>Ga0265798_10004732_pt1 | contig 18642 bp, 6 predicted proteins | sample P3T30metagenome_FD_192430 | JGI IMG/M metagenome (GOLD analysis project Ga0265798, IMG submission 192430) | Plant litter microbial communities from East Loma Ridge, Irvine, California - P3 T30 | ecosystem: Environmental > Terrestrial > Plant litter > Unclassified | place: USA: California... | reverse complement strand
ATTCGTCAACACGTTCGTTGGCACCCGAGACCACCGGGACCGCTGGATCTACGAAGGTGCTCCAAATCCACGCATCGTTGAGTCGTTCGATATGCGGACTTCTGGTTATTCCCAATCCAATGGACCCGCCAGCAATATTGTGCAGGAGTATTCTCCGTTCGATACCTACGTCGCCAGCTACCAGGACTTCAAGGCTCTTCCCAATTCTGAGAAGCAGGAGGTCATCAGAAACGAAGCCGAAGAGAATGGCCTAGAAAGGCCGAAAGGCTGGAATGTTTCATTCCACTACAACCCACATGTCGAGTATCACCATTTTGGCAGCTCACATCCCATGAAACCATGGCGGTTAACCCTAACGAAACAACTCGTTGTTGCCTATGGGCTGGAGCACACTATGGATATATATTCACCGAGACCTGCCTCCATGGACGAACTGGAATTATTCCACGACCGTGAATATCTCGACTATCTGAGCAGGATCACGCCTCAGAATGCCCAACCCGAAGACCCCCAATACACTACGTATGGATTCGGCGGCGATTCGAACGATTGCCCAGTCTTTGACGGGCTATGGAACTATGTATCACTTTACACGGGTGCCACGATAAGCGCGGCCCAGAATCTGGTGAACAACACCTCCGACATTGCCATCAACTGGTCGGGGGGTCTACATCACGCGAAGAAGAATCTTGCCTCTGGTTTTTGCTACGTGAACGATATCGTCATTGCGATACAGCTCTTGCTCAAGACGCATTCACGAGTCCTGTACATCGACATTGACGTTCACCATGGTGACGGCGTCGAGCAGGCATTTGAGTCGACGGACAGGGTGTTTACCCTATCGTATCACAAATACGGTATCGATAAGCACGGATGGCCCTTCTTCCCGGGCACTGGCAACATCGACGAAACGGGCCCGGTAGATCCACGGAATCCTGGCAAGGCACACAGTTTGAACATCCCCATAGACGATGGCATCGACGACGAGCAGTATCAATGGTTATTCAAGACTGTGACTGGTGCTGTCATCGAAAAGTACAACCCGACAGCCATCGTCTTGCAGTCAGGCGCCGACTCGCTTGGCGGCGATCGCCTCGGTCGGTTCAATCTCAACATCAAAGCGCATGGCTTCTGTGTTCAGACAGTCAAAGACTACGGTCGGCCACTACTTCTCATCGGCGGTGGTGGCTATACACCACGCAACGTAGCACGGACATGGTGTCATGAGACATCTGTATGTGTTGGCGCGCAACTACACAACGAGCTTCCGAGTCACGTCCCGTATCTGCAAGCCTTCCAGGGCGCAGAGAATGGGGACGGTGTTTTGTATCCAGACCTACACAACATTAAACGGCACGAGAATCTCAATTCACATGCAAAACTACACAGGCTTGTGGAGCAAGCGCTTGAAAACTTGCGGTACTTGGAGGGCGCGCCTAGTGTCGTTGTCGACACCAGGGGCATTCCGCTGGATGAGATAATGAAGGTCAGGGAAATGATTGACCGAGAGCTTGAAGAAGATGCAGAGAACAGGGAGCGGCTTAGCGCGGAAAGTGCGAGACGTAAGAAGGAGCGGAATATTGGCGGTCGTGGAGAGCGAAGGTAGAGGTTCATGTAAGGGGAAGGGGAGGGGGTGCAGTCATGATTTCCTGCCAGGTAGTCAAAAGAGGATACGTCTTTTCCCGACACCCATGGCACCCTGGTGATGCATGGATGGTCCGATTAGTCATCCATCAACGTGAAAATGCAACGTAGGCCCTGTCCCTGATTGGCACCAAGCTGAGGATCTCGGTGCTAATATGATGCGGTACGAGGCGTTTGAAGGCGACAGGCTTAATTTAGCAACCAAGCAGGCTGCAACGACATATCGGACATGTCGGTCATGTCGGTCGGATAACAAGGACATGTCTGTCTGGCACTGGTTCTGACTCTGGCGCTGCCTTAGCTCGGGCGCATTACAAATCCCGCTTCAAACGAACGGTGAAGGTTCGGGGGCTTGAGTTTGCCCAAGCCCCGACAATCGACTAGGGGGTTGCTGCCGCCAGAGATTCAGCCACAGGCTGTGCAGCGAGACCCCGGTGTCAGAAGGTGTGTGTGGATGAGGCAAAGACCTAAACTCTCCTCCAGTCGTCCCTTGGCCTACACCTGTATACAATGTCCGTCGAGCGACGGCCGAGCCAGCAGTCGCCCAGTAGCGCAGGCCAACAGCAGCAGGCCAACAGCAGCAACGGCCCCTCATCCGGAAGCCCGACGCCAAACCCCCGGTCATGCGTTACCTGTCGGAGGCGCAAAGTAAAGTGCGACAAGAAGAATCCGTGTTCCAACTGCGTGCGCGCGAGAATCGAATGTGTTTTTCCTGGACCCGGTCGCGCCCCGCGCAAGAGCCGCAAGCCTGCAGATGCTGAGCTGCTCGAGCGACTGCGACGCCTCGAGGGCGTCGTGACCAGTCTGAATGCCCAGGTCGAGGGCCACGAGCAGGAGGCCGCTGACCGCGAGAGGTCCCGCCAGAGCAGCAGCGCCGTCGACGAGCAGTGCCCGTACGCCCAGAGTGGCGCCGGCACAGAGGCCAGACAAGATGCCCGCGTGGCCATGGACAACAGTGTCGAGGGCCTGGAGAGTCGGTTTGGACGACTGGTGGTGGAAAAGGGCCGTAGCCGTTACATAAACAACAGCTTCTGGGCCAGCCTGAACAACGAAGTAGAAGACCTCAAGACCATTCTCATCGAGCCTTCCGACGACGAAGATGACGTGTATTCGCCCGACTCGTCCATCCCGTCCTCGCAGCACCAGGGCTTCATCTTCGGCTACAGCTCCTCCAACGTCGACATGCAAGTCCTGCACCCTGGCCAGCACCAGGCCATCGAATTCTGGCAAGTCTACAAGGAAAACGTCGAATCGCTCGTCAAAGTCCTGCACATTCCCACGCACGAGCCCGTCATCCTCGACGCCTTTGCCCACCTAGACAAGGTCGACCGAGGGTTGGAGACGCTTCTGTTTGCCATCTACTATGGTGCTGCTACCAGCTCTACACCCGAAGACTGCCTAGCGAGGTGGGGGGAAGACCGAAGCGTTCTTCTCAACCGCTATCGCTTTGGCCTGGAGCAGGCGCTCGCCAGAGCAAACTTCCTGTACTGCGACGAGGTCATCATCCTCCAGGCCTTTCTCGTATTCCTGGTCCTGCTAAGGCGCAACGACGACGCGCGCAAGATCTGGACATTGACTGGCCTGGTCGTACGCATGTCCCAGACACTCGGAATACACAGAGACGGTTCGCACTTTGGCTTGCCTCCGTTCCAGGTGGAGATGCGCAGGCGGCTGTGGTGGCAGGTCTGCATTCTTGATGCGAGATCCTCGGAAGACCATGGCTGCGACCCGACCATCGTAGAAGCACAGTCTGATACCAAAATGGTGAGTCCCTGTTCAATTTGCTAACCACACCTACTAACCACCTTCCCACCCCGCCCAGCCTCTAAACGTCAACGACACTGATCTGCATCCCGACATGACCGACTTCCCCGAAGAGCGCCAAGGCTTCACTGACATGACCTTTTGTTTGCTTCGTTTCGAGCTTGCCAACATCCTTCGCCGCATCGTCTACATACCGCCGGGCCCGAACAAATGCACAGAGTTCTTTGCCGGCCTCACCATTAGACAGAAAGAAAAATGGATCAATGACTGCCATCAAGCCATGGAGAACAAGTATCTGAAGAACTGTGACATGAACATACCTATATGCTGGGTCACGGCGACAATATCACGGCTCATCATGAGCAAGATGTGGTTAGTTGTCTACCACCCATATCAGCGCAAGGACGGTGGTACAACATTGCCCCAAGAGACCAAGGACAAGCTCTTCATCACCTCGCTTGAAAACGTCGAATACTCCCTGCTTCTTGAGACCGAAGCTCGCACCATGAAGTGGGGTTGGCTCTTTCGCTCCTATGTTCAATGGCATGCTATCGCTTTCCTCTTGTCTGAACTCTGTGTTCGTACAAAAGGCGAGGCAGTGGAGCGTGCGTGGAGAGCTTTAGAAGCCACGGCCGGTCGTTGGTGGTTCCCGCTCAACGATTCTTCGACGGCCGGGAAAGGCCAACAAGGCTGCTTATGGAAACCGCTTCGAAAGCTGCTGGAAAAAGCGAAAGCAGCAAGGGAGCGTGAACTGGCCCTTGAGCGAGCCAGTATAGCCATTCGCAACGCCCCGTTCCGCAATAGTCAATGTTCTTTCGAGTTTCAAGAGGTCATGACGCCAAATAGCCTCTCGTCCGTCGCATCAGATCATTTGGGCGTAGTGCCTTTGGACAGTATGTTGCGACCAACAGCGCCGAAGCTGGGTGAGATGCCCTTGACCGGACACCCGAGTTGGCCAAATAGCCCGACCCAGTCCAGGCCGCGTGATGCCTCATCCCCACCAAACAGCAACGGTATGAGCAAGCAGCAAAAACTGCCAAATGGAGCACCCAGTGAATTTTCGAATGATAGTTATATCCTCCACAACAATCCTGTAAGACATTTTGGAGACCTCCTTGACTTTGGTCTCGACCAGGTGCTCAATGAGGTCATGGGTAGCGGAGCGCGGACTTGCCCAGATCCCGAGTTGGGTTATGCTGATACGAAAACCGCGCCCGCTGCTAACATGAAAACCCCAAACTATATGCAATCATCTCCACCCGTTTCTAGCACAATTCCAGCGCAGCCATTTGCTACAAGCGTTGCGCAAACCGTGGCGAACGGCTATCCTACGTTTGGTGATGGCATACTTCCGAGTACTGGCATGGATTTCAAAATCAGCCAAGATACCAACAACGAGCTAGATGTGACTGGGGATACAGACGATCAACAGGCGAGGGAAGCTGGGATGATGGACAACGGTGATATGGACTGGACGCTTTGGGACGATATGGTGAATCAGTATGGGACTATGGGACATCCGACAAATCCCACCAGCTCAGCTGGTGCGGGAACCCTGGGGATTGTTCACTGGTTCTAAACATGTAAGCAGATGAAGCAGGCAAATGTCTACTTTGTTACGATAGTATGATGGCGTCTGGCAGGCTGTTTTGATTCCACCTTTAAACTTGGGCGAGTGTGATTATTATACCCAGGATTGTACAATATGTAGTATTCAAGACATTGCTACCCTCCAAGTATATCGATTGATCCAGATGTTATTGCCATGTGAATGTGACACGCTACTAGCACCTTATCCGTGATGAATACCTTGCCGACCTAACGCATACAGACACCACGTGGAGGCTCTGGCTGCGTGGTGCGGCGCACTTTGCTATTCGGCATCGATAGCCTTATCTTCGCCACTTTCGATTGGACCGGGCTGCTGCTGCCCCGCATATGTATGCCACGCCACCTTCACATGTACATGTAATCCTACCAAATGCAAAATAACATCACATCAATTGCATGCGTGTGCTGTTGCTCTTTCATTGCTCACGTCCACAGCTCTCTTCTTCCACCCGGCCTTACTCTACCTAGTGCGTTTGGCTGGACGCTCACATCCCGCGTTATTCCGAGCGGGAGAAAGAGGGGAAGGAAGTCTCCACAGCAAAGGGTGCTGAGTTGACGGTGAACCCAACTGCTCGGTATCCAGACCGCGCATGATCGTAGCGAGAGACAAGTCATATAAAGTGTTTTGAAGGCAAGAACCTTCGTTTTCTGATCTGTAGGGCTTGGTGTACATCCGACCAAATTTCTCTTCACTGTTTTTAGTGCTCTGTCCCGCGTCTACATCTCTTATCTGCTTGGCACCACCACAATACACCCAGTATGGTGTCCGAACCATTTTCAAAAAACCCAACCGAGTCGGACAGCTGCAAGCCTACGATCCTACATCTGGGCGACGATATCCGGTGGAATCACGAACTGTACGAGGAATTAAAGCGAGAATTCCATGTCGTGAGAACGCATTCTATGAAGAGACCGGAGTTCAAAAAGGCCTTGTCAGAGAAGCAATGGGGAGATTTCGTAGGCATGTATCGCCCATTCTGGAACACGGGCGGTGAAATGGGAAACTGGGATGAAGAGCTTATGTACGTCTATCTAACCCCATCTCCACCACCACCACTACCACCAACTTATCCCGTTAACGCCTAGTTCCCTTCTCCCTTCATCCTGCAAAATTTACGCCTCAGCCGGTGCAGGCTTTGATTGGGTCAATACCCGCGCCCTCGCCGCCCACGGAACCATATACTGTAACAGCGCCTCGGCGTGCACGGAATCTGTTGCCGACACAGCCATCGTGCTAATCTTATCCTGCTACCGCGACATCCCCTGGTCCTTCCTAGCAGCGCGATCCTGCGACCCACAAGAGTTCCGTAATGCGAACCAGAATATCGCGGCTGTGACGCACAACCCTAACGGTAGCACGCTCGGCATCATCGGACTTGGCCGTATTGGTCTTCGAATTGCAGAGAAGGCGACACGGGCGTTTGAGATGAAGATTGCGTATTACGACGTTGTTAGGATGGAAGAGAGGGAGACGGAGGTGGGGGCTAGGTGGTGTGCTACGCTGGACGAGCTTTTGTCTAGTTCTGATTGTGTGCTTGTGGCTACCCCCTTTTCAGGCGAGACACTGCTGTCAACTGAGCAGTTTGAAAAGTTTAAAAGAGGAGCGAGACTTGTCAACATTGCAAGGGGGAAGCTGATTGATGAGGAGGCGCTGGTCGAAGCCATGGAGAAGGGAATCGTGGCAGCAGCGGGCTTGGACGTTCATGCTGAGGAACCGCATGTAAATCCAAAGTTGGCCAAGAGGAATAATGTCATGGTCTTGAGTCATACCGCGGGCGCGAGTGTGGAAAGCCACGTGGGGTTTGAGAGGTTGGGTATGGAGAACTTGCTGGGTTGGAAAAGGGAGGGTAGTAAAGGGTGTGTCAGCGCAGTAAACCTGCAGTATCTAAAGTAGCAACAATTGGCTTCGAGGGGAAGGGGATGGCAGCGTCAATTGTTACGACTACAACTCAGCCAGAAAGCATTTCAGCATCGACAAAGGCACACCATGGCACATGTACATGTAATTATCAGGTACTCTGCACTTCTTTACTCTTGCAACGTATACATCAATTATACCTATCCATAGTCGCCGATTTTGTCATGAGTTGTGTGGTTATTGTGAAAGCAAATGGGTAACACACAGATGAAATAAGAAATTCAGATTGTCCGCATGATTATAGTACACTTTACAAGTTTTTGTTCCCAGCCGTGATTAACGCCAAATCGTCCATCAAACGCCGCCTTATGCTACCTGCTCACTCAAACTGATTCTCGCGGTCCACCCACACATCTTCAAGCTCAGCAAAGTTGTGGAAATGCAGCGGCCTATGGACTGCGTCGTAAAAGCGCACAGGTGTGTCAAGACGCACATGAACTGGCCTTTTCTCTACCGTACCAAAAGTACTACCCATGAAACTATAGTTCCAGATACCGTTGTCCGGAACAAGGAAATAACCTCGAATCTTGTCCGACAGAAGGAGCTGACATTTCTCTCCGAAGCTAGTACTGAACCCAGTCGGGTTGTCAGACATGGTGTCCTTATTTTCAACGCCCCACTTGTAGCCGTTGGGTGTGAGGGCCCACGCAGCCAATGAAACGGAACCAGGGGTGAAGGAGACAGTCATGGAGACAGTTTTCTTGTCCCAGCTGGCGTGTCGGTTCATGAGACGGGCGTGTTGAGTGACATCGCTTGCCTGCATGTATGGTGGCTCATTACCACTGACGGTGTGGATGATACCCAGCGGCTCAAGGTTCTCCAAGTATTCGTGCCTGGGCAGCTCCTTAGGGAGCTGAACATCACGGGTATTGCCAACTTGAGGGACCATAACAATAGTACTGATCTCCTTGACTTGGTCGTTGTCTGGCGGCGACTTGCCGTAAAGATACCCGGCAACTTGTACGCGTAGGTCGGCAATGGTGATGAAACGCTTTAGGACGTTCTTCGGCATGACATAGGTGAAGTGATCCTCCTCCTTGACATCCTCAGAGTTGATGTAGATGTTGTTAGCGCGAGTGCGTAGGTTCGATGTGGCAACAGCCCTGGTCCGCCATTCAGTCTTGGAAGCAAAAGATGCTTGTTCGTACTGTGATGTTGTGGTAACGACCATCTCTTCTCCGTGGACATTTTGAGTCTTCGTGGTGACGGCAGTAAGCTGCTGCTGCTCTTCCTGCTGCTTGTCTATTTCGGCGGCCTGTTGACGTTGCATGGAAGGAGCTGAGATCTCCATACCCAAGATGATATCACGCACTTCGCTAGCTGTGAGCGATGAAGTGTTGACGTTGTTCTTTTTGCCATAGTCGAGTAAGATAAGATCTCGGAGCTCGACCTCCACCTTGATCCAGTCTTCGTCTGTCAGCGATGGCCAGATATGATGCTCTTGGGTAATGACGGTTTTGTCTGGGCGCAACAGCAGCTTAGTTTTATCCTGGTTGACATGCAGAGCACGTAAAATGAGAATCAACCTCGAGAATGCGGTGTATGAGGAGATGGTCTTCAACCATTCATCGTATAGGTTGAAAAGCACCATCTGGGGTCCAGTTGCTCGGAGAATCATGTCACCAAGCTTCTCGACCTTCATAGCAGCCTGGAACGGAAGCTGTAGCTCAGACGCACGGATCGAGATGTTGGGGAAGTCTAGCAGGTGTACCTCAAGAGGATCGAGCAGACCCTTGCGTGTAACGATTAGTTGCTTCGGTTGCTCTTCCACTGGCAAAGATCGGATGAGAGCTGCAACTTCTTCGGCTGTCTTCCATTTAGCTAGTTGACCAAGACGCTTCTGACCAGCCCAGACACTGGTGTGGATGATCTTCAAGAACAGCTGTCCGGTGCGGGGGTTGAAGATAAAGATTGCACCATTGATAGGCTTGGTCGTCAGATTACCCTCGAACGTCTTGTGGATCGTTACACGGTAAACGTTGGTGTCATCGATAAACAGTTGGATCTGGCTGCTGAACAACTCCGAGTAGTTTTGAGAGTTTAGGAACTCCTGCGAGCTCTCGGACGCGTATAATTGAAGACCCTTTCGGATACGCTCGCGGAGGACGAAAAGGGCGGGGTTGGCCTTCATGATCTTTGCCATGGCTTGCTGGATTAGTTGCTTCAATCCAGGAAAGTACTGTCCGTATGCGGAGTACAGATTGTAGGCCAGATCGATGGCGATCATGAGTCCGGTAGCAGACGGGTAGATGCTCATACTGTCCTGGGTGTAGTCGAGATACTTCGCGCGCACATACCGCTCGATGTTGTGGGAGTCAAAGTCACCGTATCGAAGCTGCACGTCGATCCAGAACTTGTTAGTAGTCGTAGCGCTCATGGTATCTTTGGTGTCATAGAGCATGGATGGTGGTGATACGCTCCATTTGTGACTGGCGAAGAGGAGGATGTCGGCACAAGAGCTGTTCATCTTGTAAGATTTTCGAGGATGGATAGTCTCTTTCTGAACCGTCTCGATTCCAAGTGGCTCAAGCTCTTGATCGAAAACTTGGCACAAGTCCATCACCACAGACTCGTGGATCTTCTGCCACAGATGGGCTCGGAAGATCTGGATGAGCGAAATCTTGAGCGTGGGAATCTTTCCGTGTAAAAATATGCCAGTGAGGTCAAGTTGAACCTGAAACCCGACGTATACGTTGGCTCGATTGATCGTCGGAGACCACCACAAAGTGAATCGTCGGTTCGGGATCTGATTCAGACCTGAGCGTTGGGCATTCGTGAGCTTTTTGAATTTCATCGACTCTTCAAATCCGCTGTTGTGAAGCACAAGATAGTCGTGACGGAGATAGAGTTGATCTTGGTCAACCTTGAAGCCAGACCAACCAGTGGGCGACGATTCGAGAATGATGCTCTTGATCTTGAAGCTGTGTGGCTGAGGGATGTAGCGTTCGCATGCCTTCTTGCGTGTCAGGAGACATGGAATTTCGGAAATGTTGCCGGAGATCTGAGCAAACAGTTGAGGGGTCTTCTTTGTCCGCCTAGGGTTCCACATATCACGCGTGGTGGTCCAGACACTAAAGCCCAACGATCGTGCAAGTGCTACAGTATCCCAGAAAAGCCTCTTGTGCGAGAGTGCGTTCTGAGCGAAACCAAACATATTCTCCGGATGCACATACCAGCCATCGGTGTCCAGTAAGCCGGCAAGCACAGCTAGCCGAACAGCTCTAGAGTTCTTCATGTATATGCTTGGGATATGTTTCCGGTCCACCTTGTGACCAGTTTCGTTGGGCGGTGGGATCACCTCAAGCTTCCCGAGTGCGATGAGAAGCTTATTAACGCTAGTGGCGTTTTCATCGTGTTCGACGATCTGGTCGACAAGTTCATCCTGTTCTCCAGGAAGTAGATCACCATGTACCCTGCGACCAACCCCCAGACGTGTGACACGTTGGTGCTCGTAGTGCGATGGACGGCTTCGAATGTCTTGGTTGATGATATGAACGTCATCGCTGCTTAAGTCTTGATCATCGCTCATCTCGTCATCACTATCAGCTTCGATCAAGTCGAGGTACTCGTCTATACCTTCTTCCTGCAAATGTGTTAAATCAAGAGCACTACAGAGTGGTTCAATACATACCTCATGTGCATCGAAAATAGGCTGCTTTGTCTCGTCAGGAATATGGGCGGGACCAGCCATGCTCATAAGCTCGTGGTCAGACAAGATCCCAGAAAGCAGTTCCGCGGGTATCGAATTCGCTAGTGCCGAAACACCAGTATTGTGGGTGTTATTCCAACTTGGTGATGACACAGGCTGGAGAGGAGATGAAGACGAGGCGATGACAGAGTCCTCACGGGGACACTGATGGCACTCTCGCAAAACGAAGGCGCTCTCCTCGCTGCGCCCGCGCTTCTGACCATCATCTTCGATAGCACCTCCAGGAGGTACCCAAACCCTCGTCAACCGAGATCCTCGAGTTTCCTGGAACGTCCACCCATCCGCAATGCGTTGTTTGATGATAGTTTGGCGCGCATATCGGCCCTCTGGTAGCGCAGAAGCTTTGTCTTCATGACCTATGGTAGCATAGCCCAATCTCCCATGCCAGGCAAAGTGAAGATCCAACTCAGCAGCGTAATTGGACAAGAACTCCCGGATTTCACGTTCATGGTTGGAGAAGACTGCAGTGCTGGACCGAGAGGCATCACCAAGCCAGAGTCCTAGGAAGTAAGGGTGGACCGGTACATTCACTTCGGGGAGCTCAAAACCGGGACAGCTGAACAGTCTGTACTTCGATTGCACAACTGAATCCATGCTGGCAAATTCTTCAGCGGTCATCTCCACAATATCGTAGTGCTTGGACGCTGAAACTTGGGCACTGTGCAGCTCGAGTAGGTCACCCTCATCCACTGTGAAATCCTCAATGCAAGCTGCATGGCCCTCGGGAAGAGCCGGGAAAGAATAGTAGCGATCGTACTTCTTGTGGTTGTGGGAACAGTATACTCGTATCTTGGGATCTGAGCCGTTCTTGTTCCAGAGCAAAAACATGTTGGGCAAACCAGTGTCAAGGCGTATTTCTCCGCCTTTACCATCGGCAGACTTATCTTCGAATCGCTGACGAAGGGTTGCAAGAGTGATGTCATCTCGCGCATGAATCTCTCTACTCTTTGCAACAGCTGCAGCAAAGGCGAGGTCCTTGGTTGCGAAGAGGATTGGCGGATGATTGGGATGTCCTTGCATGTTCGTGCGGTGTGGATTGCCCCAGGCAAAGGTGGCGTACTCAGCCCTGTTACCTCTACCTATCGGGATGTTGACAATGTAGGATTCATTGCGAGTGGTGATGCCAGTAGTACCGTTGAGCGTATTGCGGACGGTGTCTGCTTCCTTCTTGCCATGCTCAGCCCTCAGCAACCAAGCAAGCGCGCTCTTGAATGCCGAAATGAAATCTGGACAAGGCCTCACCAGCTTTTTGGGCCAGTCAGCAGCTGCGGAACCAGAGGGCGGGCCGGGAAAATTGTCTAGCTGTGTCGAATATCGCTGGTAGTGATTTTCGATTGACATCCCCTCATGTTCGTTCCGGCTGGGCTTAACACGGTGGAGAACCAGAATGTGGTTTGGGGTGACGACTAGATCCTCCATCCTTCCATCAAGCTTGATGCGGTAAAGGCGCTCGGTGCCGCTAACGATATTGGTGGCCCGTCGAGGTCCTCCATTTGGACCCATTAGCAGGTCTCCCTCCTTGACCTGCTCCACAGCAACTTCACTTCCATCATACCGAAGCAGTTTAGTGCCATTCTGAAGACACGCCTTCTCCCAAAAGAGACCCTCCCATGAAGGAAATGCCGTCGCCTTGAAGAGTGTATGCTCAAGAATAGTTTCTACACCGCCCAATGCCTGAATGCAGTCTGAACGATATTGGTTGAGGTTCCACAGCTTACCGTCGTGTCGTTGGCTTGTCCACCAGAAAGGATTACTCTTCATGTGCTGGTAGATCTTGAATTCTGTCCTGGCGCGGAAGCCCTTGTCAAAACTAAGGGTGCTACGGTCCTTCTGGAAGAGAGTGTTGATACGAGGGAGACCTCGATCCCAGCTGTCTTCTAGATCCTCAAGGGTTAATCGTCGATTCTGCTGTTGAGCTTCCTGACGCTTCTGAGAATACTCCATCCACACACGCTGTGAGTCGACAAATTCGGATTCCCATGGGATGATGTAGCGGAAGATATTGGGAATGAGTGTCTCTTCGTCGTGCGACATGCCGGCACGATAGTGCGTGACACCGGTGTCGGTTTGCTTATACCATTGCTTGTCGCTGGCCGGAATGAGAATGTGAGATCCGGAAATCATGCCCAAACCACCAAGCTCCTTGGGAGTGTAGAATACAGCCGGTGGAAATCGAGATGGCATCTTTGAGTTTAATCCAATCTTCACACGCGTCTGGATCTTAGTTTCGCACTTGACAATCGTATCAAGCAGGTTGACCGTCGACACAGCGGCCTCACGATAGTATGTAAACAACGCGATTAGTGTTGTATTCCATTTGTTGGCAATCTTCGTGAACGTAGTAGATCCAGAAGACATCAAGATCTGTCGAATACGATTGTTGAACTTTTGGATGTCCTCCTCAGTGACTTGCAAGAAAGCGTCTGCAGTGCGCTCCTTGGTGGAATTATCGACTAGTGACCATACGCTGTCTTTGACGGGGAACTCGCCGGTGGTGTTCCGTATTTTTGGCAGAATGCGCACTTCAAATCCGTTCATTGAGAAGAGCAAGTTAGGGTTATCCCTGCTGTATACACTAGCGAAGGTATCTTCCCACTCGATTGTCGTCACAGAGCGAGGTAGGCGATTCTTGAGATCCCAGAAGACTGCACGGCCGAGGTTGACATCGTGACGCATCAATCGCATCCTTGAATCACGTGGCCAGCACTTTTTATTCTTGTACCCAATGACGTTCTCGAAATTGGGGTCGGGGTTTTCGGTCAAGAAGCGTTGAATCAAGTCCCGCGATTCCTCAGCAGTGAACCTGAAAAACACCCAGATGCGGTCGATGTACCTTGTATACAATCGGATCGGGTGGCGGACCTCTGTCTCCTTATCCTTGAACTGGAGGAAATCGTTCGGACTCTCGGGGGCACCAGCGATATCGTTTGCACGCTGCAAGCCCAGGAGAAGGATGTCCAGAACAAGGCCGTAGAACTGGAATACAAAGCCGGAGAACTGCAAGCCACGGATCATGCCGTAAGCGTTGACGTGGTTCATATCCTTGTAGTTGAGCTGGACGTTGTTCTTCGCTGTGATGTAATCCGCCAAATTGTGATCCATGATGAGTCGCAATAGACGGTTTAGCATGGTCAAATCGATCTTCTCATAGACCTTTGAAAGCTGAGTCTCGATCATGACGTTACATTCGCCGTCTTGCGATTCCCAAACCTTGTCCAGGTTGTTGATTCCTTGGGCCCATTTGTATGTCAACAGAGGCGGTACCTCGGAATCGGAAGGCTTGATCCAGGCCGGGAACAGATGCCGCTGATCAGCTTGGTACCACAAATATTGATCCAGGTATGCGTCGGTGATCTTCTCCATCGGTTCAATGTCGTAGACAGGGTTGATGTTGCTGTAGTTGTCATTCATGTCTATTCCGACTTCTTTGAATGCACGCTGAGTGAGTAGGAAACGCTTGATCCTAGCCAGAGTCGTACCAGGGGAGTCATAAGCTTGCTCGATGAGTGCTAGTTCCTCACGCTGGCTCTGATTTAGTCGGCCCTTGACAGAGTAAGCCTCTCGCAGACGCTCAAGAGCAAGGATGAGGATCTTCGTATCGTGCTTATAGGATACACTAGGGAAGGGTATCGGCTGGAACTTCCTGGCTTCCAGCCAATGAACCATGGTGGTGTAGATCGCCACGGCCTCCTCGGATGACACATAGGGACCATCCTTCATGTAGTTGTGCTGACGCTCCTGCTCTGCCTTGAGCCACAGTCTTGTCAATCGTCCAAGGTTTTTCTTGGCCACAGTCTTGTCCACAGTAGCACCTCGTCGAATGCGCTCACGGTTGTAATGTGCGACCGAGATCCACCAGTCAGCCTTGCTCTTGACATAGCGCAAAATGATGTTCTCGATAGGTGCTGGCAGGCCAGGCACCTTCCAGGGGATGTTGCTCTTCCAGCAACGCCATGCTTCCGACAGATGCTGGAGCACAGTGTTCACCTTATTCTGCTTGATACCCTCGGGCATCATATCCATAAGGTCGCTCATTACAGCGGCGCGTAGTTCCAAGTCAAAATGTGATTCGACTCGCTGTTTGGTGACCGTCTTAGCAACGCCCTTGCTATGTCTACCCTCAAACTGACGAGAGAGCAGGTTGCCCAACCACCGCTCGAGCAGAGGAATGATACCACGCATAAAGAATAGCCAGACCCTCCAGGCAGGAGCCCAGAAGCCACATCCAGGGCCCTTACCGACAGGGCCAGAGTTGAACCGATAGTAGATCAGATGCTTCAAATCCTTGCACGAACGAATTTGGTGCATGAGCTTATATTTGTATCGATACATACCAGTCAACTGGCCGACGTGGTTGAAAGCGTAGAGGATACCATCGGCAAGTTGAAAGGCGTCAATGTTGCCTAGGCGGTATTGGACTTGAGCATCGACAATAAGCTTCGTTAACCTAAGGATTTCACGCATGAGATGGAAGGCGTTTCCGAAACGCGACTTCTTACGCTCTTTGGTAGTTAGGGTTTTGACGGGCTTCAAGTTGAAGTTATAGTCAAGATGCAGGTAGGTCAGATTCTTCCGGTGGATGAGCAGGTTCAGCATGTTGTAACCTTGCCGGCAAACTTGTAGTCCCGCCTCTACCCAGTCGAGCTTGGTTTGCTGAAAGAATTTGGTGCTCTTCAACGTCCGCATCAGGTTCTGCTTGTTCTGTGCTTGGGGTGGCTTCTTGTGGAGCTCGTTAAGAACGAATGTCTTTAGTAGCTTTTGGTAGGAGACCCGGACCTTGACCGGCTGACCTGCGGGTACGTGCTCTAAGTACCACTGCTTGACCAAGGGGACATCTTGTGCCCTAACCATGCGGCCTGAGCGCTTGTCGAAGGGATGAGGAGCCCACCAAAGTGCAATTGCTGATGCAGTCTCTGGGGTTGAGATTTCCTCATCTGCCATAAAAGGCTCCATGTCGTCTGGCATTTGGAAGTCATCCTCGTCGTCCTCGTCGTCCTCATCAAAGACTACATCTTCATGGGCCACGGAAAGATTCTTTGGAGCCACTGCCCGGGAAGAAATTGGGTTGATACCGGGATCAAAGTAGAATGCCGGTAGATCTGGGTCCTCGGCTCGAATGTAGACCACTTGCGGGTGCGAATACCAGGCTAGCTTGACACTCCTTGGTAGGGAGTTGTAAAGATAGGGGTACGACACCCTGTACTCTGTCCGGATAGGAGACCGAAATATGATGCGGTCCATGGCATTGAATTCGCCAAAATCCTCGTCATTGGGGTCGATGTCCTTGTACAACGGTTCGAAGCGGGGACCTCCAGGAATGGCGACATTGAGTGCCTTGGCAGTCTGAAAGCTGCTCATGTCAAACATGTGAAAGTAATTCTTGTCTACAGTCTCGCTGAGAAGCTGCTTGCTCAGACGGTAGAGAGTTGCCATCTGGGGAAGGTCAAGATTCCAGGTCTCATAGCTGGGTCCATTGACATGTGGAGTATCAAGAAGCGGGCGATGTTCGTAGAACCATTCGTAGACTGGGCGGTCCTCGTCCTCGTCAAGTTCTAGCTGGATGGGTTCGAGGGGTTCCACGTCTTCAATGTTCTCCGAGTAGGATAGCGGCGGTTCTTCGTCGTCGAAAGGCGGGAAACGCATTCGCTTGAAGTGACGACGGTCGCTCTTCTCCTTCCTCATGGCAAGCCACATGGCAGCCCATTGTGCGTGGAAGACGGGCTCAATGACGCGAGGAACCTCGTTGACAAGCGTCAGACAGCCATTGGTGTGGTAGAGGACTTTTACATCTCGCCTACTCTCCCAAGGCATGGGCATGTTCTCGAGCAGCTTGAGGACTGCATGCGGCATAAACTTTAGCGCACCGAGGTAGCTTCGCTTGTCCGTCGTGAATTTCTTCTGGGACACATCACCGATATCTCTGAAGACCTTGCGCAGATGCTCGGGTGGTAAATCCGCCTTTTGCGTCTCAACGAATCCAGCTTTGCGCTTTTCACCGAACCTCTGGCGCTGCTGCCGTACCCAGTCCCTCTTTTTTTGTGCAAACTTTGCGATCTGAGGGTCGATTGGAGGGCGTATACCAGGCGGACCTCCAGTACCGGGCGCGGGCGGCGGGCCAGGCCCGGGAGGGGGCGGCGGCGGCGGTGGCGCAGCATATCCAGACCCCGGAGGACCTGGTGGAGGCGGCGGCGGTGGTTGCTGTGGTGGTGGTGGTGGAGGAGGGGGAAAGGCCATCTTGATTGAGCTTGTCTGAGAAAGTCCGTGATGTCAGAGAGTGGCAAGGCGCGATAGGCAAATATGGTGAGGTAGAAGTGCTCAAGGGGGGCAACGTTTGAGCAGAAAGTAACAAACCTCTTTAACGCGATCCCACTATTGCACTATCCTCGTCTGCTGAACAGAGTTGATCGCGCAACAAGCTTAGCTTAGGAGTCGACTTTGCGGACGGCGCCGCGGTCGAAGAAGAGAAAGTCGCGTCGGCGCGCACGTTTCGAGACAATGTTCAGGTGCTCGAAAGGGAAAAAATTAAATTAAGCGTGGCGCACACAAGGCCCAGGTAGCAATAGGGCCGGCGCGTGGTGTGAAGGAAGTGGTGATGGAGGAGTTGGTTAGCGGGCGGCGTGCATGAACAACTTTTGTCTTCGCGACTGCAGCAGGCTGCGACGTTGGCACGTGACCGGGGTGGGTCCCAGCTTTCCAAATCCGTGCCCAGCCTGCTAGCGTCAGCGAAGCGGCGTTAGCCGAGCGTACACACGCGAATTTCGCTTCTCTGATTCTCTGACCTCGCAACTAACGACAGCACCCAGTGGTACGTTTGCTTGTCGTCCTGCCGCACCAATCCTCTCTCCTATACTAACTCTTCGTGTAGAATCAGGTACGGAACTCCAAGAGCCAAGTCGCACGCGAATTGTCTTTTTCTCACACTACAACAGACAATCGCCCACTGATCCCCCGTCACAATGCCGTCCAACAGACTCACCTACGTACGTCGCCTCACAAACCCCAGCGCTGGAAATGGCGATTGAGAGCAGCGGAAATATTATGACTTGCGAACCGAGACTGACAGGGTGGGCAGAGGCGACGTGCGCCATACAACACCAAGAGCCAGAAGGTTCGCATCATCAAAACGCCCGGCGGCGAGCTCCGTTACCTGCACATTAAGAAGAGGGGTACTGCTCCTAAGTGTGGTGTAAGTGCAACACCGAGGGTTAAGCAGATGTGTTATTAACGGCTCGTAGGACTGTGGTACCAAGCTCCAGGGTGTTCCCGCTCTTCGCCCTCGCGAATACGCCCAGATCTCGCGCCCCAAGAAGACGGTCCAGCGCGCCTATGGTGGATCGCGATGCGCCGGCTGCGTTCAGGACCGTATTGTCCGCGCTTTCCTGATCGAGGAGCAGAAGGTTGTCAAGAAGGTGCTCAAGGAGTCCCAGCAAAAGAAGCGTTAAGCGGAGCATGGACGGGTCAAGGTGTTTAGCATGTCAAAACTGGGTCATCGGTGTTCATGTGCATTATGGGCAGTCTCCTGGTTTCGGTCGGCTTTTACGATATCAAGACGATTTGTGCGTCAGGCGGCCAGGATGTAGCTGAGTAGGGTCATAAATACATCCACAAGCTACGACATGAGGTTCACACTCGGCCACCGTATCCGGTCGTGTTAACATCATATCAATCTTGACGATTCAGCGTGTTGATTTACTTACTTGGCACTGACGTTCACGAACGGGTGTGGTGCACAACTTGTGATAGATGGAATACCGTGGGCAACTAGCACGACTCGTAGTGACAACATGTACAGACTTTGCGACTTGAGCAAGTGAAGCAGTCATGCCGGAGGAGACAGCCAAAGCGAGGCCCAAGAGCCGCGAAACCTGTACCCCGGCTGCTCCATAGACATGTGTGATTGGTGACTAATGCTGGCCATTTTCTGTCAAGCTTGCCCGCGCGCAAGAGCCCACAAATTGGCGGCTCGCTGCGGGTGCTTGCAGACCGCGAGGGCGGT
>Ga0265798_10004731_pt1 | contig 18642 bp, 15 predicted proteins | sample P3T30metagenome_FD_192430 | JGI IMG/M metagenome (GOLD analysis project Ga0265798, IMG submission 192430) | Plant litter microbial communities from East Loma Ridge, Irvine, California - P3 T30 | ecosystem: Environmental > Terrestrial > Plant litter > Unclassified | place: USA: California... | reverse complement strand
TCAACAATAACGGCAATGGGCTAACGCGCTTCGTCGGTTCGGCCGACATCACGGGATCGACCGACGGCACCGGCACCAGCGCCAGCTTCGAGCGCGTGGTGGCGATGACGTCCGACCCGCAGGGCAATCTCTACGTGGCGGACGGCGTGAATAATCTGATCCGCAAGATCACACCCGGCGGCGTGGTCACCACCATCGCCGGCACCGTCCGCGCCACCACCCTGAAACCCGGTCCGCTTGCTGGCAGCAGCTTTGCCGACATCCGTGGCATTACGACCGATGGCAAAGGCGGCCTCTATGCGACGTCAGGCCACGCCGTTATCAAGATCGTGCTCCCCTGATAGTTATCTTGGAGACCGTCGCACCGGGACTAGGCGTCCCCCTTGGCCGGTGCCCAATTTCGCTGCCTAATCGTTCGCTCACCCATGACCCGCAGCCACAGCAAACAAGACATCCCCCTCCACAAAATCCGCCGCTACCTCGAACCCGGCCCCATCGTGCTCGTCAGCTCCGCCTACAAAGGCGAGCAAAACATCATGACAATGGGCTGGCACATGGTCATGGAATTCTCGCCATCCCTGATCGGCTGCGTTATCGCCTCATCCAACCACAGCTTCGAGCTCATCCGCAAAAGCCGTGAATGCGTCATCAACCTGCCGACGACGAACCTGACGGACGCGGTGGTCGGCATCGGCACCAGTTCTGGCGCTGATGTCGACAAGTTCGAACGCTTCGGCCTGACCCCGGAAAGCATCGAGGGCGTACAAGCCCCGGCAATCCGCGAATGCCACGCCCAGTTCGCCTGCCGCCTGCACGACGACAGCCTCGTCAAAAAGTACAACCTGTTTATCTGGGAAGTGGTTGCGGCCAGGGCAGCGCGGACCCCGAAGCATCCGGAAACGCTGCACTACACGGGCGAGGGCCTGTTCATGGTGGCGGGGAAGGTGATCAGCCGCCGCTCGAAGAGCATGCTCGCCAAGGAGCCGGACTGATCTACGGCCGCGCCGGCGCTATCTCGTCCAGCGCGTAATACACGGACAGGCCCAGTTCCAGCGCCGTGCGCACATCCATATCCGCGCCGCGCGACTCTCCGGCAATCCGGTACACCGCATCGCACTGGCGCAGCATGCGCTGGGCCACGCCATACAGGAACTCCTGCGGTATCTCCTCTGGCTCGCTCACGCCGCGCGCATGGGCGAGCGGCAGGGCGGCCCATTCCCCGATCAGCGGGAAATGGCCCTTCTCATATACATCCAGCGCGGCCTGTTCGAGGGCTTTTAGATTGCGCTCGATCAGCACAGGGTCGCCGCCGGTACCGCTGCGGTAGGGGCCGGCGATCAGGATCGTCATCGCTTGCATGTGTTCCTCCGATTGATGAAACGCTTGTCAGCCGCCGAGTACCTTGACCCCGGCCACAGCCAGGGCGGCGTCCAGCTCGTCCGGCAACGCGCCGTCGACGATCATGCTCGCGGCCATGCCGAGGTCGCCGATCTTGTAGGCCGAGGCGGCCCCCAGCTTTTCTATCGACGCCAGCACGATCGTCTCCGCGGCCTGGGCCGACAGCGCGCGCTTGATGTAGGCCTCCTCATAGTCGCCCGTGCTGAACCCCGCCTCCGGATGCACGCCCGTCACGCCCATGAAATAGATGTCGGCGCGCACATGGCTCAACGCCTCCAGCGCCGCCGCACCGACGGCGACCATCGAATGCCGGAACAGGCGGCCGCCGATCAGGATGACCTCGATCCGCTCATGCTCGGCCAGCGCCACCGCCACCGTCGGGCTGTGCGTCACCACCGTCAGCGGCATGTCGCGCGGCAGGCAGCGGGCAAGCTCGGCGCAGGTGGTGCCGCCGTCCAGGATGACGACCTGGCCGGGCGTGACCAGACGCGCGGCCGTGTGCGCGATCTCTTCCTTCGAGGGCATGGCGATGTGCCGGCGCTGGGCCAGGTTGGCCTCGGCAGGCGAGGCGGGCAGGGCGCCGCCGTGGACGCGCTGCAGCAGACCCTCGGCAGCCATCTCGCGCAGGTCGCGCCGGATCGTATCCTCGGAAACCTGGTAGTGCGCAGCAAGCGCCTTGGCTTCGACCTGACCCTGCTGCTTGAGGAGAGCGAGGATGTCGTTCTTGCGATGGCTGGTCAACATGTTTGCACGTCAATTCACGAGATTGCACGAAAATGCATGATACGATGACCTCGAACTCACGACAAGGACCTTCATGAAAAACGCAGCCGCACCAATCGAAGTAGTCGATGTCAGCACCCTGTCCGACCAGTGGTACGTGCTGAAGAAATACACCTTCGACTACCTGCGCCAGGACGGCGCGCGCCAGCGCCAGGTGCGCGAAGTCTACGACCGCGGCAACGGCGCCGCCATCCTGCTCTATCATCGCGCGCGCCGCAGCGTCGTTCTGACCCGGCAGTTCCGCCTGCCCGCCTACCTGAACGGGCTGGCGGACGGGATGTTGATCGAAGCGGCGGCAGGGCTGCTGGACGCGATGGCGCCCGCCGAGCGGATCCGCATGGAAGCCGAGGAAGAGACCGGCTACCGCATTGACAAGGTCGAGAAAGTGTTCGAGGCCTACATGAGCCCCGGGTCGGTGACCGAAAAGCTGCATTTCTTCGTTGCTGAGATCGACGATGCGCAGCAGGTCGGCACCGGCGGCGGTGTCGTGGCCGAGGGGGAAGATATCGAGGTGCTCGAGTTGCCGTTCGACGAGGCATTGAAGATGGTGAAGCGCGGCGGGATCGTCGACGGCAAGACGATTATGCTACTGCAATATGCGGCGCTGAATGTGTTCGCCGCCGTGCCTACCACGGACTGAGCTGCGATTCGTCGGTGAAACGCGCACACCGCCTGTGCATGCATGCGCCGCGTGTTCGCTTGACTATGGTTCCACCTCAACTATTCTGATCCAGCCACGACGATGGCTGGAGCGTCGCATGACGACTCCAACGACAACGACATTGGAGACAGAATGAATGTTCAACCTCGCTTCACCAGCGGGCTGCTAGCGCTGCTCGCCTGCCTGCTCGGCCCCCATGCCCACGGCGCGGTCGTCGCGCTCCCCAAATACAATGTAAGTGTCAACGAGGTGTCGGTCTCCGGCTTCTCGTCCGGCGCCCACATGGCGGCGCAGATGCACTTCGCGTATTCGAAGACGGTCAGGAAGGGCGCCGGCATCGTCGCGGGCGGGCCGGTGTACTGCTCGCAGGGCAACGCCGCGATCGCGACCGGGGCCTGCATGCTCGATACCGCCTCGCGCAACCTTCCTTACCTGGTCTCGGTGGTGAACACTTGGTCGGGCAACGGCTACATCGACCCGACCAGCAATATGGCCGCCTCGAAGGTATACCTGCTGTCCGGGACGATCGATTCGACCGTGAAGCAGCCGGTGATGAACGACCTGCGCACCATGTACGGCAATTACGTTCCGAGCGCGAATATCCAGTACAAGAACAACCTGGCCGCTCAGCATTCGATCCCAACGGACTTCTTTGGCAGCAGCTGCGGCACCAACGGTTCGCCTTTCGTCAACAACTGCAACTTCGACACCGCAGGCGAGATCCTCAAGTGGATATACGGGACGCTGAACCAGAAGAACGTCAGCACCCTGGGCGGCAGCTTCATCAACTTCGACCAGGCCGCGTTCTGGGGCAACGGCAACCCGACTTTGCACGGCATGGCCAGCAGCGGCTACGCCTACGTGCCAGCCGCCTGCGCCGCGGGACAGTCCTGCAAGCTGCACGTGGCCTTTCACGGCTGCCTGCAGAACGTCGCCAGCGTCGGCACCGCCTTCTACCAGAATGCCGGCTACAACCGCTGGGCGGACACCAACAAGATCATCGTGCTGTATCCGCAAGCGATGGCGAAGGCGAACAATCCGGGCGGCTGCTGGGATTGGTGGGGACACGACGACGTCAACTTTCCGGCCAAGAGCGGCGGGCAGATGGTGGCGATCAAGACCATGGTCGACAAGATCGTCGGCGGGAATAAGGCGGCGCCGTTTACCTGTACTTCCACATATGCCAGCAACTACGCGCACGTGGGGGCGGGGCGCGCCTACCTGGGGGCGGGGAACCAGGTGTATGCGACCAATTCGAATCAGTATCTGGGGTACTACCTGACCACGGCGTACACGAGTGTGAGGCAGACGTCGGCGGGGTATTACGCGTACGGGACTTGTTCTTAAGAGTCAGGGAGAGACTGGCTCGTCGAACGTCGGCGCTTCGACAGCCAGTCGCACAATGCGCTCGTACAGCGTTAGCTTGAATTCGTCGCGGTCAGCCGAATAATGGCAGCGACGGTGGCAGTTCGGGCACAGGGCTACCGCGTTTGCCGTCGTGTCCGAGCCGTAGCTGGACAAGGGCATGACGTGTGGACTTCCAGGACGGGCAGGCCATCCACTCCCTTGAAAGGCGCGGAGGGGCGCAGCCCTCGCAGTGGCCATCGCGGCTTGCAGTACCCATGCCTTGACTCCCGGATTGCGTACGTAGGTCATTATCGTGCTGGTGATTGTGGTGGCGATGGTGGGGTTTGCTGATACGTGGGTAGGGCGCCGAGTTGGCGCTGCTTGGAGCCTGGCGCGGTCGTGCTTGTCAGCTCTGTTTTGAAAATCGAGCAGAACATCATGACGATGGGCTGGCACATGGGGATGGAGTTTTCACAGTCCCTAGTCGGCTGAGTGATTGCCTCATCGAATCACAGTTTCGAGCTCGTCCGCAAGGGCCGCGAATGCGTCATCAACCTACCGACGACCAGCTGAAGGATGCGGTGGTCAGCATCGGCACGCATTCGGGCAGCGAGATGGACAAGTTCGCGTGATATGGACTGACGCGGGAAACAATTGATAACGTCCAAGCGCCAGCGATCCTCAAATATCACGTCAAGTTCGCCTGCCGCTTGCATGACGACAGCTTGGTGGTTAAGTACAACTTCCTCATCTTGGAAGTGGCCTCAGCCAAGGCAATGCGCAGCCCGAAGCATCCAGAGACGCTGCACTACGCGGAGAACGCCTATTCATGGTGGCCGGTAAAGTAATCAGCCGTCGCTCAGCGTGAATGCTGAACAAGGAGCCAAGCTGATCGTCATCTCTCATCGGTGAATCCATGCTGACTGCATGTGCGCCGATGCGCCGTTTGTTCGCTTGACTATGTCTTGTCTCAACTATTCTGATTTGGCGGTTCCAGCTGCTAGACCGCTGCACGACAGCGATCCACGATAATAACGACAGCTAATAATAAAAATTGTTGGGGTAGTCTATAAAACCTCTGTGATATCAAGTACGTCCGGTATTGCAAATGAGGCACGTTGTTGATATTTCTGCGCCTCAGTTATGATTAACCATTTTCCTCAACCGCGACTTTCGGTGGATATCGCAGATTAGAATGTGAAACCATCCGAAGTCACATGGTTGCAGTAACGTCGCGTTTGCGCGATTCTCGCCGTGCTTCTAAGTATAGATGTTGGATTACTTCGCGCCGTTTTTCTTCGAGAATCATATGCGCTCCCACTTATCAACGCGGGCTGATTTAATCAATTCAGCGAGAAATTCGCCACGGAATTCACGGGCTGCCTTTTGGTTGACAGCTTCACGCGCATAAGCAAAGTATCTCTGTTCTCTCTGGTTCAACTCCACTTTTTCAGGAGATTCAAGCCCAAGTTCCGCAACGCTGGCCCTCCAGTCGAGTTTTGACAGTGCGTTACCTAATTTAATAGGATCTATCGAGGCAAGGTCCGTCTTATCCAGCTCTACAATCAACGTGAAAAGATTGGCTTTTTTGTACCAGCGCGACGCTCGTTTTATAGGTAAGGTGCATATAAAGCGAATAGCTGCCAGCAAGCGGTCTTTCAGGTCAGGACCTTGATTAAAGCTCTCGTTGTACGCTTCAATGTATGAAGCAGTTCTGTCATACCGCGCGAAATATTCTTGACTATCTAGAGTCGCCACCAGCGTCATGATGTATTGCAGAGCATACATCCGAGATATATCGACTTCTGAAAAAACACCGTCTTCATCATCGTCCTCGCCATGAAAAAACGAGGTGAACTCCAGTCTATCCGACGCAGGAATCACATAAAGAACGCCTTCTGTGTCGAAATCTGGTTCGATTAATTGTTTTGCAAAACAGACAAATTCACTATCTCCCCAGCGTGCGTGCAGTCGCTCGGTACTGTTCAGAGAATAATCAGTCTTATTTATGCGCTGAAAGATTTCTCGTACCTGTTCCGGGTTAACGTCCTTCAGATAACGTACCGACACTTCATAATTCAAGAATCGCTTACGTGCTTCACTGTCGAGCTCGGAAAATTTCGGGATTAATTTGCTGTCTAGAGCAAAAATATCTGTTCCCTCGATATAGTCCCGTATGGTGCTAAGCCGCTGCTGACCGTCAACAATTTCGTCAATCAAAATCAGTCGCTCTTGGTCTAGCATGCCTGGCGCCAGATATATCTCCGGAAATGGGTAATTGCGCAGTATTGTGTCGATGAAGTTTTCTTTGTGAAGTCTTTTCCAGACCAGTTTCCGTTGATAGCCATTATTTACTCTGAGTTGGCCGTTCCTCATCTCATTGTATATTTTTATAATCTGAAGATTGTTTGAGGGGATGCTGAATTCCAGCCGCTTTTCGTCGCTCATTTAAATTTCCAATGCGTTGATCAACATTCGAAGTCTTCCCAAGTTTTCAATTTGGTAGTGTTTCAAATAGAACCATTCGGAATAAAACCCAATCGAAATATTTCGACCGCCAAGTCTCTTTCGCCAAGATTCAATGACCTTCTTCCATGGCGCCGATGCATAATATACGGTTGGGAGATAATCCGGACGGAGCCATCCTTTTGCGAGATAGAGCACATACTTAGAGGCTAAATCCCGCTCAGTACGGTGAAAGTCGTTGATTTTCCAGTTTCTCAGCCTCCATTCTTGGTCAAAATGGCGAGAAAGTGAAAATATTTCTTTTGAAATTTTGTCAAAACAATCATTGTTAACTATTGCAATATCGACGTCAGAACGCTGTCGAGGATTCCTTGAGCGCTGGAAATCGTGGTCGAACTCTAAAAAGTGCTGCGTTTTAACTGAAAAGCCGAGCTTCGATGAGCCGACTATCACTATGTCATTGATATTTGCACCGAGTATTTTCGCCAGTTCATCGCGAAGTTCGTACTCCCAATCGCACTTATCAAGAAGATCATTAAATAGAAAGCTCCTCCCGTCAACTATATGTTTCTGGAAAATTTGCTCCAACGGCATGGCCGAAGCAAGATCTACGCGAAGAGGGTGACTGATGCTCATTTATCAGGCAAAAGGTGTAACGCAAAAAATTTGTTTAGGTTGTCAGATAAATTTATCATGAACTTTGCGTCGAAGAAATGGCTATGAAAATTTTACGCTTTCAAATACCAACATATGTTGCAAAAGCGAAAAATTTCGGCGTGACATTGATGCGAGCGCGAGGTTCTCAGCTTTCTCTTCAGTTTATTAGAGTCTTAGTAAACACGGTGGATAAGAGTCCTGATCACCACGTTCTCGTCTTTGGACACCTTCTGCAGCCTGTTCATGACGACAGGATACACTTGCAGCTATCAGAGACAGAAAAGTTGCCTCTTGTTACAACTGTATGAGAGCATTTATGTATGATCCATCGGCAGTATTACGCCGAAACAGAATCTGAGACTTGCCACTTAATCTCTACTCTAGCTCGCTCTAAAAGTGGAGGATTACCAAGTCAGTATTCTGCCTACTCCCTCGCAAAAACCGTCAGCTATCCTTTTCTTGATGACGGAACATAGAAGTCGTTTCCAAGACGCCACAAACCATATAATTATTTTCACAAGTGATGAGCAGAGTTGTATAATATATATTTCCTGTAGTCAATATTTGATGCTGGTTCGACGTTGCCATAGCCTCGGACCGGTGTGAGTCCTCTGAAAGGCCAACATGTTCAACTTTCTGACTGATCCCCAGTACGACAGCTACCGAAACCACATTGACCAGATGCGTCGAGATGGCCTGGATTGGGAAACCGTGGCCGCAGGAGGAGGGGCGCCGGGTGATCTCGACAAGATGCTCATGATGTCTGTTCAGTTTTTTCGCTGGCCTAGCTTGGGAGACTCTCCCGCCACGCGCTGCCAAGTGTGGCAGGACATCGTGTTCGCCAAACGGAAAGCCGAAGAGACCGCCGAATCTGTCAGTCGTCCGCTTGTCGTGGTTGGCGTTGAGGAAACAGAGCCGGAAATCCAAGTTCCTACTGAACAGCATTCGTCTTGGCAGCTCTACAAAAGTCATCTCCTTGGCCAGCACTGGAAGGATGCGGCGGTCAACAGTATCGAGACATCTTCACTGAAAATTCTCAGGCACCTCCGCAAGCACACTCAGGGACAGCCGTCGGTCCGTGGCCTCGTCGTCGGGCACGTACAATCAGGGAAGACCGCTAGCATGGCAGGTCTAATGGCGATGGCGGCGGACCACGGGTGGAACATGTTCATCGTGCTGAGCGGCACGCTTGAAAATCTGCGCAAGCAGACGAAGAATCGCCTGCTTGGGGACCTGAACCATAATGGCAACCTGCACTGGCATGCAATCGAACATCCGTCGTCTGACAGTCCTGCAGGCGAGCGTGCTCAGGATTACCATTTCAGTCCCGGACATAGGGGACGGTATTTTGCAGTATGTTTGAAAAACTCGTCTCGTCTTGAAGGATTGGCTGAGTGGATCACGGCCAACCCGCACAGTCTCGACCAGATGAGAATCCTGATCATCGATGACGAAGCAGACCAAGGTGGAATCAATACCGCCCGCATTTCGGACCAGGAGCGCACACGCATCAATAGTCTGATCATTGGCTTGACCGAGGTTAAGGCCTGCAGCGTCAACTATGTTGCCTATACGGCAACTCCGGCTGCGAATTTCCTCAACGAGGGCCCAGGCGAAGGACTGTATCCCAAAGACTTCATTGTGTCATTGCCCCAGTCTGATGAACACTTCGGCCCCGTCCAAATCTTCGGGCTGCCCGAAGCCGAAAAGGATGCCCTCGGCATCATCAGGACGGTCAGTGACGACGACTTGGAGGCTGTGGCGGCATTGCACGATGACGGCAGTGCCTCGGTTCCCGATTCCCTCGAGGAATCAGTGCTCTGGTTCCTCTGCTGCGTGGCTGCCATGCGGCATGCCGGCTTCCGCAAGCCGGCGACCATGCTTATCCACACGAGCCAGCGGCAGGGGCATCACGAAAACATGCATGCAGCAGTCAAGTCTTTATTGTCCGAGCTGCGGACTCCGTTCAACAAGTTCAGCAGGAAATGCGAAAAGGTGTGGAATAGGGTAAGGACGGATCTGGACCTAGCCGCTTTCCACCGGCGTTTCCCAACATATGGTCGTCTGGATTCGGTTGCGGATTATCCAGCTTTTGCCGACTTCGCTGAAGGGCTGCGCGAGCTGGTTTCGGAAGTCTCGTCGATTCGTCTTGACGATGGCGGTGCGCTGACTTACGGGCGAGGTATCCACCTATGTGTCGACAACTGTGCCAACAATGGCGTGAACGACGAAAACGAGGTACGTCGGCTATTCTATCCGGTGGCTAGCGAGCCGGATAGTCCCAATTTTGCCACCGCCTTCATCGTCATCGGTGGCAGCACGCTTGCGCGAGGCCTGACACTGGAAAATCTCGTCAGTACGTATTTTTTCCGTGCTTCGGCACAGGCCGACTCACTGATGCAGATGGGGCGATGGTTCGGTTACCGAAAGGGCTACGAGCTGCTGCCGAGAATCTGGATGCCTGAACAGACTCGTAAGAAGTTCGAATTCATGACTCTTGCCGAGGAAGATCTGCGCGATGACCTGAAGCGGTTTATGGACTTCGGATGCAAACCCTCAGATTACGGTCCCCGTGTGCGCGTTCATCCGCGCGCGTCGTGGCTTCGCCCGACCGCTGCAAACCGCATGCAGGAGAACGTCGGGGCGAAATACGACTTTTCTGGTGTAAACCGGCAGACGACGATCTTCGATGATGGCCCGAACGCGGAATCCATCCACACGGAAAATTTGGGACATACCCAACGCTTCCTCCAGCAACTTGGCGCAGAAAAGGCTGAGCAGGGACGACGTCATTCAGTTGTCTGGCGCGGGGTGCGCTTCGCTGAGATAAAGAATTTCCTCTCCGGGTTCTCGTTCCACGAGAGTGCTCAGTTCTTCTCGGATTTGGGGCCATTCCTCGAGTGGTTTGCGGCAAACCAGAACAGGACAGGCTACGGCGCATGGAACGTGGTGGTTGCGGGTAACGAGCTGGACGACACGAATCGCTGGGAAGTTCCCGGTGGTGCCGTCGGGCGCATTGCACGTACCAGGCTTGTTGCAAGAAGCAGGCCCAAGGTTTCGGTATCCATCGGTGTGCTGCGTGATCCGGCCGACTTGCTGGCCGACAGCCGCGCTGACGGGCAGGACACGGCAAAGCCTACAAGGAACACCATTGCCGGGCTGCGTGCAGAAGGCGGGGTGGGGAATGTGCCGCAGCTGCTCCTGTACCTGATCGACAAGGACAGCACACCATCGCCAGAAAGAACAGAGCGTACAGCACTTGATGCTCCAGGACACATCGTCGGCATGAGCATCTGGCTACCTGATAGCGGACGACAGTCAGGACAGTTTGCTACCCATCTGACGGTGAAAATTCCCACTGACCTGGCGGACACCGAAGATGATACCGCGGAAACACCGGAGTAAGGATCATCCATGAAGTACTTCACGCCTGCATTGGGCCCCATGCAGGAATCGGGCGCCGCACTGCTACGCTCGATGCAGAATCTGGCGATGGTGCCGCTTGACCTGCTGGTCCGGGAAGCAGTCCAGAATAGCCTTGACGCAGCCCTCGAGAACGTTGGCGGCGAGGTGCACGTCGCCTTCAGCATTCGGCCGCATGACACGGCACCAGTCGCAGCACTGCTCGGGGAACACATCAGTAGCGAGCGTCTGCGCCTGAAATTTCCGAAGGGAGCGCGGATACTGGAAATCCGCGACTCGCGCACCGAAGGATTGTCGGGTCCGACATCAATGGACCTGCTTCGCTCCGGCGATCCCCATGGCAACCTGCTTAAGCTGGTCTACGAAGTGGGCCGTACCCGTAGTGACGAAGCTGCTGGCGGGTCGTGGGGTCTGGGGAAGACATGCTACTTCCGTATGGGTATCGGACTCGTCTTCTATTACAGCCGTACTGTGGCAGACGGCAGACCGGCAGAGCGACTTGTAGCCTGCATGGTCGAGGACGAAAACAGTGCGGAAAGGTTGCAGACCGCCACCTCGACCGGTATCGGCTGGTGGGGCGAAAAGGGCCCAGTCAATGGGCCGGCGGCCGTCAGTGACAGCGCGGCTGTCCGCGAGGTCTTGGGCATGCTCGGTGTGGCGCCGTTTGGGAGCGACGAAACGGGCACGGCAGTGATCATCCCTTTCCTCCGCAGCGATCTGGTGACGGTACCGATAGGTGCCGATGACGCGGCCAGATCATCGGTCGCACTGCCGGCGTGGTGGTATGAAAACGAAGCGCAATACATTGAGGTTGCCCTGCAACGCTGGTTCAGCGTGCGCCTCGACAACCCGATGTTTCGTACCGGTCCCCGGCTGCACGCCCGTGTCAACGGCAAGAAGATCGGCCGCGAACAGATGCTCCCCTTGTTCCAAGTTGTCCAATCGCTCTACAACCGGATTGGCAACCAAGTACGCATGCCGGGAGACTATTTGGGGCGAAAGCGCGTGCCCCACGACGATGTGCTATTCGAGCCGGTTACGCTGAACAATACCTGCGAGGTGCCTGGCCCGGTCGGTTACCTTGCAGCAGTTCAGTTGACAGCTCGTCAGCTCGGCATGAACTCGCCCGACAACAGTCCCGACCCCTATGTTTGCCTGTATGGCCAGCCAGAAAAGTCGCCGCCATTCCGGCCACTCGTCACGTTCATGCGTAGCCCCGGCATGTCGATCCGATGGGATGACAGCAGCTCTGGACGAAGTTGGGCTCGGGGCCTGAAGGGCGCTGCAGACGGAAGATACCTTGTGGCGCTGTTCGTGCCAGAACCTGGTCGGAGCCTGACTACTGCCCTGCGTGAAAAACTGGGGCATCCGGAGGCGACAGTAGAGTCCTACCTGCGAAGCTGCGAACGTTCCGATCATCATCAGTGGACCGATATCTCGGGTTACAGCATCGCGGAGAGGATTCGTAGCGGCGTATCGAAGCGCTTACGTGACCATGTCATTCCACCTATACAGGGCGCGGGCGAAGGAATTTCGATCGGCCTTGCCAGACGTCTGGCCAATCTGCTGCTTCCGCAGCGCGGTCTCGGCCCTGATGGACGTAATGGAAGTGCTTCACCTGGCGCACGAGGTGCGTCAGGTAAGGGGGGCGGAGGACCGGGCCGGGGGGCGGGTGCAGGGCGCGGCTCGGGACGCAGTACAGCGAAGAGCAGCAGCTTCGCATTTCAGGTGACTGGGCAGCAGTACGGCCGTGACCGCATTACGGTCGACTGGTTGCTCGATTGGGGAATGGGAAGCGAAGTGCGCGAGATCAGCCTGTCGGTCGACTCTGAGCGCGGGCCGGTTTCGGAGCAGCTCTGGCATGTGAGCGGTCTGGGTCCATTCCCCTTTCTGCTGGCCGATGTCGTGCTCGAACAGTTATCGCCTGATGTCGGTGCCCGTGTCCCCCTCAAAATCGAACAAAAAGGTGGACGTTTGCGGCTTGTTCCGGACAGACGCTCGAAGCAAGAGCCCGATGCCCTGGCGTTGCGGGGCAGCTTCAGCATCGTGTTTTCGGATGCAAGTGCCGGAGACCTGTGCCCGCTAGTTGAAGCTGCAGTTGCCATGAAAGGACCACAGTGAGCAGGGCTGCAATTTTTCCTTTTCGTACTATTTCCAGCAGTTTTCCCGATGGCCTTGATGTGGCCGGCACGCCAACGTTCAGCTCGACCGGCCCTGATCCCGGCGCGTACCTCAAGGACAGCGAGTTCGCGATCGGTCGCGACAGTGACTGGAATGCTGACCGGCATGATCTGATTGTCGAGTGGACGTTCAAACCCGACAGCCTGAAGGTGTTATTCGGTGCGGACGGTATTGTTAGCGAGCGTGCAGCACTGCTGCTGGCTGTCGAGTGGACATCCCATGAGTCCGGTTATCGCCAGCTCGGGGAGGGCTTGGTACTGCGTTTGCTGGACTGTTCTGCCAGAGCGGCGCCGCAAACGCTATCGCTGATTCTTGAAGGCGGCACGTTGAGAGGCTCGGGCAGTCTATCAGTCCAAGTATATCTCGAGAGCCGAGGACCCGGCTCCGTACGGGCCGGAGTCGCCACTACAAAAGGATCCCGCCTCGGCACCTTATGGGGCCCGGTACCAGTGGTAATAGATGCAGATAGCTCCCTGTTTCCGATTGTTGAAGAGAACCTCGGCGTTGGCAGGCCATTGTGGGAGTTCCGCGAAAACTGGATGGACCCGCTTGCCGAACCGTTCTCCGTCGATTATCTCGCGCTGGTTCTGAATATTGGCCACCCAGACGCTGCTGCGCTGCGGGATTCCCAGAACCCGGCAGGGCTGACTCCGCTTATGAAGCAGGTGCTCGCGTGCTGGCTGGCTCTTTTGGTTACACGGATCGCCGAGGACACCGGCGACAGTTTCAGTCGCATTACCGGCGACGAGTACTGTATTTCGGAGCCCGGGAGCATCGCCCATACACTAGCCGGGTTGGTCAGTTTCGGAGGGATCGATACGGAATCGCCGCTGACGCGGCTGCAGTCTGCCCAAGTGTGGCTTGACCGTCTGACTCACACGCAGGAAGTAGCTTGATGAAATGGATTGAATTCGATCGCGTCACCGCACAGCAGCGTTTCGCCGAGATGGAGGCGACAGGGCAGTTCAAGCCAGGCACGCTGACAATGGACTATGCGCAGATCAGACAGGAATTGGAGTCATCCTTGGGCGTACTGGCTTCCACGAAGATGGCGAGAGGGCGCTACGATGTCGAGGCAGGACTGGCGCTGTACCGAATTCTGGCATCACGTGATTTTGGGCTGCGACAGGCATCCGCGGACGGCTTCTGGCGCTACCTGTCGCTGGACGTACTGCCTGATGTCGTCGCGGCACGATGGGAAGACCACCAGCCCACGCGGTTCTGGTCAAGCCGAAGCCGGATCTGGCTGCGAGTCGCGTGGTGGTTCATCCACCTGTCGTGGCAGGGAAATGAACAGGATACCCGTAACGTCCTGGCCGGCGTTACCACCGATGACATGGTCCAGCTGGTTGAGCGCCCAGGCCGACACGGTTTCCGTATCGAATTGTGCCGTGCCCTGATGCGTGCCCGCAGCGTGCGCAGAGCCCACTCGGCCGGTAGCGAACGGTTCCGTGAACTCATGACGCTTAACACGGTAAAGGTCGTCATGACAGAACCGGAATTGCACGAGAAAGGGTTCGATGGGTATGTTGCCAGCCTTTATTCAGTACTGGTCAGCGGTGACAGGACTGCAAGGCGCAGAAAATCCTTTGTCCGATGAGAGAAATGGATATGTTAGAACTTCTGAACGAAATTAGAACAGGTATGGCCAATCTCGATCGGCGTGGCTTGATGCTCAGGCTGCAGTCGCCAGGTGAGCCGTTCACGGCGTGGGTATTCCGGGAGGATGACAGTTTCGGTGTCGCTGTCCCGGTACCCGAGCAGGTCTGCGTATCGGAACGGTTTGCTGGTGCGAGGCTGGTCACGGTCGATCGTACGGTCTCAGGCATTCCTTGGCACCTGTTGCGACTGGAATCGTCGTGCTACGCCCTACGTAATGAATTTGCGGTCGTGTGTGCACAGATGGTAGACCCTGGGCCTGAGGGAGTATCCAGAATTGCTCTTGTCAGCGATCCGCGTGGATGGTGGGAAAATTGGCGCCAATTGCTTGGCAATGCTGTTGTAAATGTAACGGCCTACAGCGTTCTTGGAGAAATGCTGGCTCTTAAGCACCTGCTTGAAACCGGCATTCAGCCTGCATGGAAAGGCCCCGCTGCCGCTTCCGTGGACATTGAAACCCCGGGATCAGATTACGAGGTGAAATCTACACTAACCCGGTACGACATGCGGGTGCACATTGCAGGCCAGTTTCAACTGGCATCGACCACAGACAGAAAGCTGTTTCTGGTACATCAGCGGTTCGAGCCTTCGCCGGAAGGTGCATCAGTCGACGCGGTGGCGGAGCATCTCGTTGCACTCGGGATGAAACGTGAAAGACTTGAGCAGCTGCTCGAACTGTGCGATCTCGAACCGGGAAATTCTGCGCGCTATGAAACATACAAATTGCTGGACTCACGATCGTTTGCAGTCGACTCGGACTTTCCCCGCATTACGCCGGAGAGCTTCGTCACGGGGGCTCTGCCGGCCGGGATAGTCAGACTCGAGTACGTGGTCGATCTATCTGGGCTTGGGCATACGCGATTCTGCAGAACCTGAACCATAACCTGCACGCTACCCGCGTTGCACGACCTGCCAGATAGGAGCGTCGAGCATACCGAATAGCAGATTGCATGGCTGTTGGTGCCTGCTAAACAGCAGCTTGTCACTGCATCAATGCGCGGCGGTCCTGTCGCCTTGCTCGAGGTTGATGGCAGTTGCGCCGTCTACGGTTGTGACAGGAGAAACGATGTCGCTGCAGAGACGTTCTAGACGGTCCTCCGCATCTCGACGCAGTTCGCATTCCCATACCACGATCACTCTCCAGCCTCCGTTCTCGAGCTCAGCCAGTTTGCGCGCATCTCTTTCTGTATTTGTCGCAAATTTTCTAGTCCATCTTTCAACATTTGAACTTGGTGTTGTCGCATAGCGACAACCGGCATGACGATGCCAGAAACATCCATGTACGAAAATTGCGATCTTGTATTTTGGAAGAACGAGGTCGGGAGACCCAGGTAGGCCGCGCTTATGCAGCCGGTAGCGGAAGCCTCTCGCATGGAGGTATCGTCTTACTATCATCTCGGGTTTCGTGTCTTTCGCCCGGATTCCTGCCATCATTCTCGACCGGGTGGCCGAATCGACTACGTCCATTTTTCCTGGTATCCTATGCCCCCACGCAAGTTATTACGTCAGGCAAAGTTGCTCATCGAACCTCACTCCACCCTCATGGGTCATATCCCCATCGTTGATCTATTTGCCGGACCGGGAGGTCTGGGAGAAGGATTTTCATCGGTGGAAGGTGATCCTTTCAGGATAATTGTATCTGCAGAAATGAATTCGTCTGCGCGCGATACGCTTCGCCTGAGAGCCTTCTATCGTCTGCTCAAGCGACGAGGAGGAAATGCGCTCGACTCTTATTATCGCTTCTGCAATGGTGAGGTAGAAAAGCCGTTTGATGCCACGAACGAGGATGCCTGGCTGGCAGCAGGTGACGAGGCGCGACAGCTGGAGTTAGGAAAGCCTGATGATAATGACAAGCTAGATCGGCAAATTTCTGCTCATGACCTTGGACCAGACAAGCATTGGGTGCTGATCGGGGGGCCACCATGCCAAGCCTATTCTCTCGTCGGACGGGCTCGTAACCGTGGAAAGGTTGAGTATCGCCCGGAAGATGATCATCGCCATTTTCTCTATAAAGAATATCTGCGGATTATTCAGAAGTACCGTCCTGCAGTATTCGTGATGGAAAACGTAAAGGGCATTCTAACCGCGACCGTCGGCGGGAAAAAAATTTTCGAAACGATCCTTCAGGATCTCTCGGACCCGGATAGGGCCATGGGGATGCCAGCATCTGGAAGCGGATACCGGATTCATTCGCTGACTTGCGCTACCAACTTTTCAGCGAAGGATGCGCCGCGGAAGATTGACGTACATGATTTCGTCATCAAGGCAGAGCAGCACGGAATTCCCCAAGCACGGCATCGTGTGATTCTCATCGGCGTTCGCGATGACATCGGCTTCGGGACACCGGGACGGATCGAGAAAGAGGAGGAGGTTACGGTTGAGCGTGTCCTAGATTTGCTGCCCAAGCTCCGCAGCCGACTCAGCAAGGAGCCCGATTCTGATGAGACTTGGGGTGAAGTGGTGGCAATGTACTTCCGTGAAATGGCTCGGGAGCTCAAGACAAGCAAAACACAAACTGAATTGCGAAAATCATTCGAACAGATATCGAAAGAAGTTCCGCGTGGCCTCGGTACGGGGGATCTACAGTACCGAAACCAAGGCCGCAAAAAAGATGACCCATCTTTGCTCAATGGCTGGTATCACGATCCTCGGCTTGAAGTCTGGCTTAATCACGATGCTCGAGGACACATGCGCTCGGATCTTCAGCGTTATGCATTTGCAGCGGTATTTGCTGACACCTTCGGATGGTCTCCGAAAGGACATGCTGAGTTCACTTTGCAAGGCTTACGGCCAAATCATGAGAATTGGGAAACTGGAAAATTCTCGGATCGTTTTCGTGTTCAACTACGAAATCGACCCGCGACCACAGTGACCAGCCATATTTCCAAGGACGGCCACTACTTCATCCATTACGATCCGAAACAGTGCAGGAGCCTGACCGTTCGGGAAGCTGCAAGACTTCAGACCTTCCCGGATAACTACTTCTTCCAAGGAAATAGGACCGAGCAGTTCCATCAGGTTGGAAATGCTGTCCCTCCGCTGCTCGCCAAAAAAATTGGAGAGATAGTAGTATCACTGTTGCGTGGCGAAGACACAGCGCCGGTAGCCCCTGTACAACAGGATTTATGGGTTCAAGGAGCTTTTTAATAGCTGACAGCTGTCGATAGGCCGGAGACAGTGTATCAAACGGACGAGGGCGCTGGCGATTCGTCAAAGTGTACGGGATGGCAATGAAGGCGGAAGCCCCAGATATCTTTCGACCTGGCAACGCTCGTTTGATACGATCATGGGATGAAAGACCTCTCACCAATTACCGTCACCCTTCCGCGGATCCGCAATCGTCAAACCTTAGCGCTCGTGCTACTGGTCGTCACCGGCGTTATCAATTACCTCGACCGCGCCACGCTTGCCGTCGCTAACGAATTCATCCGAGCCGACCTTGGCCTCTCGCTCGGCCAGATGGGTCTGCTGCTGTCTGCATTCTCCTGGAGCTATGCACTCTGCCAGCTTCCCGTCGGCGCCCTGGTCGACAAGATTGGGCCGCGCTGGCTGCTGGGAATGGGCTTGGTCGTCTGGTCGCTCGCCCAGGCTGCAGGCGGCTTGGTGTCCAGCTTCGGCTGGTTCGTCCTTGCGCGCATCGTGCTCGGGATCGGCGAAGCGCCTCAGTTCCCGGCTGCGGCGCGGGTGGTGAGCAACTGGTTCCCCTTGCGCGCACGCGGCACGCCGACCGGCATCTACAACTCTGCTTCGCCCCTGGGCTTCGCGCTCGCGCCCTTGTGCCTGTCGCCCTTGATCGCCGCAACGAGCTGGCACTGGGCGTTCTTCGTCACTGGCGCCCTTGGTCTCGTCGCAGCCGTCGTCTGGGTCGCCCTGTACCGCGATCCGGTGCGCGAGCAACTAACCGAGGAGGAGCGCGCCTACCTGGACGAAGGCCAGACCATGGAAGCCGCGCCGGAAGCCGGCTTTGCCGCATGGCGCGCGCTGTTCCGCCAGCGCGCCACCTGGGGCATGCTGCTCGGCTTCTTCGGATCGGTCTATCTGAACTGGGTCTTCCTCACCTGGCTGCC
>Ga0265798_10004730_pt1 | contig 18649 bp, 16 predicted proteins | sample P3T30metagenome_FD_192430 | JGI IMG/M metagenome (GOLD analysis project Ga0265798, IMG submission 192430) | Plant litter microbial communities from East Loma Ridge, Irvine, California - P3 T30 | ecosystem: Environmental > Terrestrial > Plant litter > Unclassified | place: USA: California... | reverse complement strand
CGATTGCGGCGGGCACGCGCTCGACGCCCTTCGCGACGTCCGAGAGCGAGCCGATGAAGAGGCCGGCGACCGCGAGGGGCACGATCGCGACGAGGGCGACGGCGAGGCGTCGGCGGGTGGAGCGAGCGGTCATCGGAGGGTCTCCTCGACGGTGGTGACGGGCTGGTCGTGGATGGATGGGCGGGCGTCCCCGTCGGCGTCGGGCCGATCGGCGGACGGCGCCGCCGCGGCCTCGATCCGGAGGCGGACGGTCGGCCGCCCGGGGATGCCGTGGTCGTCCGGGAACCACGGCGCGCCCAGCAGGACGGTCGTGCTCTCGTGGACGAGGGCGGGCAGGGCGGCGAGGAACGCGCGCTCGGCGGCGGCGTCCGGGAACGGGTCCACCACGTCGAGCACGAGCACGGGGGCGCGTCCCGAGGCGGCGACGGCGGTGAGCGCGATGGCGCGCTCGAGCGGCAGGAGGGATCCGACCGGGTCGTCGGCGCCGATGCGGAGCGCGCCGGCGGCCTCGGCCGCGGCGTCGATGCGCTCGAGCCACTCGGCCTGCCGGGCGCGGGCGCCGCGGCGCCGGCCCATCGGCTCGGAGAGGTCGATGCGCTCGGCGAGGAGGTCGCCCACCGTGACGCCGGAGTCCACCCGGTCGACCCGTCCGAGGTCGGCCATGGCCACGCTCGTGAGCACGCGGCCGGACTCGGACGCGAGCGGGTGGCCGGCGACCTGCGCGCGGCCGGAGAGCGGCGCGAGCCGGGCCCCGAGCGTGGCGCCGAGGAGCCGGCGGTCGACGACGTCGCCCTCGACGAGCACGAGGGATCCGGCCGGCGCGCGGAGGTCGACCGGTGCGAGGCGGCGCCCGGGGACGCCCGCGACGAGCCGCTCGGCCGCGACGGCCGCGCCGGACGCGCGCGCCCAGTCGACGTCGTCCTGGTGCTCGCGGAGCCCCTCGCCCTCGATGTCGACGTCCGGGAGGATCCGGTCGAGCCAGCGCGGGATCCACCAGGCGCGCTTCCCGAGCAGCGCCATGGCGGCCGGCACGAGGGTCATGCGCACGAGGAACGCGTCGAAGAAGATGCCGACCGCGAGGCCGAGCGCGATGGTCTTGATCACGCCCGCGCCCTCGGGCACGAAGGCCGCGAAGACGAAGAACATGATGAGCGCGGCCGCCGTGACGACCCGGGCGGCGCCCGAGAAGCCCGTGACGATGGCCCGCTTGGCGTCCCCATGGTGCACGAAGTCCTCGCGCATCCCGGAGACGAGGAAGACCTCGTAGTCCATCGCGAGCCCGAACAGGATCGCCATGAGGAGGATCGGCATGAAGCTGAGGATCGGACCGGGCGTCACCCCGAGCACGTCCGCGAACGCCCCCTGCTGGAAGATCAGCACCACGGTGCCGAACGACACGACGACGCTCAGCAGGAAGCCGACGGCCGCCTTCACGGGCACGAAGATCGAGCGGAACACGATCATCAGCAGGATGATCGACAGCCCCACCACCACGATCCCGAACGGCACGAGCGCCTGGTCGAGCCGCTGCGAGATGTCATTCTGCACCGCGGTGGTGCCGGTGACGGACACGCGCGTGTCGTAGCGGTCCTGGAGGCCGGGCGCGAGGTCGCGGATCGACTGCATGAGCGCCGTCGTCTCCGCCGACTCGGGCGGGCTGTCCGGGAGCACCTGGATGATCGCCGTGTCGACGGACGGGTTGGGCGTGCCGGTGCCGACGAAGGACACGTCGTCGAGGCCGCGGATCTCGTCGCCGACCTTCGCGAGCACCCCGATCGGGTCGGTGGTCTGCGTGATGTCGACGAGCACCACGAGCGGTCCGTTGTGGCCGGGCCCGAACGCGTCCGAGACGGTGTCGTACGCGACGCGGCTCGTGGATCCCGCGGGCTCGGTCGCCCCGCTCGGCAGCCCCAGCTGCAGCTGCGACGCGGGCACGGCGAGGAGGCCGGCGATGCCGATGACGATCACGACGGGGATGATCGGCACCTTGGTGACGACCTTCACCCAGCGCGCGCCGAGCGTGCGCTGCGTGCCCTCGGCCTGCGCCTTCGCGCGGCGGGCGGCCCGCGAGCCCTCCTTCGGCCGGAGGCGCTCGCCCGCGAAGCCGAGCATCGCGGGCAGCAGGGTCGTCGCGACGCCCATGGCGAGCAGCACGGCGAACGCGGCGCCGAGGCCCATGACCGTGAGGAACGGGATCTGCACCACGAGCAGCCCGAGCAGCGCGATGATCACGGTCACCCCGGCGAAGATCACGGCGCTCCCGGCGGTCGCCACCGCGGTCGCCGCGGAGCGCTCGACGGTCATGCCGTTGGCGAGCTGCGTGCGGTGCCGCATGAGGATGAAGAGGGCGTAGTCGATGCCGACCGCGAGGCCGATCATCACCGCGAGCAGCGGCGACGCGCTGGAGACCGTGACGAACTTCGAGGCGGCCATCAGGGCGCCCGCGGAGGCCGCGACGCCGACGAGCGCGCCGATGAGCGGCAGCCCCGCCGCGAGCATCGACCCGAAGGTCAGCACCAGCACGAGGCCGGCGAAGAGCACGCCGAACGCCTCGGTCACGGTGACGCCGTAGTGGACGTCCTGGAAGACCTGGCCGCCGAACGACACCGTGAGCCCGGCATCTTCGGCCGCCTGCGCCGACGCCTTGAGCGCGTCGAGCGTCGCGGGCGTCACCTGGTCGCTCTGGCCCGAGAACTGCACGGTCGTGATGGCCACGGTGCCGTCCGCGGACACCGCGTCGGTGGCGTACTCGGAGAAGGGGGAGAGCGCCGTCCGGACGCCCGGCACGTCGGCCGCGGCCGTCGCGGTCGCCTCGATGGCCGCCTTCGGGGCGTCGTCGGTGACCTTCGCGCCCGCGGGCGCCTCCGTCACGATCTGCGCGCTCGCGCCCGCGGCCTGCGGGAACACGGCCGCGAGCCGGTCGATGGCCTCCTGCGACTCGGTGCCCGGGATCGAGAACGACTCCTGGGTCTTCCCGCCGAGGGCGAGGCCGCCGCCCAGCAGGATGCCGAGGATGAGGATCCACGCGGCGACGACGCGCCAGGGGTGGAGGAACGAGATGCGTCCGAGTCGGTACAGCAGCGTGGCCATGGGCGGGTGGCTCTCCTTGGGTGGGACGTGCGGGGCGGAGCGGTGGGGATCAGGCGGAGCGGGTGCCGAGGGGGGCGAGGAGCTCCCCCACGACCACGACGAGAGCGGCCCTGATCTCGTCGTCGGGAAGCGGTTCGTTGGTCGACCAGTCGTCGCTCGCGGCGAGGATGTACGCCGCGCCGCCGAGCGCCACGCCGAAGCGCAGCTGGTCGAGCGTGCTGTCGAGCGCGCCGGCCGTCTCGCCGAGCCTGCGCACCAGGTCGTTCGCGCGCTCGATCACGGCGAGGTGGCCGAGGGAGCGCCCCTGCGTGATGAAGAGCGCCACCTCGTGCCGGTGCAGGAGGAGGAAGTCGATGAAGCGCTCGACGAAGAGCCGCCGGGCGTCGGCGTCGCCGCGGATGGAGTCCGCCCGCTCGATCACCTCGGCGAGCGCGTCGATCGTCGGCTCCAGCAGGGCGTCGAGCAGCGCCTCCTTGGAGGCGAAGTGGTAGAGCACGCTCGACTTCGAGTAGCCCGCCTCGTCGGCGATCTGCTGCAGCGAGGTCGCCTGGAAGCCGTCGCGGGCGAAGCGGGCGGCGGCGATGGTCCGCAGCTCGTCGCCGGCGGAGGCGCGGGGGGTTCGGGTCACCCGCCGAGCCTAGGCCGACCGATCGGTCAGCTCCTGCACGATCGGTCAGACTGCCAGCGGCCTGACAGGTGCGGGCGCGGGATCAGCGCGTGAGCACGAACGCGAGCATCGCGAGCCCGACCGTGAGGGGCGCGACCACGAGCCCCAGCAGCATGTAGCGCGACCACTTGATGTGGACCCCCATGCTCACGAGCCGCTCGTGCCAGAGCAGCGTGGCGAGCGACGCCCACGGCGTGATGAGCGGACCCGCGTTGACGCCCACGAGGATCGCGACGAGCCGCTCCGGGGATCCGGCGACAGGCTCGAGCGCGAGGTACGCGGGCAGGTTGTCGACGGCGTTGGCGCTCAGCGTCGCGACGCCCGCCAGGCGGAAGAGCGACGCGGCGTCCTCGCCCTGGCCCGAGATCGCCGCCATGACGGCCGTGAGCCCGAGCGACTGGGCGGCCTCCATCACGATGAAGAGCCCCGAGGCGAACACCACGAGCTGCCACGGCAGGAGCCCGAGCCGGAGGACGCGCGGCCGCCGCACGGCCGTGAGGACCGCGAGGACGACGGCCGCGGCGAGCGCCGGGATCCACACCTCGATGCCCGAGACGAGCGCCGGCACCAGCAGCCCCACCACCACGGCGCTGCCCACGAGCAGCACGCGGTCGGTCGGCGCGGTGGGCGCCCCGACCTCGTACCGGGTGAAGAGGTCCTTGCGGTGGATGACGAGGATGGCGAGCACGGGCACGGCGATCGCCACGAGCGCCGGCGCGACCGTGAGCGCCGCGAACCCGACGGGGCCGAGGCCGCCGAGCTCGTGCTCCGCGAGCAGGTTGGTGAGGTTCGAGACGGGCAGGAGGAGCGACGCCGTGTTCGCGAGCCACACCGTGGTGAGGGCGAACGGGAGCGGCGGGAGCCCGCAGTGGCGCGCGAGCACGACGACCACGGGCGTGAGCAGCACGGCCGTGGTGTCGAGCGACAGGAAGATCGTGCAGAGGCACGCGAGCACGACGGTCGCGAGCCACAGGGCCCAGGTGCGACCGCGGCCGAGGCCGGCGGCCCGCTCGGCGATCCAGGTGAACAGGCCCGCCTCGCTGGCGAGCTCCGTGACCACCGTGATCGCGACCACGAAGAGGAGGATCGGCCAGACCCGCTCGGAGAGGACGCCGAGGTCGGCGAGCGGGAGGGCTCCGGTGGCCACGGCGACGGCGCCGACGACGAGGAGCACCACCCCGATGAGGGCTGTGCGCACGGGCGCCTCCTGTCTGATCCGCGATCACTGTACTCACCGCGCGCCGGGAGCCCGCACCGCCTGCGGAAAGGGGACGGCGGCGGCCGGCGGCGGATCAGCGCGCGGCCGCGCAGGAGCGGGCGGCGGTCGCGGCGCCCGGATCCCGGTACCGTGGGAGCACACTGGGAGGTGTCATGCGCAAGTACATCCTGAACGGCAGCGTCCTCAGCGCCCTCATCGGCGGCTGGAGCACGCTCCAGACGACCCGCCGCGGTCCGCGCGACTGGAAGCTCGGCCTCATGTGGCTGAGCTGGGGCATCACGCTCGCCATCGCCGTCGGCACGGTCATCGAGGACTCGCGCGACGGGCAGCTCGGCAACTAGCCGCTCCCCCGCATGACGCGCGCGCCCCGGGCGCGCGTCAGTCGTGCGTGCGCCAGCGGTCCCCGTCGACCTCGAGGTCGATGCGCTCCGCGTCCGGCACGGTCGAGATCGGTCCGGTGAACAGCCCCGCGCGCGAGTCGCCCTGCGCCGTGCCGGAGAACAGGCCCGTGGGCTCCGCCTCGGCCGCCCGCCGTCCGCCGCGGGACCCGTAGCCGTGCTCATGCGACGGATCCACCATCTGCACGCGCGTGCGCGGCAGCGACTGCGGGCTGCTCTCGTGCAGGAACGTCACGAGGCGCTCGCGGACGAGGCAGCGGAGGTCGAACAGCGTCGGCGCGTCCACGGCCGAGACGAGCACGCGGATCCGCACGTAGCCGCCCACCGCGTCGGTCACCTGCAGCACCGAGACGCGGCCGTCCCAGAGGTCGGTCGTCGCGAGCACCCGGTCGAGCTCCTCGCGCATGCTCCCGGGCGTCGCGCGCCAGTCGAGGTCGAGCTCGACCGCGCCGAGCAGCTCGGACTTCGTGCGCGTCCAGTTCTGGAACGGCGTGGTCGTGAAGTAGGTGGACGGCAGCACCATGCGGCGGTCGTCCCAGATGTGCACCACGACGTAGGTGAGCGTGATCTCCTCGACGCGCCCCCACTCCGTCTCCACGATCACCACGTCGTCGACGCGGATCGCGTCGCTGAAGGCGAGCTGCATCCCCGCGAAGACGTTGGCGAGCGTGGACTGGGCCGCGAGCCCCGCGACGATCGAGACGAGGCCGGCGGAGGCCAGCACGCTCGCGCCGGCCGTCCGCGCGCCGGGGAAGGTGAGGAGGATCGCGCCGACGGCGACCACCACGATCGCGACCACGGTGAGGCGGCGGATGATGAGCACCTGCGTGCGCACCCGGCGCGCGACGCGGTTGTCGGCGACGTCCACGCGGTAGCGGCTGAGGCCGAGGTCCTCGAAGAAGATGGCGAGCGCGCAGACGAACCACGCGGACGCCACGATCGTGACGACGTGCAGCAGGTGGTCGAGCCCGTCCCGCAGCTCGCCGGGCTCGAACGACGCCCGGAGCGCGACCCACACCGCCACGACGACGAGCAGCACGCGGAACGGGCGGCGAGCGCGTGTCACGAGGTGGGCCGCCCACTCCCGGCGGCGCGCGATGACGCGCACGACGAGCGCGACGACGGCGGTCACGAGGAGGGCGGCGGCCACGGCGACGACGAGCGTCACGGCGACGGCCACGGCGGGCAGGGCGAGCAGGGCGGGCAGGTCCATGGATCCTCCGGTCGGGTGGGCGGACCGCGCTGTCCCGGGTCGTCCAGTCTCGCAGCCGCTCCCCGGGAGTCGGGTCGCCGGGGGCGCGTGCGGGGGCGCGCCCTCCGCGCCCCCATGCGGATCCGCCCGGCGTGTCGCGACTCCGCCCGGGCGTGTCGGCCGTGAGGATGATCCCGATCGTCGTGGACGCGATCGGGGAGGTCGGGATCGTGTTCCGATGGCTGAAGCGCAGGACCCGCTCGACCGATGCCGTGCCCGCGGCACGGGATCCCCGACCCCGCGACACCGCCTCCTCCCCCGCCGTCGCCGAGGCGCGTCCGGCCGAGGCTCGTCTGGCCGAGGCGCCGGCCGTGTCGCTCGCGACGGGCGAGCTGGCCGCCATCGCGGCGCGGCTGCACGGCGGGCCCGTGCGGCCGACGCACGTCCCGGCGCACAAGGCCGAGCCGGCGACGACCGACGCGGACGCCGGGCCGGGCGACGTCGCGCCGCAGGGCGACTCCCCCGCCGCCGCGGATCCGGACCTCCGCCCGCTGACCCTCATCGTGCACGCCGCCCTCGCCCACCACTTCGGGCCCGACGGCGCCTGGGCGCTCGTGCGCCGGACGCCCGAGACGACGGCCGGGTTCTTCGACGAGCTGATGACCGCGCACATCGCGCGCGACGTCGCCCTCGCCCTCGGCGCCGCGCCGGCCGCCGCGGAGCTGCCGCTCGAGGACGCGCGCGCCACCGGATCGCCCGCGCCCGCGGACGCCGCGCGGGAGCGGGCCGTGGCGCGCGAGCTCGCCGTGTTCGACGAGGACCCGCTCGACGACGCGCTCGCCGAGCTGGCCGGGGACCCGCGGCGCGTGCCCGCCGCGCTGCGCGCGGTCCGAAGCGCGTAGGCCCGGTCGCTCGCGGCGGCCGCGTGCCGCCGCTCGGCGGCTCAGCCCTTCGGCGCCACCTGCGGACCGTCCCACGGCCCCGCGGATCCGGCCGGGTACTCCTCGAGCGGAACGTCGCCCGCGCGCCAGGCGGCGATCACCGGCTCGACGATGCGCCAGCACTCCTCGGCCGTGTCGCCGCGGACGGAGAGCGCCTCGTCCTCGGAGATGATGCCGTCGATCACCTGCCCGTACGGCGGCAGGTCGCCCGCGTCGAACGCGGTGACGAGCTCGGCCCGGTCGATGACGTCGGGGTCGGCCGGCCCGTTGACGTTGAGCTCCAGGTGCAGCTCGTCGGGCGCGATGAGGATCCGGATGCGGTCCGGCTCCTCCGCGCCCGTGAGGCCCGTGGGCACGTGCGGCGCGTGCTGGAAGGTGACGACGATCTCTCGCCGGTGGTCCGCCATCGCCTTGCCCGAGCGCAGCCGGAAGGGCACGCCGGCCCAGCGCCAGTTCGCGATCTCGACCGTCAGCTCGGCGAGCGTCTCCGTGCCGCGCGACGGATCGACTCCCTCCTCGTCGGCGTAGGCCGGCAGCTCGCGTCCCTCGACGTCGCCCGCGGAGTAGCGGGCCCGACGGGAGGAGGCGACCGGATCGCCCGCCCAGGGCCGGGTGGCGCGGAGCACGAGCGCCTTCTGGTCGCGGACGTCGCGCGCGTCGGTCGTGGCCGGCGGCTCCATGGCGAACACGGCCATCACCTGCAGCAGGTGGCTCTGGATCATGTCGGTGAGCGCGCCCGCGGTGTCGTAGTAGCGGGCGCGGCCCTCGAGCGCGAGCTGCTCGTCGTAGACGATCTCGACGCTCGCGATGTGCCGCGCGTTCCAGACGGGCTCGAGCAGCCGGTTCGCGAAGCGGAGCCCGAGGAGGTTCCGCACCGTGGAGCGGCCGAGGAAGTGGTCCACCCGGTGCGTGCGCTCCTCGGGCACGAGCGTCGCGAGCAGGCGATTGAGCGCCCGGGCGCTCGCGAGGTCGGTGCCGAACGGCTTCTCGAGCGAGAGCGACGTGCCCTCGGGGAGCGTCATGCCGGTCATCGCCTGGCACGCCCTCTCGGTGACGGCCGGCGGCAGCGCGAAGTACACGGCAGGGGCCGCGTCGCACGCCGCGAACAGGCGCTCCAGGTCGGCCTGCGCGGTGACGTCCGCGGACAGGTAGGTCGTGCCCGCGATCACGCGGTCGACCGCCGGGCCCTCGGCGCCGAGCGAGGCGAACGACGTGCGGACGACCTCGCGCCAGCGGTCGTCGTCCCACTCCTCCGTGCCCGCGCCGACGAGCTGCAGGTCGAGGTCGGGCCGATGGGCGAGGAGCTCGCCGAGGCCGGGCAGGAGGAGGCGCGCGGAGAGGTCGCCGCTGGCGCCGAGGATGAGGAGAGTGGAGGTCGCGGGCATGCGGCCAGGCTACGCGGCGCGGGCGGGCGGGGACGCAGGCGGCCCGTGCGACCATGGCGCATGGCCATGCGCATCGAGGACTACGCACTCATCGGGGACTGCCACACGGGAGCGCTGGTCGGGCGGGACGGCTCCATCGACTGGCTGTGCCTCCCGCGCTTCGACTCCGCGTCGATGTTCGGGGCGCTCCTGGGGACGGACGAGCACGGATCCTGGCGCCTCGCGCCCGCGCACCCCGAGGCGGCCGTCTCGATGCGCACCTACCTCGGCAACACGTTCGTGCTCTGGACCCGCTGGGAGACGCCCGAGGGCGCCGTCGAGGTCACCGACTTCATGTCGATGGGCAACCGCCGGGCCGACGTCGTGCGCCGCGTCCGCGGCATCAGCGGCACCGTGCGGATGCAGGGCGACCTCCGCCTGCGCTTCGGCTACGCGACCGCGCTGCCGTGGATCCGGAAGCTCGACGACGGCGACCCGCGCCTCGTCGCGGTGGCCGGCCCCGACGCGGTCGTCGTCCGCGGCCCCGAGCTCACCGCCACGAACCACCACCACGGCGTGGCCTTCGACGTGTCGGCCGGCGAGACCGTCGACCTCACCCTCACCTGGTACCCCTCGCACCGCAGCGAGCCGCCCGCCTTCGACGTGGACGCCGCGCTCGAGCACACGACCGAGTGGTGGGAGAGCTGGGCGAGCTCCATCGCGCACTCCGGCCCGCACCAGGCCGCGGTCCGCCGCTCGCTCCTCGTGCTGCGCGCCCTCACCCACGAGGACACCGGGGGCATCGTCGCGGCGGCGACCACGAGCCTCCCCGAGCAGTTCGGCGGCCCGCGCAACTGGGACTACCGCTACGTGTGGCTGCGCGACGCGTCCCTCACCCTCGAGGTGCTGCTCGCGCACGGCTTCGACGACGAGGCGGACGAGTGGCGCACGTGGCTCCTGCGGGCGATCGCCGGGGATCCGGGCGACGTGCAGATCATGTACGGCCTGAGCGGCGAGCGGTACCTCCCCGAGCGCGACCTCGACAGCCTGCCGGGCTACGAGGGCTCCGGTCCCGTGCGCGTCGGCAACGGCGCGTTCGAGCAGTACCAGGCCGACGTCATCGGCGAGGTGATGATGGCGCTCCAGGCCGCGCGCGACGCCGGCGTCGGCGAGACGGAGTTCTCCTGGCCGCTGCAGCGCGCGCTCATCGGCTACGTCGAGGAGAACTGGGAGCGGCAGGACAGCGGCATCTGGGAGATCCGCGGCGCCGAGCAGCACTTCACGCACTCGCGCGCCATGATCTGGGCGGCGCTCGACGCGGCCGTGCAGGGCGTCGAGCGGCACGGGCTCGACGGACCGGTGGAGCAGTGGCGCACGCTGCGCGACCGGGTGCGCGACGAGATCCTCGACCGGGGGGTGGATCCCGCGACGGGAGCCTTCCGCCAGCACTACGGCACCACCGAGGTCGACGCGTCGCTGCTGATCCTCGCCCAGGCCGGGTTCTGCGCCTACGACGACCCGCACATGCTCGCCACCGTCGACGCGATGGAGCGGACCCTCATGCACGAGGGCTTCTTGCTCCGCTACGACACGAGCGCGGGCGTCGACGGCCTGCCCGCGGGCGAGAACCCGTTCCTCGCGTGCTCCTTCTGGCTGGTCGAGCAGTACGCGCGCTCCGGCCGGGTCGCCGACGGACGCGAGCTGATGGACCGGCTCGTCGGCCTGTCGAACGACGTCGGGCTGCTGTCCGAGGAGTACGACCCCGTCCAGCGGCGTCAGGCGGGCAACGTGCCGCAGGCCCTGTCGCACCTCGCGCTCGTGCGCGCGGCGGACGCCCTGGAGGCTGCCGCGGCGGCGCACCCCGACGAGCTCGACCGGGCGCACGAGGCGGGCAACGCCGCGCTGGCGCACGCGGAGGCCGCGCGCGGGGCGGAGCCGGCCGCCTGATCCGCTGAGCGGTGGCGCTCGCCCGTCGGGCGGGTCGATCGCGCGATCTACGCGATGGTCGCGAGGAACCGTGCCACCGCGGGCAGCGCGTCCGGGTGGCGCGGCGTGTCCGCGTGGGTCGCGCCCTCGAGCTCGACGAGCGGCGCGTCCGGGCGGAGCGCGCGCACGTGGTGGGCGGCGCGGAGGCGCTCCGGATCGCGCGTGCCCGCCAGGAGGAGGAGCGGCACGGCGGATCCCGCGACGACCGCGTCCGGCACCCCCGCGTCCCGCTCCGACTCGCGCATGTAGGCGGCGAGCGCCCGGGCGTCGTCCGCGAGGAAGGCCCCCCGCGTCGCGGCGTCGACCGGGTGCCCGCTGTGGCGCTCCCACGCGTCGAGGAACCCCGGCATCCCGCCCGCCTCCAGCGCCTCGATGCAGCCGGGGAAGAACACGCGGTCGAAGACGCCGACGCCGCTGCGCGGGGATCCGCCGAGGCTCGAGGTCGACAGCAGCCGGTCGGGATGCGCGGCGGCGAGCGAGAAGCCGACGCGCGCGCCGAGGCTGTAGCCCACGTGGTGGACGGCGTCGACGCCCGTCGCTTCGAGCACGGCCAGCACGTCGGCGACCATGAGGTCCATGGCGTAGGCGGCGGGCTCGTGGGGCGTGCCGCTGCGGCCGTGCCCGCGGAGGTCGAGCGTGATCACCGGCCGCTCGGGCGACAGGCCGCGCACCCAGCCGGAGCCGCGCCAGACGGCCTGCGAGAGGGCCGTCCCGTGCACGAGCACGACGGGCGCATGCGCCGGGTCGCGCGGATCCTCGTCATCGGGCCTCGCGCCGAAGACCCGGTAGGCGATGCGCGTGCCGTCGAGGGGGTTGGTCGCGGTGTCCACGGGGATCCAGGCTACGCGGACGCCGCGCCGCTCCCGCGCTCGCGGGCCTTCACGCCGGAGCGCCCGGCCGATCCCGCGGGGACCGGCCGGGCGCCGCCGACGGGAGCGGGCGGTTCAGGCCGTGGCGCCCGCGCCGTCGTCGTCCGTGCGGTGCGGGGTGTCCTCCTCGGGCTCGAAGTGGTCGTTCCCGCCGTCGTGCCCGGCCGCGACGCCGGTGGCGCCCGCGGGGATCGTGCCCTCGCCGCCGAGCCCCGTCGCGTCGTCGGGTGTCGCGTCGTGGGGCGTCGCGTCGTCGGGGGTCGCGTCGTCGTGCGCGTGCTCCGTGCCGTCGTGATGCGTCATGCGTGCCTCCTCTGGTCCCGCGGCGGGCGCCCGCGTCGTCGTGGGCGCCGCATGCCGCGGCGTGGTCCTATCCTGCCCGGGCGGGGCCGCTCCGCCCGAGGTCGTGTCCGGATCCGCCCCCCTCGCAGGATCCCGTCACCCCCCGTGGGTTCGTTAGCGTGTCTAATGAGCTAGCCTAAGCAGGTGCCCGACTCCCCCGACCTCAGCCAGAGCCTCCGCGCCGGCGTGATGCGCCTCTCGCGCCGCCTGCGCGCCGAGAAGGCCGACCACGAGCTGGGCGACAGCCAGTTCGTGGTCCTGGCCCTCCTCCTCCGCGACGGGCCCGCGAGCCCCGGCCGCCTCGCCGAGATCGAGCGGGTCTCCGCCCCGAGCATGAACCGCACGGTCAACTGCCTCGTGTCGGCCGGCTACGCCGAGCGCTCCCCCGCGCCGGACGACGGCCGCCGCGTCACCGTCTCCGTCACCGACGAGGGCCGACGCGTCGTGCAGGAGACCCGCCGCCAGCGGAGCGCCTGGCTGTCCCTCCGCCTCGCGGAGCTCACCGCCGAGGAGCGCGCCACGCTCGCCGACGCCGCCGTCCTCCTCGGCCGGATGGCGTCCGCGTGAGCGCCGTCTTCCGCAGCCTCCGCGCGCCGAACTACCGCATCTGGTTCGCCGGCGCGCTCGTCTCCAACGTCGGCACGTGGATGCAGCGCACCGCCCAGGACTGGATCGTCCTCACCGAGCTCACCCGCTACGACGCGACCGCGGTCGGCATCGTGATGGCCCTCCAGTTCGGCCCGATGCTCCTCCTCTCCCCCTACGCCGGCCTCATCGCCGACCGCTACGACAAGCGCCGCGTGCTGATGATCACGCAGGGCTCCATGGCGGTCCTCGGGCTGGGCCTCGGCCTCATCGCGCTCTCCGGGCGCGCCGAGCTCTGGCACGTGTACCTCTTCGCGCTCCTCCTCGGGATCGCGTCCGCGCTCGACGCGCCCGCCCGCCAGTCCTTCGTCTCCGAGCTCGTCTCCGACGACGACCTCTCCAACGCCGTCGCGCTGAACTCGGCGTCCTTCAGCGCCGCCCGCATGATCGGCCCGGCGGTCGCGGGCGTACTCATCGCGGGCGTCGGCACCGGGTGGGTGTTCCTCATCAACGCCGTGAGCTTCATCGCGGTGCTGTTCGCCCTCACGCGCCTCCGCGTCGGCGAGCTGCGCCGCCCCGAGCGCGTCGCCCGCTCGCGCGGGCAGCTCCGCGAGGGCTTCCGCTACATCGGCGGGCGTCCCGACATCATGGTGATCCTCGTGATCGTCTTCCTCGTCGGCGCCTTCGGCTACAACTTCCCGATCTTCACCTCCACCATGGCGAGCGTCGAGTTCGGCAAGGGCGCGACCGAGTTCGGGCTGCTGTCGTCGAGCCTCGCGGTCGGATCCGTGGCGGGCGCGCTCCTGTCGGCCCGCCGCGAGCGCCCCCGCATCCGCCTCGTGTTCGTCGGCGCCGCCCTCTTCGGCATCGCGACCGCGCTCGCCGCGATCGCGCCCACGTACCTGCTCTTCGCCGGCGCCCTCGTGATCGTCGGCGTCGTCTCGCAGACCCTCATGACGAGCGCGAACAGCACCGTGCAGCTCACCGTCGAGCCGCGCATGCGCGGCCGGGTCATGGCGGTCTACATGGCGATCTTCGTGGGCGGCACCCCACTCGGCGCCCCGGTCGTCGGCTGGGTCGCCAACACCTGGGGCCCGCGCACGGCGCTCATGGTGGGCGCGGCGTCGGGCCTCGTATCCGCGGTCATCGCGATCGCGTGGCTGGTCCTGCACCGGCACCTGCGCATCTCGTACCGGATCCACCGCACGCCGCACCTCGTCGTCACGCACGACGGCGACGGCCGCGACCGCCGGGAGGACGCCCGCGAGGACATCGAGGCGGACGAGGCGGTCGCCCGCCGCACCTAGGGCGCGGGGATGCCGACGGCGGGTCGCCCGGACGCTAGGGCGCGGGCGTCGGCGACGTCGTCGGGGGCACGTAGCCGACGTCGTCGAGGCAGTAGTCGAGGAACGCGCTCGTGGCACGCAGGTACTGCCCGGTGTCGAGCGAGGCGCCGTCCGTGTCAGCGCCCGAGCGCAGCGCGTCGAGCTGGTCGACGATGGTCGAGAACGCGGTGACGAGCGGCTTCATGTTCTCCGGCGCCATCCCCGCCAGCGACGCGTCGCCCTGCTTCACCCGCTCGAGGATCGTCGGGTCGACGGGCTTCCCGTCGCCGAGGGCCTGCACGAGCTTCGTGGAGTCGGGCAGCACCTGGGCGAGCGTGGAGCACGTGGCGAGCTCGGCCTCGGTGGGCGGGCCGGGCGCGCGGGTCACGGTCGGATCCGGGGCCGGCGTCCCCGTCGCCGTGCCGCCCGCGTCCGCTCCCGCGGTCGGGCTCGCCGGGGGCGTCGCCGCGTCCTGCGGTCCGGGATCCGCCGTGCAGCCGGCCACGAGCAGCACGCCCGCGACCGCCGCGAGCGCCGCCGTCCGCGACCGCATCCGTCGCCGGGAGCCGTCCGTGCGTGCCATACGCGCCTCCTCGGCGTCTATCACAGGTGATGCACCCCGCGGAAGTCGATCGACGCGGGTGTCAGGGCGAATGCCCCGGACCACTACCGTATTCGGATGACACGAAGCGAGAGCGACCGCAGCACCGTCCCACCCGATCCGGGTCCCGAGTTCGTGGCCCAGGACTTCAGCCACGAGCAGGAGGGCTACCAGCACGGCCTCAAGCCGCGCCAGCTCCAGATGATCGCCATCGGCGGCGCGATCGGCACGGGCCTGTTCCTCGGCGCGGGCGGCCGACTCGCCTCGGCGGGCCCCGCCCTCGCCATCGTGTTCCTCATCTGCGGCGTGTTCGCCTTCTTCATCCTCCGCGCGCTCGGCGAGCTCGTGCTGCACCGCCCGAGCTCCGGCTCGTTCATCTCCTACGCCCGCGAGTTCTACGGCGAGAAGTTCGCCTACGCGGCCGGGTGGATGTACTTCCTCAACTGGGCCACCACCGCCATCGTCGACGTCACCGCCGTCGCGCTCTACATGCACTACTGGTCCGCGTTCACGGCGGCGCCGCAGTGGCTGCTCGCGCTCATCGCCCTCGTGATCGTGCTGATGCTGAACCTCGTCGCCGTCAAGGTCTTCGGCGAGATGGAGTTCTGGTTCGCGCTGGTGAAGGTCGCGGCCCTCGTGATCTTCCTCGTCGTCGGCATCGTCTGGCTCGCCTGGAGCTTCCCCGTCACGGTCGGCGGCGCCGAGGTGCAGACCGGCTGGTCCGTGCTGCAGCAGAACGGCGGCGTCTTCCCGCAGGGCCTCGTCCCGGTCGTGCTCGTCGTGCAGGGCGTCGTCTTCGCCTACGCGGCGATCGAGCTCGTGGGCACCGCGAGCGGCGAGACGCAGGACGTCGAGCGGGTCATCCCCCGCGCGATCAACTCGGTCGTCTTCCGCATCGCGATCTTCTACGTCGGATCCGTGGTGCTCCTCTCGCTGCTGCTCCCGTACACGGCGTACAGCGCCGACCAGAGCCCGTTCGTCACGTTCTTCTCCAGCCTCGGCTCGCCCCAGGTCGGCGCGATCGCCGGCTCGGTGATGAACTTCGTGGTGCTCACCGCCGCCATGTCGAGCCTCAACGCGGGCCTCTACAGCACCGGCCGCGTGCTGCACTCCATGGGGATGGCCGGCTCCGCCCCCAAGTTCACGACCGTCATGACCAAGGGCGGGGTGCCGTTCGGCGGGATCCTGCTCACCGGCTCCATCACGCTGCTCGGCGTGGGCCTCAACGCCCTGGTGCCCAAGCAGGCGTTCGAGATCGTGCTGAACGTCGCCGCCCTGGGCATCGTCGCGGGCTGGGGCACGATCATCCTCTGCCAGATGCGCCTGCGCACCTGGGCGAAGCAGGGCAAGGCCAAGGAGCCGACGTTCCGCCTGCCGGGGGCGCCCGTCACGTCATGGCTGACGCTCGCGTTCCTCGTCAGCGTGCTCGTGCTGATGGCGATCGACTGGCCGATCGGCACCCTCACGGTCGCGTCGCTCGTGATCATCATCCCGCTGCTGGTCGTCGGCTGGTACCTGCAGCGCGACCGGATCCTCGAGATCGCCCGCCTCCGCGAGGGCGTCACCGGCCCGTTCCCCATCACCGGGCGCGACGCCGCGAACCAGCGCAAGCGCTGACGCGCGCCGCCTAGCGCGTCCCGATGCCGCCGTCCCCCGACCCGGGGGCGGCGGCGTCGTCGTGCGGGTGCGGGTGGCCGCTCCCGGGACCGCCGCCCGCGCCCGTCGTGGGCTCGTCGTCGCCCGGTCGGTCGTCGCCGGGCTCGGCCTCCCGGGGTCCCCGCGGCTGCAGGGGATCCGAGCGCAGCCGCGCCGAGAACGCCAGCAGCTCGCGGTCGTGCTGCACGACCCATGCGACCGCCGCGTTGAGGGACGCGCGTCGCGCCACCCACACGCGCAGCCCATCGGCCCCGAGCCCGCACGCGTACACCTCGTACGAGAACGGATCGGCGAGGTCCGCACGGTGACGCAGCACCCAGCCGAGCGCCGGCCCGTCCCCCACGCGCACGAGCCACGCGCCGCGGACGGGATGCGCGTGCGGGTGCTCCGGCACCGGGCTGATCGCCCCGCTCGCGTCGCCGCTCTGCTTGCTCCACATGCGGATCCCCTCGGCATCGCCCGCCGCCGACCGGCAGGCCGCGGCGACGCCCGGCCGCATCGGTCCGAGCGTACGCGCGCCCCCCGACGCCGTCGCGGGCGGGCACCGTCGGTCCGGGATGCGACGCGGTGCCGCCGGGCATCACGAGCACGCCCCGAGGACGCGGTCGATCGCCGCCCGGTCCGGGTCGTCGATGCTCAGCCGGTAGCGGTGGACGACGAACGCGAACCGCGTGACGTAGAGGCACCGGTAGGCCCGGTCGGGCGGCAGCCAGGTGGCGGGACCCTGGTCCGACTTCTCCTGGTTGCTCGGGCCGTCGACCGCCTGCAGCTCGTCGAGGTCCGTCGCCAACCGCTCCCGTCGCGCATCCGACCAGGCCCACGCGCCGTGCTGCCACGCCCACGAGAGCGGAACGAAGTGGTCGATCTGCACCGCGGCGCTCGTGCGCGCCCCGCGGACGAAGTCGATGCCCCGGCCCGTGTACACGTCGTCCAGGTGCCCGGAGAGCACCGTGCACGCGTCCGTGGCCGAGACCCGCACGTCGACGAGGTCGCGGGACAGGACGTCGTCCCGCTGGTCGCAGCCGTTCCCGTCGGCGTCCGCCCACGCGGGGCCGAACGCGTCCCGGTCGTAGCGCGGGTCCCGCACGCGCGGATCCGGGTCGAGCCCGTCGGCCATGGCGCGCACCGCGGCCACGTCGATGCGCCCGTCCCGGACGAGGCCCGCGCCCGCGAGGACGCCCACGACGGCGCCGTCGTCCACCGACGCCGACAGCGGCCCGCCGTCCCCGTCGGGCCCCGACGCCTGCTCCCGCACCCCGACCACCACCGACACGACGACGATGACCGCCGCCATCCCGAGGAGCAGCGGACGCATCAGCTCGCGCCGCCCGTTCGGCCGCACCGAACGCGTCCGCGGTCGCTCCCCGCGTCGCCTGCCGTCGCCCATGGCACCTCCGTCCCGAGGTCCCGGGATACCGGACCGGTCACGCGTCCGTGCGCGGGAGGCGCCGAGGAGAGACGGATCAGGCGGAGGGAGGCCTGGGGAGGACGCGACGAGCGGGCACCGCGGCTCCCCGCGCGTCACGAGGACGCGGCAGGGGCGACCGGATCAGATCAGGGCGCGTGCCGCGGAGGCGACCCCGACGAGCTCGCCGAGGGACGACGGTCCGGGCGTGTTCTGCCCGGCGGTCGCGAGGCGCACGAGGGCGAAGGCGACGATGGCGACGACGACGAGCGCGGCGATGACGAAGATCCACACCTTGAGACCGCGCCCGGCGGGCTGCAGGGGGTTCTGCTCGAGGGGGCCGTCGTGGTCGGGTCGCTCGGGGTGATCGCGCATGCTCGCACCCTACGCCGGTGCCCCGCCGACTGTCGGGGCGGACCGGTGCAGCCGCCGGCGCATCGGACCACCGCACCCGGATGCGCCGACGGGCGGCCCCTCGCGCGTGAGGGACCGCCCGTCGGCGTGCGCGCGCCCGCGGGCGCGTCGGGTCAGGCGGAGATGCTCTGCGCGAGGACGCCGTCGAGCACGACGGAGGCCTCCTCGTCGGTGGACTTCTGCGCGAGCGCGAGCTCCGAGACGAGGATCTGCCGGGCCTTGGCCAGCATCCGCTTCTCGCCGGCCGAGACGCCCGAGTCCTGGTCGCGGCGCCAGAGGTCGCGCACGACCTCGCTGACGCGGCGGACGTCGCCGGAGCCCATCTTCTCGGTGTTGGCCTTGAAGCGGCGCGACCAGTTGCCGGCCTCCTCCTCCACGTCGCCGCGGAGCACGTCGAAGACGGCCTCGACGCCGGAGCTGTCGATCACGTCGCGCAGCCCGACGAGCTCGGCGTTGTCGACGGGCACGTCGATGACCAGTTCGCTCTGGTGGATCTGGAGGGTGATGTACTTCTTGTCGACCCCCTTGATGGTGCGGGTCTTGACCGCGGTGATCGTGGCTGCGCCGTGGTGGGGGTACACGACGGTCTCCCCTA
>Ga0265798_10004729_pt1 | contig 18649 bp, 16 predicted proteins | sample P3T30metagenome_FD_192430 | JGI IMG/M metagenome (GOLD analysis project Ga0265798, IMG submission 192430) | Plant litter microbial communities from East Loma Ridge, Irvine, California - P3 T30 | ecosystem: Environmental > Terrestrial > Plant litter > Unclassified | place: USA: California... | reverse complement strand
ACCTTCCACGCACAATGCAAACTTCCATCCCCAGCGGCCATGGCCGCGCCCGGGAGCGTCCCGCTGCCTGGGGCGCCGTCATGGCCCTGGCGCTCGGCGCCTTCGCGCTGGTCGCCTCCGAATTCATGCCGGTCAGCCTGCTGACCCCGATCGCCGCCGACCTGCACGTCAGCGAAGGGCAGGCCGGCCAGGCCATCGCCATTTCCGGCGCCTTCGCCCTGTTGACCAGCCTGGCCATCGCGCCGCTGGCCGGAGGGCTCGACCGCAAGCGCCTGCTGCTCCTCTTGACCCTCCTGATGATCGCATCGGGCACGGTGGTGGCGTTCGCACCCAGCTACCCGGTCTTCATGTCTGGGCGGGCGCTGATCGGTATCGCGATCGGCGGCTTCTGGTCGATGTCTGCGGCTACCGCGATGCGCCTGGTGCCGCAGCACGAGGTGCCGCGCGCACTGGCGATCCTGAACGGCGGCAATGCGCTGGCGACGGTGATCGCGGCGCCGGCCGGATCCTATCTCGGCGCGCTGGTCGGCTGGCGCGGCGCCTTCTTTTGCGTGGTGCCGCTGGCGGCGATCGCCCTGGCCTGGAAATTCCTCAGCCTGCCCGCGCTGCCCGCCCAGCCGGGCACCGGCGATAACGGTATCCTGCGCCTGCTCAAGCGTCCCTCGGTCGCCCTCGGCATGGCGTCCCTGAGCCTGTTCTTCATGGGGCAGTTCGCGCTCTACACCTACCTGCGGCCCTTCCTGGAAAGCGTCACCCACGTCGGCGTCGCGGCCCTGTCCTTCATGCTGCTGCTGGTCGGCGTGGCCGGCGTGGCCGGCACCGCGTCGATCGGCGCGGTGCTCAAGCGCGGGCTGTACCGGACGCTGGTGCTGATGCCGCTGGCGATGGCGGCGATCGCGCTGGCGCTGACGGCCTTCGGCGACTCGAAGATCGCCACCGGCGTGCTGCTGCTGGGCTGGGGCCTGGTCGCGACGGCGGCGCCGGTGGGCTGGTGGACCTGGCTGGCGCAGAACCTGCCGGACGACGCCGAAGCCGGCGGCGGACTGATGGTGGCGGTGATCCAGCTTGCGATCATGCTGGGCGCGACCGTCGGCGGGCTGCTGTTCGATACCGGCGGCTACCGCGCCACGTTCACGCTGAGCGCCTGCCTGCTCCTGCTGTCCGCCGTGCTGGCCTTGCTGGCAGCGCGCGCCAGGCTCAATCCTTGAGGCGCAGCGCGTCGATCACCACCGCCAGCGCGCGCGAGGTGTTGCGGCGGCTCGGGTAATAGCCGTGCAGGCCGGGAAAGGTCGGGCACCAGTCCGGCATCACCGACAGCAGGCGTCCCTCGCGCAGGTGCGGCTCGGCCATGCTCGCGGGCAGGAAGGCCAGGCCGCAGCCGGCCAGGGCGGCGTTCATGATCGCGTAGGTGCTGTTGAACACGGCCTGGCCGCGCACCCGCGCTTCAAGGTCGCGGCCCTCGTGCCTGAGCTCCCAGGCATACAGGCCGCCGCTGCTGGCCAGGCGCAGGTTGATGCAGTTGTGCTTGAGGAGTTCCTGCAGCGAGGCCGGCTTCGGGCGCCATTCGAAATACGCCGGCGCCCCGACGATCGCCATCGGCACGTCGGGCGTCAGGCGCACCGCGATCATGTCCTTCTCGACCTGGTCGCCGTGGCGCACCCCGATGTCGTAGCGTTCGGCGGCGATGTCGACCAGGCGGTAATCGGAACTGATTTCCACATGCAGGTCGGGATATTCGCGCAGCAGCGGCGCGATGCGCGGCCACAAAATCGTATCGACCACGTGGTCGATCGCCGTGATGCGCACGGTGCCGGTGGGCTTGTCGCCCATGTCGCTGATGGCCGCGATCTCGGCTTCGATCTCTTCCAGCCGCGGCGCCACGTTCTGCAGCAGGCGCTCGCCGGCCTCGGTGGGCGAGACGCTGCGCGTGGTGCGCGTCAGCAGGCGCACCCCGAGGCGGTTTTCCAGCGCGCGGATGATGTGGCTGAGCGCCGATTGCGTCATGCCCAGCTTGGCGGCGGCGCGGGTAAAACTGCGTTCGCGCGCGACGGCGAAGAACACGAAGATGTCGTTGATATTGTCGCGTGCCATGGCTTCCCGCCCAAAAGGTTTAATGATACAGCGTTAACAATAATTGCGCATATTCATGATGAATATTCATGGAATGATGTTCGTCAGCCTGCTCTCATGAGCGGATTTCATATCCCTATTGCGCAAAACAGGGCTTTGTCGGGCTTGCAGCGGCGGCTATAGTGGACGTATCGACAAGCACGAAAGGAAGCAGGATGGAACTCAAACGCGCAGGATCGCAAGCATCCGTGAAGGGCCCCGAGGCCTGGTTCACCGGCACCGTCCGCATCGATCCGCTGAATGCGCCGCCGGCCCCGGCGCGCGTGTCGGCGGCCAGCGTGACGTTCGAGCCGGGCGCGCGCTCGGCCTGGCATACCCACCCGCTGGGCCAGACCCTGGTGGTCACGGCCGGTTGCGGCTGGACCCAGTGCGAGGGCGAGGCCAAGGTCGAGATCCGCGCCGGCGACGTGATCTGGTGCCCACCCGGCCACAAGCACTGGCATGGCGCCAGCGCCACGACGGCCATGACCCACATCGCGATCCAGGAAGCGCTCGACGGCGTGAACGTGGTGTGGCTCGAGAAGGTGAGCGATGCCGACTACCTGAGCCCCCTGGGCGAGGCGCACGGACACTAGCGCACGTCGCGTCAGTCGTCGCGCTCGGCCGCGTCGGCATCGGCCGCCGCCTGTCCGGAGGCGCGCGCGACCGGCAGATGCCAGTCGTAGCGGAGCGCCGCCAGGCGCAGGCCGAAGCACAGGGCCGCGCCGGCGCAGGCGCTGGCGGTGCTCGGCAGCTGCAGCGCCGCGCCGGCCACCACCACGCCGGCGCCGGCCAGGGCGGCCACCGCATACACGTCGGAGCGCAGCACGGCCGGAATCTCGGACAGCAGCACGTCGCGCGCGACGCCGCCGCCGACCCCGGTGAGCATGCCCAGCAGCGCCGCCATCACGGGTTCCAGTCCGAACACCAGGGCCTTCTGGGCGCCGGCCACGCAGAACAGCGCCAGTCCTGCCGCGTCGAACAGCAGCACCGGGCTGCGCAGGCGCTTGATGACCGGATACCAGAAGAAGATCAGGCCGCCGGCCAGCAGCGAGACGACCAGGTAGCGCCAGTCGCGGATCGCCGCCGGCGGCGTCGCGCCGATCAGCAGGTCGCGCACGATGCCACCCGAATTGGCGGCGACGAAGGACAGCACCAGCACCCCGAACAGGTCGAGCCGGCGGCGCACGCCGGCCACCGCGCCGCTCAGCGCGAACACGAAGGTGCCGAGCAGGTCGAGCGTCAGCACGAGGGTCTTGAGTGCGGCGCTGACGTCGAGGGCGGGAACGGCGAACATAGGATGGCGGTGTCGGGTTGGCGAGGCGCGCAGTGTAGCGCAAAGCCGTGCCCGGGCCCTTGCGCCTGCGCCGCGCGCCAGGCTTCCTCGCTCGGCGCGTCGAAGGATTCTTCAGTCAGCGCAGCGCAGCAGGAAGGCGTCGAACAGCTCGCGCAGCAGCGGGATGCGCGCGTTCAGGCGGTGGTCGCCCTGCACCAGGTGCAGGGTGCAGCCGCGCAGGCGCGCGAAGGCGATCGCGTGCTCGCAGGGGATCACCTCGTCGTCCCAGCCGTGGACGATCTCGGTGCGTTCGGCCGGCACTTGCGGCGCCTGGGTCGGATAATGCGGCATGCCCAGCGCGGGCGCCAGCAGGAACAGGCCGCGCGCACCGAGGCGCGCCGCCGCTTCCGCCGCGACCCATCCGCCCATGCTGGAACCGACGAGCAGCAGCGGCTGGCGCAGGCCGGCGCAGGCATCGAGCAGCTGCGCCAGCCGGACCGCCGGATCGGTCGTGTGCGAATAGTCGAGGCAGGCCGTGTCCCAGCCGCGCTGCGCTGCGACGGCGGCCAGCGCGGCGATCTTGCTGCCGCCCGGACCGCTCTCCTTGCCGTGCATGAAATGGATCAGTCCTCGTGCCATGTGCGTATCCTCCTTTGCTCCCATTGTGCGCCGCGCGGCGACAGGCGCTGTCGCGCGGCGCAGCCATCCTCAGCCGCCCAGCCTGTCTGCGATGACCCTGGCCAGGCAGCGCTCGGCCTCGGCCGACAGCACCAGCGCCAGCGCCATCTGCGTGCGCGTCAGCGCCACGAACAGCTTGCGGCGGGCGGCGTCGTCCAGTTCCTCGAAGGCGAATTCGGTGACGATCACCGCCGGCGCGCTCTGGCCCTTGTAGCGGTAGACCGATTCGACCAGCAGCTCGCCGCGGCTCCAGCGCGGCGTGCCGTCTCGATCGTATTCGCCGGTGAAGCGGCGTGTCGCGTGCGGGCCGATGGTGGCGCGGTTCAGCAGTGCCGAGCGCTCGCGTCCGCGACCGCACACGATGGCGATGTCGGACAGGGCGAAGCCGCGCGCCAGCAGGTCGGCGACGGCGGCCTCGGTGGCGGCCAGCAGTCCGGCGTCGTCGCGGTAGGAGCGCACGCCGGGCACTTCTCCCGGGTGCGGGTTCAGGCCGCGGATCGGCGGCTGCACCAGCGCCAGCGCGTTGATCAGGTTGCAGACCTGCTGCGGGCTGCGGAAATTGTCGCTGCAGCGGATGGTGACGGCGCCGTCCAGCTCGAAACCGTCGTGGCCGTACAGGCGCTGCTCTTCGTCTTCCAGCACGTACAGGCGGCCGCCCGGCTTGAGGCGCTGGCACAGGCAGGCGATCCAGTCGGCGTCGAAGTCCTGGGCCTCGTCGACCACCAGCAGGTCGAGCGTGGCGGTGCAGCCTTCCTGGGCCGCTGCGTAGGCCGCGGCCATGCGTTCGAAGCCCTGCGGGCTGAATTCCGGCTCGCCGTGGCGGCGGTAGTGTTCGACGCACAGCTCGTGGTAGTTCACCACCTCGACACGCGGCGAGGCCAGGCTGCGCACGTGGTCGGCCAGGCTGCGGTTGAAGCAGACGTAGCTGGCGTTCTGGCGTGCGGCCGCGGCGTCGTCGAGCAGGCGCAGGGCCAGCTGGGTCTTGCCGGAACCGGCCGTGGCCTGGATCCGGAAAACGCCGGACGGCGCCTCCACGCGCGGTACCCAGGTCGCCAGGCCGTCGGCCAGGCGCCGCACCGCACCGCGCAGCTGGTCGCGCATCACGGCCAGGTCCGGCGTGACGTGAAACTGGTTCTGCAGCAGCCGGCGCAGGGCTTCGCGGTCGACCGTGCTGCGCACCGCGCCGAACCAGCCGCGGATGGTCGTCGTCATGTCGGCATAGCCATCGGCATCGATGATGCGCGCATGCGGGATCGACACCAGCCGTTCGGCGCCCAGCGCATAGTCGGGCAGCACCAGGCAGCTGAGCAGGGCGGGCGCGAGGCCAGCGTCCTGCAGGCGGTTCTGCATGGCCGCGCGCTGCATGCCGGCCTGGCGCCCGACGTCGCGTTCGCGTCCGCCGTACACCTTGAACATCTCGCCGTCGCGCAGCACCACCGGGCCGGCCTTCACCTCGACCAGCAGCAGGCTGCCGTCAGGGGCCAGCACGGCGGCGTCGATCTCGCCGTAGCAGTCGCGCCCGCCGTGCAGGGTATGCAGGGCGATGTTGTGGAAGAGTTCGAAGTCGTCGGGCAGCCCGTCGCGCAGGCGTTCGAGCACCTCGCGTTCGCGATAGTGTCCGGCGCCCAGGCTGAGCGGGCGGAGGATGTGAGGAGAAATCAGGGCCATGGCGGACAGGTAGCGGTTGGACTGCCCATTATCAACAAATTCGGCGTCGCCGCACAAGTTTTCCAGGCGCCTGCGCGGGTAGCAGAGCTGGAGGCTTGAACCGGACGCCCGGTCAGGCAGCGGCGCCGATCCGCCCGGCCAATTCCTCGACCCAGCGCCGGCTGCCGGCATCGAGCTCGCTACGTTCCCGCAGCAGCGCCAGCACCTCGCGCCCGTCGCGCGCCGCACCCAATACATCCGCAGCCGGCGCACCATCCGGGCGGGCGCCCGCCGCCAGCAGCAGGACGAGGGCATCGGCGCGCCAGGCGGTAAAGCTGGTCTCGGCAGAATACAAATCCCAGGGCTGGGTTTCGAGCGCGCTGCGCCAGGCCGCCAGTGCGCCGGCCCGCGCGTCGGCGCCGGCGGCCAGGGCCATCCCGATCATGGTCGCATCGAGCGTGGAGACGGCTGCCACCAGCGCGGCTTCGTCCACGCCGGCGCCGCCGGCGCCGCGCGCGCGCAGCCAGTCGAAGGCGTCCCAGGCCAGGTGGCCTGCTGCCGCGGCCAGGGCGCGCTGGCCCTCGCGCGCCAGGTCGGCGCCCTGCGCCAGCAGGAAGTCGAGCAGCGCCGTATTGCCGGCCGCGGCGGCCGCGCACAGGGCCGCCGCCAGCGCTTCGGCGCGCGCCGGCGCGGCATCCAGCAAGAGCAGCAGGACGGCGCCGTAGTCGGCATCGCTGCGCTGCGGCGCGGTCTCCTGGTGCAGGCTCACGCCGCCGGCCGCGGACTTCACGGCGGCCCAAGCCGCCGCCCGGGGATCGGCGCCGCGCGCCAGCGCCAGCTTCGCCGCGCCGGCGTCGCCGTGGCGGCAGGCCAGCTCCAGCAAGGCGTCGTCAAAGGCCTGCCGCCAATCCACGCCGTCGTGGCGCATGGTTTCGCGCAGGCCCGCCAGGCGGCCGGCGGCGAAGGCGCACAGCCACGGGTCGGCGCTGTCCACGATCGGTGCCGGGCCGTGGTCGGATACCGCTGCGGCCACCGAGTCCGGCCAGTCCACCCCATCGTCCAGCGCCGCTGCGCCGAGCGCGCCGAGCGCCAGCCGCAGGTCGAGGTCGAAGGCCGAGCCCAGCGCCAGCATGGCGGCCAGCTTCAGGCGCGGCGCCAGCGCCGACAAGCCGAGGAAGGACAGCATGGCGTCGCGGTAGCGCGGCTCCGGGTTCTGCGGCGTCATCTGGTGCGCTTCGAGCAGCGGCTGCCAGCGCTGGCGCAGCGCGTCGAGTGTGGAACAGGCGGCGAGTTCCCGGTGCCAGTACAGGTCGGACATGAGTGAGTGCGCTTGTGCTTGAAAGCTCAGGAGCTTACCAGGCCGGGCCGGAGCAGGGCATCGATCGCACTTAGCGCCTGCAGTGCGCCGGCGGCGATGGCGACCCCCGGCAGCGCGCCGACCTGGTGCTCGTGCGGATTGATGCGGATGAGCGAGCCGCCGTGCTGCAGCACCACGCGCTGGGCGAACTGGCGCACGGTCGGGACGTTCAGGCCGGCGCCGATCTCGATGACGGCTGGACGGCGCACCCCGTCGAGCCAGCGCTGGCGCCGCAGCGCCTGCAGTTCGTGGCGCTCGCCGATCCATTCGCCGTCGTGGAACATCAGGATGTTCGGACGCGCCACGCCGCCGCAGTGCGGACAGCGCGGCAGGGCGCCGAGCCATTCGCAGCGCGCCGCGTCGACCTGCGGCGCCAGCGCCGCCGCGGGCCAGGTCATGCCGGAGCAGGGCGCCAGGCATTGCAGGTGATGGATCGAGCCGTGGCATTCGTCGATGCGCAGCGGATCGAAGCCGGCGCGCTGGAAGTGGCCGTCGACATTGCTGGTATAGACGAAGCCGCCGTGCGGCCGCGCCTGGGCCCAGGACCACAGCACGTCGAAGCCGGCATGCGGCCGGGTCGCGCGGTACAGCGCCAGCCGGTGGCCGTAGAAGCCCCAGGCCTGGCGCGGATCGGCATGAAAGGCCGCCGGCGCGGCGATGTCCATGAAGGAGATGCCGCCGCTGGCCAGCGCCGGATAGGCTTTCCAGAAGCCGGCATTGCCACGGAAGTCGGGCAGGCCGGAGTCGACGCCCATGCCGGCGCCGGCGGCGATTACGAGTGCATCGGCGTCGGCGATGATGGCGGCGGCGCGTTCGATCTCGTCCTTCATGCGCGTCCTTTCGGGTGGATGTGGGCGTGGCGCTTGCCGTCGGCGTCGTAGGCGATGCGCCATTCGCCGCGCTGCTCCAGCGCGCCGGCCAGCGCGCAGCTGTGCAGGTAGCCGGTGCGCAGCTGGCGCTGCAGGCGCGAGACCGGGTAGCGCAGCAGCTTCTGGCCGTCGTCGCGCAAGCCGGCGACCCAGGCGGCGGCGGCCGGCAGCAGCGGGTCGTCGGCGGCGGCCGGGGCGGCCGGCAGCGCCGGGCCGGATGCGGCCGGGGTGCCGGCAAGCGCCGCGGGCGGGAACAGGGTGGCGGCGATGGCGGCGGAAATGCCGAACAGGGTGCGGCGTTTATGGTGGAGCATGAAGACGTCCTTTGCGAAGATGCGATGCGGGATGCGACAGCGACATCCTAAGCGGGGCGGCGACAAGCAGTGTCGCATGCGCGAGCGTTCTCATGATCTTCGCTACCGACCGTCCGATGCGGCACTGAAATTTCCCGAACGAAACTAATTTTGTTAAGATTCGATCTTTGATCCGGCACCGTCCCCCAGGAAGCCCAGTCCCATGCCAGCACCGATCGACCCCATTGCCTGCACGGCCGCCCGCGGCGCCATCCCGCCCGCAAAGCTCCTCTGATGGCAACCAACCAGCAATCCCTGCTGCGCCAGTGGCATATGCTGCGCATGGTGCCGCGCGCCCCGCAGAAAGTCACCGCCGGCGACCTGTGCCTGCGCCTCGCGGATGAAGGCTTCACGGTGGCCAAGCGCACCGTCGAGCGCGACCTCCAGGAGCTGTCGAAGGTGTTCCCGATCGAGGCCGACACCCGCGGCACGCCGTATGGCTGGAGCTGGCTGCGCGAGGCGTCCAGCTTCGACCTGCCGGGGTTGACCGTGCCCGAGGCGCTGACCCTGACCCTGGTCGAGCAGCACCTGCGCCACCAGCTGCCGCCCAGCGCGGCCGATGCGCTGCGCCCGCATTTCCAGTCGGCCGCGCGCACGCTGTCGGCGGTCGACGATGCCACGCCGGCGCGGGTCTGGCTGGGCAAGGTGCGTGCCGTGCCGCCGCAGCAGCCGCTGCTGCCGCCGCGCCTGGACGAGGACTGCCAGCGCACCGTCTACCTGGCGCTGATGCAGGACCGCCAGCTGCGCCTGCACTACCGCAAGCGCGACGCCGACAAGGACACCGTATACGAGGCGGTCCATCCGCTGGCCGTGGTGCAGCGCGGCGGATTGATTTATCTGGTTTGCATGTTCGCCGGCTTCGAGGACGTGCGCACCATCGCGCTGCACCGCGTCCGGCACGCCGAGGTGCTGTACGAACCGGCGCGCCGCAAGCACGGTTTCGACATCGACGACTACATCGCTTCGGGCCAGTTCGGCGTGATCGCCGGCGCCCCGATCGCGCTGCGCGCCGTGTTCACGCGCGCCGCCGGCGAGCACCTGTTCGAGACGCCGCTGAGCGCCGATCAGGTACTCAGCGCAGGCCCGGGCGCCAGCCTGCGCTTGTCCGCCACCGTGCCGAACACGCGCGCGCTGGTCTGGTGGCTGCTCGGCTTCGGCGACGGCGTCACCGTCGAGGAGCCGGCCGCGCTGCGCGCCGAACTCGCGGGCATCGCCGCGCGCATGGCGGCGGCCTACGGCTAGGCGGCGGCGCTCCGGTTCAGTGTTCCAATGGCCGCAACAGGCCAGGCAATCCCGCATTGGGGTAGGGGTGCGACACCTGCGCGGTGTCGGTGCCGGGAGTGATGTCGCCGCTGGTAACGGCGAACACGCCAAGCGCGGCGATTGCTGCCGCAAGCAATCCTTTGAAGATGACCATCGCTACCTCCAAGCATTGTTATTGTCGGTGTACGGATGAAGCCGTCCGTGTCTTCAGTGTAGGGAACGTGCATATCTTGTCAACGTGCTTCGATTGCGCGGCGCACCATGCGACGGCGCGCAGGACGCTCCGGCAGCCGGCGGCGCCTGTCGTCCGCACGCACACGCCGATGTCATTTATTTCTTCGATGTAACATTTTGCGTTATACTGGACGCGCCGGACAATAGCAAGGCAGCGCGCCGCCTCTTCCCCGCGGTGCATCCCGGCGCCGACTCCCCGACCCGAGCCTCTTATGCCCCAGGCGCCTCTGCGTGCGCGCCTGCCGCTCCTTCCTTGCCGTCCGCCCCGACACCATGAACCCGACTTTCGACAATTCCGACCTGATGTATCGCCTGCTGGTGCAGGGCGTCATCGACTACGCGATCTACATGCTGACGCCCGATGGCATCGTCTCGAACTGGAACGCCGGCGCCGAGCGCGCCAAGGGCTATACCAGGGCGGAGATCGTGGGCCAGCATTATTCGCGCTTCTACGAGCCGGACGCCATCGCCGCCGGGCTCCCGGCGATCAACCTGGAGACCGCGCGCAGCCAGGGACGCTTCGAAGACGAGGGCTGGCGCGTGCGCAAGGACGGCTCCACTTTCTGGGCCCACGTCGTGATCGACGCCATCCGCGCCGACGACGGGACACTGGTCGGCTTTGCCAAGATCACGCGCGACTGCAGCGAACAGCGCCGCGTGCAGGTCGCGCAGCGCGAGCAGGAACAACGCTTCCGCCACCTGGTGCAGGGCGTGACCGACTACGCCATCTACATGCTCGACACCGGCGGCCACGTGGTCAACTGGAACGCTGGCGCCGAGCGCGCCAAGGGTTATGCGGCGGCGGAGATCGTCGGCCGCCATTTTTCGGTGTTCTACCGCGAAGCCGACCGCGCCGCGGACCTGCCGCGACTGGCGCTGGAGACGGCGCAGCGCGAACGCCGCTTCGAGGCCGAAGGCTGGCGCGTGCGCAAGGACGGCAGCGAATTCTGGACCAGTGTCGTCATCGACGCCATCCATGACGACGACGGCGTGCTGATCGGCTTCGCCAAGATCACGCGCGACATCACTGAACGGCGCCAGCAGGAACTCCGGCTGGTCCAGGCCAAGGAACTGGCCGAGAAATACCACCAGCAGTCGGCCGCGCTGTCGCGCTTCCTCGATTCGGTGATCTCGAATATCCCGGCCGCCGTGCTGGCCCAGGATTGCGCCGACGGTGCGATCCTGCTGGCCAACCAGCAGGCGCGGCGCCTGTTCGGCGGCGCCGGCCTCGAGCTGTCGGGCCAGCGCGTGCGCGATTGCCTGGCGCCGGCGGTGGCGGACTACGTCGAGCGCCGCTTCGAAGGCGCGGTGCCCGGTACGCCGATGCTGACCGACGAAAGCGTGGTCGAGATCGAGGGCAGCGCGCGCACCCTGCGCAGCCGCACGGTGCGCGGCAGCCGGCCCGACGGCGAAGGCGACTACGCCCTGCTGATCGCCGAGGACGTGACCGAGGAACTGGCCGCCTATGCCCAGATCCACCACATGGCCCAGCACGACGGCCTGACCGACCTGCCCAACCGCGCCTACTTCCACGACCGCCTGGAGCAGGCGATCGCGGCCGACCGTGCCAGCCGCGCCATCACCGGCATCCTGTGCCTCGACCTGGACAACTTCAAGAACATCAACGATGCCCTCGGCCACGCTTATGGCGACAAGCTGCTGCTGGCGCTGGCCAAGCGCCTCAAGAAGCATTTGCGCGCGCAGGACACGCTGGCGCGCCTGGGCGGCGACGAATTCGCGGTGGTGCTGCCCGGCCTGAAGCGCCTGGACGAGGCGAAGATGACGGCCCAGCGCCTGATCGACGCGGTGGGCCAGTCCTTCCTGGTCGACGAGCATAGCCTGAGCGTGGGCCTGAGCATCGGCATTTCCTCGACCAATTCGGGCGCCAGCGCCGAAGCCCTCCTGCGCTTCGGCGACATGGCGCTGTACGAGGCCAAGCGCAAGGGCCGCAACCGCTACGAGGTGTTCCGTCCCGAACTGGAAGAGTCGGCGCGCGTGCGGCGCCGGATGGAAACCGATTTGCGCCGCGCCCTGCACCTGGGCCAGATCGAAATGTACTACCAGCCCATCATCGAGCGGCAGGATTGCCGCATCACCGGCTACGAGGCGCTGATGCGCTGGAACCATCCGGAGCAGGGCCTGATCGGGCCGATCGATTTCATCCCGCTGGCCGAGGAAACGGGACTGATCCACGACCTCGGCGCGCGCGCCCTCAACCTGGCCTGCCAGGAAGCGGCCAGCTGGACGAGGGGCGAAACGGTGGCGGTGAATCTGTCGCCGCTGCAGTTCAAGAACCGCGACCTGGTGCGCACGGTGGAGCTGGCGCTGGCCGATTCCGGCCTGGCGCCGCAGCGGCTGGAGCTCGAGATCACCGAGTCGGTGCTGCTGGACGACAGCGAAGGCAACCTGAGCACGCTGCGCGCGCTGAAGGCGCTGGGCCTGTCGATCTCGCTGGACGACTTCGGCACCGGCTACTCGTCGCTGAGCTACCTGCGCTCCTTCCCCTTCGATAAGATCAAGATCGACAAGTCCTTCGTGCAGGATATGGGGTCGAGCCGCGAAGCCCTGGCCATCGTACGCGCCATCACGGGCCTGTCCAACAGCCTGCTGATCCATACGACCGCCGAGGGCGTCGAGACCCCGGAACAGTTCCTGCGCCTGCAGGAAGAGGGCTGCTCGCACTTCCAGGGCTATCTGTTCGGCAGGCCGCAATCCTCGGAGCGGCGCCTGCAGTCGGTGCAGCTGCCCGCCTGAGAACCTGTCCCGGCAGCTTCCCCTGCCTGCCGGTAAAAGTTCCGGGCCGCCGCGCGGTTCGTGCTCCACGGCCGCGCGCGGACCGCTACACTGCCGTTGACGCCCCGACCGGGGCATGGACGGGAGAAACCATGACACTCGCACACCGTGTGGCCATCGTCACCGGCGCCTCCGGCGGCATCGGCCTGGCCGTCGCGCGGCGCCTGCTGCGCGACGGCGCCAGCGTGATGCTGGTCGGCCGCAAGCGCGAACGCCTGGACGGCGCCCGCGCGCAACTGGAAAAAGACGCCGATCCGGAGCGCATCGCCATCGCCGTATGCGACGTGGCCCGCGAAGACCAGGTCATCGCCGCGGTCGACGCCACGTTCGCGCGCTTCGGGCGCTGGGACATCGTGATCAACAATGCCGGCGTGATGCAGTTCAAGCCGCTCGAGCAGCTGACGGCCGAGGACTGGCGCGCCACCATCGACGTCGACCTGCTCGGCGCCTTCTTCTTCATCAAGCAGGCGTTCCTGAAGATGCAGGGCGGCGGGACGGTGGTCAACGTGGCCAGCGTGCATGCGCTGCAGACCGAGGCGCTGGTGGCGCCCTACGCGGCGGCCAAGGCGGCGCTGCTGTCGCTGACCCGCTCGGCCGCCATCGAAGGCAAGGCCAAGGGCATCCGCGTGAACGCCGTGCTGCCCGGGGCGATCGACACGCCGATGTTGTGGGAGAACCCGAACGTCAAGTCCGGCGCCGAGAAGATCGATCCGCAGGACGTGGGCGCTCCCGAACAGCTGGCCGACACCATCGCCTTCCTGGCCGGACCGGATGCCGGTTTCGTCTGCGGCGCCAGCCTGCTGGCCGACGGCGGAAGGCTGGCGCGCCTGTAGGCGCTTTACCGGCAAGGCACGGACGGGTAAGATAAGGTAAACGTTTTCTTTACTTATCCGGAGGCTGCGATGCGCCATCTCGCTTTTTTGGCCGTGCTGTGCTGCGGCCCGGCCTGGTCGGCATGCGGCCCGGTGCCGCAGGCCGTCCAGGATATCGACGCCAACAGCTACTACAGCGACAGCCGGCGTTCGGTCGTCGACCCGGAACGCAAGGCGCGCAACGAAGCGGCGGTCAAGCCGGTCAACGATTACCTCGACGGCGTCGCGCGTGCCGCCGATGCCTTCCAGCGCGGCGGCGACGCCCAGGACGCGCGCTGCGCCCTCGGCTGGCTGGACGGCTGGGCGGGCCAGGCGGCGCTGCTGGGCGTCATGAGCACGGAGCAATCCTTCTATACGCGCAAATGGACACTGGCCGGCCTGGCGCTGAGCTACGCGCGCGTGCGCGCCGCGGCGGCGCCCGCGCAGCGCGCGCGCATCGACGCCTGGCTGCTGCGCCTGGCCGACGCCACCATCCGCCATTCGGACGCGCACAAGGGCGTGCGCAACAACCATTATTACTGGGAGGGCCTGGCGGTAAGCGCCACCGGCGCCGTCACCGGCGACGCGCGCTGCCTGGCCTGGGGCCGCAAGGTGTTCGACCATGCGATGGGCCAGGTACAGGCCGATGGCTCGCTGCCGCTCGAGATGGCGCGCGGCCGCAAGGCCTTGAGCTACCACCTGTACGCGGCGGCGCCGCTGGCGATGATGGCCTCGATCCTCGACCTGGATGCGCCGGCGCTGGACCGGCTGGTGGCGTTCTCCGTGGCCGCCGTCGCCGATCCCGCGGCGCTGGCGCTGGCCAGCGGCGTCGAACAGGAGCGTCCTTCCGGCGTGCCGGGGTGGATCGCGATCTACCTGCGCCACGGCGGGCGGGTGGCGCCGGCGCCGCGCATCCCGGAACACAACTGGGATGCGCGCATGGGCGGGGATCGCAGCCTGGCCAATCCGCTGGAACACGTGCGGATCGCGCAGGCGGCGACCTAGCCCGCCTGCGCGGCGGCACGGCTCACTGGTAGCGGATCGACCAGCTCACCGTCACCGGCTTGTCGAAGCTGAACGCCCCGCTGCGGCAGCTCACCACCGTTTCCATCTGCCCGTAGGGCGCGCGCCACTGCGCATCGCCATTCGTCGCCTGCGCGCTGCAGCCGGCCAGTCCGCTCACCGTGAACCTGCGTACCGCCCCCTCGGCGAAATCGACGTTGCCGCCCTCGACCGAGGCTCCCTTCGAGAAGGCGCCGAAGTCCAGCGTGAGGCTGCTCACCTGCAGCGGCGCGGCGGGCGTGTAGGTGTCGGTGCGCGTGACGAGGCCGTGGCGCAGGCTGTACTGCGTGCTCACGGCGATGCGCGCGTCCTTCACCGGCAGCTTCTTGCCGAGCAGGGTCATGGCGTCCTGGCGGTAGCCCACCGTGTAGCCGCCGCCGTCGTCGCTGGTGCGGATATCCTTGATCCAGGCGGTCGCGATCAATTCGCTGCCGTCGGCCAGCGTGAATTTCGGCAGCAGCTGCGGCCGCGCCGCGCCGCTGTCGGCGATGCCGGAGACGATGCCGTGGGCGAAGGGCAGGGGATAGTAGGGGCTGTTGGCATGCTGGCCCTGGCCGCCGTTGATGAGCGAGAGGCTGAATACGTGGGCGCCGTCGCGGTAGATCGCCAGGGCGCGATCGTAATCGCCGCCGGCGAAGCGCGTCAGCCGGAATGGCGGGCGGGTGCGCGCGAGCCAGGCGTCCAGGTCGGGACGCGGCGTCTTGCCGCGCATGCCGGCGCGGCTCCACATCTCCTCGGTCGCGATGAGCTGGTGCAGCAGCGAGAAGTTCTCGCCCAGGATGCGGTGCCTGCCGCGATAGGTATCGGTGCGCCGGCCCTTGCCCCACATGTCGACCGAATGCAGTTGCGGGTCGTACCAGAACGCCATGTAGCGTTCGGCGATGCGCGCCGAATAGGCATAGGCGTACTCCTTTTCCTCCGCGCTGAGCACGCCGAGGTAGGCGGCGGTCGACAGGATTTCCAGCATCGCCGTCTCGCCATAGGGGCCGAGGCTGCGGCCCATGGTGAAGCCGGTGCCATCGGAGCTGGCGGCGTCCAGCGCCACCTCGGCCGACTTGCGCAACAGGGCTTTCAGCTCGGGCGTGACTTCCATGCCGGTCTCGATGAAGCGCTCGCAGATCTCGGCCGCGAGCAGGATGCTGTAGCGGTCGAAGCGGCCCTGGCCATCGGTCTCGTCGGAAAAGCCGTAGCTGCCCGAGTACTTCGCATAGTGCGTGAGCATGCGCTCCAGCAGCACCTCGCTGCCGCGCGCATCTTCCCAGCCCATCAGCATGCGCAGCCGCGCGATGCTGAAGGCGACGCCGTAGTAATTGGTGGGCAGGTCGATCAGCTCGTAGCCGGGCTGGCGCACGAAGGTCCGCCAGTCGAGCTTCTTGCGCAGCGCTTCCAGGGTGGCGGGCGGCACCGCGCGTTCCAGCAGGCCGGCCTGCTTGAGCCGGTACAGCGCGCCGATGTAGTAGTAGATGCCCCAGGTCTCGTTGTCCATGCCGACGGTGAGCGCGGCAATGTCGCCGTAGTCGCGCAGCATGGCCGGCAGGCGCGTATCGCCGGCCGGCGCATGCAGCAGCAGCTCGGCCAGGCCGGTGGCGATTTTCCCGGGCAGGAATTTGTCGTGGCTGTCGAAGGGGGCGACGCCGTCGATGCGCAGCTTGCCCTTTTCCTTGACCAGCTTCTGGAACATCCAGTCGAGCTGGGGATAGGCCTGTTCGACGCTCGCGCGCAGCGGAGCCGCGGCCTGGACCTGGGCGGCGCACAGGCCGGCCGCCGCCACGAGGGCGCTGAAGAGTTGACGCATGTTGTCTCCAATCTTGTTAAACGTTTTCCAAGAAGGATAGGACAACTCTGCGGGAAAGTAAACGTGGAGACGTCAGGCGGGACGCGCCAGCGTGGACGCGCGCAGCACCAGCTGCGGGGCGACCCTGGTCTGGCGTTCGACTTCCTGGCCGCGGATCACCGCCAGCAGCTTTTCCATCGCGGTCGCGCCCATGCGCTCGCTCTGGAGGTCGACGGTGGTCAGGGCCGGGGTGGTGTATTTGCCGTAGGCGATATTGTCGAAGCCGACCACCGAGATGTCGCGCGGGATCTCCACGCCCAGCTTGGCCGCTTCCTTCATGAAGCCCAGCGCCATCAGGTCGTTGTAGCAGATCAGGGCGTCGGGACGGCGGCTGCCCAGCACGATGCTCGAGCACAGGCGCTCGCCCTCGGCCAGGGACGGGCTGTCGGCGTCGAAGATCGCCAGGTCGATGCCGGATTCGCCAAGGCATTCGCGGATGCCGCCCAGGCGCTCCTCGTCGCGGCGCGACTTGGAAAAACCCAGGTAGGCGATGCGCTTGTGGCCCAGCATGCGCAGGTGCTGGACCAGCATGAAGGCGCCGCCGTGGTCGTCGCTGGCGACTGTCGGCAGGGGCAGTTCGGCCAGGCTGCCGAAGAACACCAGCGGCTTGTCGATCTCGGCCATCCAGGCCATCTCGTGTTCGCGCAGGCGCGAGAACACGATCATGCCGTCGACGCGCCGGCTCAGTTCTTCCAGCGTGCGCCGCTCCCGGCTGGGCGTTTCCTCGGTGTCGACCAGCAGCACCGAATAGCCCTGGTCGTTGGCGACGCGGTTGGCGCCTTTGAGGATGCTGGAGAAGTGCGGGTTGGTGATGTCCAGCACCGACAGGCCGATGGTGTTGGTGCGGCCGGTGATCATCGACTTGGCCAGCGGGTTCGAACGGTAGCCGAGGGTGGCGATGGCGGCCTCGATCGCCGCTTCGACCTTGGGCGAGAAGCGCTGGGCGCCGTTGATGTACTTCGACACGGTGGCGGTCGATACCTGGGCGGCTGCGGCCACGTCGCGGATGGTCGATGCGGGCTTTTTCATAACGAGGTAAATGGTTACTCGGCGCCGCATCTTAGCATGCGGCCACGCCGGGCGGCCGGGGCGCCGGCCCGGCGATTGACAGCGGCGGCTTTTTGGCTATACTCGGTTAAACGTTTAACACCAAGAGACTGCCATGCGCCAGGAACCCGCTCCCAAGCCCTTCAAACGACTTCTCCTCACCGGCGCCGGCGGCGGCCTGGGAACCATGCTGCGCGAGCGCATCAAGCCCTGGGCCGACGTCATCCGTCTCAGCGACGTGAAGGAGATCGCGCCGGCCGGCCCCGGCGAGGAAGTGGTGCGCTGCGACCTGGGCGATCGCGCCGGCGTGCTGGCGCTGCTGGAAGGGGTGGATGCGGTGCTGCACTTCGGCGGCATCTCGGTCGAGGACGAGTTCGAGGCCATCATGCACGCCAACATCCTGGGCCTGCACCACCTGTACGAGGCCGTGCACAAGCAGGGCGTGAAGCGGGTGATCTACGCCAGTTCCAGCCACGTGGTCGGCTACTACCCGACCACCCAGCTCGTCGACGCCGCCGCGCCGCTGCGCCCGGACGGCATGTACGGCGTGTCGAAGTGCTTCGGCGAGGCGCTGTCGCGCTATTACTTCGACCGCTTCGGCATCGAGACCGTGTGCCTGCGGATCGGCTCTTCCTTCGAAGAGCCGCGCAACCCGCGCATGATGGTGACCTACCTGGCCTACGACGACCTGGTCGAGCTGCTGCGCTGCGCCCTGTTCGCGCCGCGCGTCGGCCACACCATCGCCTTCGGCAGTTCGGACAATCCGGTGCGCTGGTGGGACAACCGCCATGCCGCGCACCTGGGCTATGTGCCCCAGCGCAGCTCGCGCGAATTCGCCGACCGGTTCCCGGCGAGCGGGCAGTGGGCCGATGCGGACGATGTGACGGCGACGCACCAGGGCGGACCGTTCCTGCTGCAGGGGCCGATCTACAAGGATTGACGGCCGCCGGGCCGTCGCCCCTGCGCAGGCAGGGGCCAGGGTGCAATCGCCGACGTTGCGCCCAGGACTTGGGCCCCTGCCTTCGCAGGGGCGACGTTGGTAAAGGACCGAGTCATCAGCCTTCGTGCTTCAGTCGTTGACCGCAAGACCGTCGCCCCTGCGCAGGCAGGGGCCCAAGGTTCGCGCGTCGAGGCAGCGCTTAGGACTTGGGCCCCTGCCTTCGCAGGGGCGACGTTGGAAGAGGGATCGAGTCATCAGCCTTCGTACTTCAGCCCTTGACCGCAAGACCGTCGCCCCTGCCTTCGCAGCGGCGACGTTGGTAAAGGACCGAGTCAT
>Ga0265798_10004728_pt1 | contig 18650 bp, 16 predicted proteins | sample P3T30metagenome_FD_192430 | JGI IMG/M metagenome (GOLD analysis project Ga0265798, IMG submission 192430) | Plant litter microbial communities from East Loma Ridge, Irvine, California - P3 T30 | ecosystem: Environmental > Terrestrial > Plant litter > Unclassified | place: USA: California... | reverse complement strand
CACATCGTCGCTGATCCGTAGCGTTCCCCTGGGTTCCCAGGCATTCAAGGAACAGCTCGAGCGCACGACGCAGCGCCAGATTTTGCCGGCCAAACGCGGCCGCCCGTCCAAGAATCCCGCAATGTGATCAACCTCTGCCATTGCGCAGCTTGCATCGCCAGCGCCTTGATTGACTCTGTCCCCATTTATACGTATCGCTAAAAAGTTGCTATTTAATTCGACTCTGACCCCAATTGTTTGTGTTGACGGGGTCTGTTGCATTGCACTATTCTCGATCTCCAACCCCTGATTTGCTGTGGAGAGACGCATGATTGCCCAAGGTTTATATGATCCCGCCAATGAGCACGATGCCTGTGGCGTCGGCTTTATTGCCCACATCAAAGGTAACAAGAGCCACTCGATCATCGAGCAGGGGCTGTTGATCCTGAAAAATCTCGACCACCGCGGCGCGGTCGGCGCGGACAAGCTGATGGGCGATGGCGCTGGCATCCTGATCCAGATTCCCGACCAGTATTTCCGTGACGAGATGGCGAAGCAGGGTGTCGAATTGCCACCGCCGGGCGAATATGGCGTCGGCATGGTGTTCTTGCCAAAAGAGCACGCGTCGCGCATCGCCTGCGAACAGGAAATCGAGCGCGCCGTGCGCATCGAAGGTCAGGTCGTGCTGGGCTGGCGCAATGTGCCGCTCGACGACACCATGCCAATGTCCCCTACCGTCCGCGCCAAGGAGCCGGTGATCCGCCAGATTTTCATTGGCCGCGGTCCGGACATCATGGTCACGGACGCGCTCGAGCGGAAGCTGTACGTGATCCGCAAATCGTCGGGCCACGCCATCCAGGCACTGAAACTGATGCACGGCAAGGAATTCTTCGTGCCGTCGATGTCTGCGCGCACCATCGTCTACAAAGGCCTGCTGCTGGCGGACCAGGTCGGCGTGTACTACAAGGATTTACAGGACGCGCGCTGCATCTCGGCCCTGGCACTGGTGCACCAGCGTTTCTCGACCAACACGTTCCCGGAATGGCCGCTGTCGCACCCGTATCGCCTGATTGCTCACAACGGCGAGATCAACACCGTCAAAGGCAATTTCAACTGGATGCGCGCGCGCGAAGGCGTCATGAAATCGGCCGTGCTGGGCGACGACCTGGGCAAACTGTTCCCGCTGATCTATGAAGGCCAGTCCGATACCGCGTGCTTCGACAATGCCCTCGAGCTGTTGATCATGGCGGGTTATCCGATTGCGCAAGCGATGATGATGATGATCCCGGAAGCCTGGGAAAATCACTCGACGATGGACGATAACCGCCGCGCCTTCTATGAATACCACGCGGCCATGATGGAACCGTGGGACGGCCCGGCTGCGATGGCGTTCACCGATGGCCGCCATATCGGCGGCACGCTGGACCGCAACGGCTTGCGTCCGGCCCGCTACATCGTCACCGACGACGACCTGGTTGTGATGGCGTCCGAGTCCGGCGTGCTGCCGATCGCCGAATCGCGTATCGTCAAAAAATGGCGCCTGCAGCCGGGCAAGATGTTCCTGATCGACCTGGAAGCTGGCCGCATCATCGACGACAAGGAACTGAAGGACATGTACGCCAACGCCAAGCCATACAAGGCCTGGATCAGTTCGGTGCGCATCAAGCTGGGCGAAATCAAACTGGCGGAAAGCCAGTTGACCCACCACCGCGCGAAGGATGCGCCGGCGCTGGGCGAAAAAGCGGTTGCATCGCTGCTGGACCGGCAACAGGCATTCGGCTACACGCAGGAAGATTTGAAATTCCTGATGGCGCCAATGGCCGTGCTGGGCGAAGAAGCCACGGGATCCATGGGGAACGACTCGCCGCTGGCCGTGATGTCGAACAAGCTCAAACCTTTGTACAATTATTTCAAACAATTGTTTGCGCAGGTGACGAATCCGCCGATCGACCCGATCCGCGAAGCGATGGTGATGTCGCTGGTGTCGTTCGTTGGCCCGAAACCGAACTTGCTGGACACGAATAACGTCAATCCGCCGATGCGCCTGGAAGTGTCGCAGCCAGTGCTGGGTTTTAACGATATGGCGCGCTTGCGCAATATCACCCAGCACACGGGCGGCAAGTTCAAGTCGTACGAACTGAATATCTGCTATCCGGTTGGCTGGGGCAAGGAAGGCATTGAGGCGTCGCTGGCCTCGCTGTGCGCGGAAGCGGTGGACGCGGTGAAATCCGGCCACAATATCCTGATCGTGACCGACCGTAATGTCGCAGCCGACCAGGTCGCGATTCCTGCGCTGCTGGCCACGTCGACCATTCACCAGCACCTGGTTGGCCGCGGTTTGCGCGCATCGACCGGCCTCGTCGTCGAGACGGGTTCGGCGCGTGAAACGCATCATTTTGCCTTGCTGGCGGGTTATGGCGCGGAAGCCGTCCACCCGTACCTGGCCATGGAAACGCTGGTGGAACTGGCTGCCGGCATGCCGGGCGACATGTCCGCCGACACCGCCATCTATAACTACACCAAAGCGATCGGCAAGGGCCTGATGAAGGTGATGTCGAAGATGGGCATTTCGACCTACATGTCCTACTGCGGCGCGCAGATTTTCGAAGCCGTGGGCCTGAACAAGTCGCTGGTAAACAAGTATTTCAAGGGCACGTCGTCGAATGTCGAAGGCATCGGCCTGTTCGAAGTTGCCGAGGAAGCGCTGCGCCTGCATGCGCTGGCATTCGGCAACGATCCCGTACTGGCGCACGCGCTGGATTCTGGCGGCGAATACGCGTTCCGCGTGCGCGGCGAAGACCACATGTGGACGCCGGACGCGATTGCCAAATTGCAGCACGCCACCCGCGCCAACAATTTCAGCACCTATAAAGAGTATGCGCAGCTGATCAACGACCAGTCGCGCCGTCATTTGACGCTGCGCGGCCTGTTCGAATTCAAGGTCGACCCAAGCCGTGCCATCTCCATCGACGAAGTGGAACCGGCAAAAGAAATCGTCAAGCGTTTTGCTACCGGCGCGATGTCGCTCGGCTCCATTTCGACCGAAGCGCACGCCACGCTGGCGCTGGCCCTGAACCGCATCGGCGGCAAGTCAAATACGGGTGAGGGTGGCGAAGATCCTTTCCGCTACACCCAGGAACTTAAGGGCATTCCGATTGTGCAGGGCCAGACGATGGCGTCTGTTATCGGCGAAGAAAACGTCGTCGTGGATATTCCGCTGCAGGAAGGCGATTCGCTGCGCTCGAAGATCAAGCAGGTCGCATCGGGCCGTTTCGGCGTGACTGCCGCGTACCTGAATTCGGCTGATCAAATCCAGATCAAGATGGCGCAGGGCGCAAAACCAGGTGAAGGTGGCCAGCTGCCTGGGCACAAGGTTACGCAGTACATTGCCGCGCTGCGTTTTTCGGTACCGGGCGTGGGCTTGATTTCCCCGCCGCCACACCACGATATTTATTCGATCGAAGACCTGGCGCAGCTGATCCACGACCTGAAAAACGCCAATCCGCGCGCCTCGATCTCGGTCAAGCTGGTGTCGGAAGTGGGCATCGGCACGGTCGCGGCCGGCGTCACCAAAGCCAAGGCCGACCACGTTGTCGTGGCAGGTCATGACGGCGGCACTGGCGCGTCGCCACTGTCGTCGGTAAAACATGCCGGCACGCCGTGGGAGCTGGGCCTGGCGGAAACCCAGCAGACATTGGTCCTCAACGGCTTGCGCAGCCGCATCCGCGTGCAGGCCGATGGCCAGATGAAAACCGGCCGCGATGTCGTCATTGCCGCCATGCTGGGCGCTGACGAGATCGGTTTCGCCACTGCGCCGCTGGTGGTCGAAGGCTGCATCATGATGCGCAAATGCCACTTGAACACCTGCCCGGTAGGCGTGGCAACGCAAGACCCTGTGCTGCGTGCCAAATTTTCCGGCAAGCCTGAACACGTGGTCAATTACTTCTTCTTTGTTGCGGAAGAGGCGCGCCAGCTGATGGCGCAGCTGGGCATCCGCACATATGACGAACTGATCGGCCGTGCCGACCTCCTCGACAAATCGAAAGCCATCGCTCACTGGAAAGCCAGCGGCCTGGATTTCTCGGCGATTTTCTACCAGCCGCACAACGCCACCGGCCAGTCGATTTTCCATACTGGTGAACAGGATCACGGCCTCGACAAGGCGCTCGACCACAAGCTGATCGCGCAAGCCAAGGCGGCACTGGAGAAGGGCGAGCGCGTCTCGTTCATCTCGCCGGTGCGCAATGTCAACCGCACGGTCGGCACCATGCTGTCCGGTGAGGTGGCGCAGCGTTTCGGCCACGCTGGCTTGCCTGACGACACCATCCACATCCAGCTGCACGGCACCGCCGGCCAGTCGGCTGCCGCGTTCCTTGCGGCCGGCATCACGATCGACCTCGTGGGCGAAGGCAACGATTACGTCGGCAAGGGGTTGTCGGGTGGCCGCATCATCGTGCGTCCAAATACCGAATTCCGTGGCTGGGCGGTGGACAACATCATTGTCGGCAACACGGTGCTGTACGGCGCGATTTCCGGCGAGGCATTCTTCAACGGCGTGGCCGGCGAACGTTTTGCCGTGCGTAACTCCGGTGCGACCACGGTGGTCGAAGGCTGTGGCGACCACGGTTGCGAATACATGACGGGCGGCACAGTGGTCGTGCTGGGCGCCACGGGACGCAATTTTGCTGCCGGCATGTCAGGTGGCGTCGCGTACGTGTACGACCCGGACGGCGATTTCGAGAAGCGCTGCAATTTGACGATGGTCAGCCTGGAGCGGGTGCTGAGCACGCGTGAGCATACCGACCAGGCGGTCTGGCACAGCCAGACCCGCGAAAGCGAGCGGGAGTCCGATGAGGCGATTCTCAAGCGCCTGGTGCAGCGCCACTTCAAGCACACCGGCAGCACCCGCGCCCGCAACCTGCTCGACGACTGGGCAGTGGGGCGCACCAAATTCGTCAAGGTCTTCCCGACCGAATACAAGCGCGCGCTCGAAGAAATGCATTTCAGCAGCATGGAAGAGGCGAACGATAAAGTGGAAGTGACGGCATAAGCAGCCGCGAAGCAACCCAACCGCTAGCTCGTTAACAATAGAACTCGTCGCCGTCATTCAAGGAAAAAAACGTGGGCAAAATTACTGGTTTCATGGAATTCGAGCGTCAGGAAGAAGGTCACCTGGCCGCTGACGCGCGCGTCAAAAACTACAAGGAATTCACGATCGCGCTGACCGATCCGCAGGCCAAAGTGCAAGGCGCACGCTGCATGGATTGCGGCATCCCGTTCTGCAACACGGGCTGCCCCGTGAACAACCTGATTCCGGACTGGAACGACCTGGTCTATCACGGCAATTACCGCGGCGCGCTGGACACCCTGCATTCAACGAATAACTTCCCAGAGTTCACTGGCCGTGTCTGCCCGGCGCCGTGCGAATCGGCCTGTACGCTGGGGATCAATGACGATCCCGTCGGCATCAAGTCGATCGAACACAAAATCATCGATAAAGGCTGGGAACACGGCTGGGTCGTCCCGCAGCCACCGCTGACACTGACGGGCAAGAAAGTCGCGATCGTCGGTTCCGGTCCGGCAGGCATGGCGGCGGCGCAACAACTGGCCCGCGCAGGGCACGCGGTCACCGTGTTTGAAAAGAGCGACCGCGTTGGCGGCTTGCTGCGTTACGGCATTCCCGACTTCAAAATGGAAAAGTCGCATATCGACCGGCGCGTCGAACAAATGGAAGCCGAAGGCGTCGTGTTCCGTACCAGCGTGCTGGTCGGCAAGGATTTCCCGGCGACCGTCAGCAATATGGCACGCGAAACGATTTTCCCGGAAGACATCGACAAGCAGTTCGACGCTGTCGTGATTGCCGGTGGCGCCGAGCAGCCACGTGATTTGCCCGTTCCCGGTCGCGAATTGAAGGGCGTGCACTTCGCCATGGATTTTTTGCCGCAACAAAACCGGGTCAACGCTGGCGACAAGCTGAAGGACCAGATGAAAGCCACCGGCAAGCACGTGGTGGTCATCGGTGGCGGCGATACGGGGTCGGATTGCGTCGGCACATCGAACCGCCATGGCGCTGCATCGGTCACGCAGTTCGAACTGATGCCGCAGCCGCCGGAGCAGGAAAACAAGCCGCTGGTCTGGCCATACTGGCCAACGCGGCTGCGCACGTCGTCGTCGCATGAAGAAGGTTGCGAGCGCGACTGGGCAGTGGCCACCAAACGGCTGGAAGGCAAGGGCGGCAAAGTCGACAAGCTGATTGCGTGCCGCGTCGAGTGGAAGGACGGCAAGATGGTCGAGGTGCCGGATTCGGAATTCGAGATGAAAGCCGACTTGGTCCTCCTGGCCATGGGGTTTGTTTCACCCGTGCAGAACGTGCTGGACGCGTTCGGCGTGCAGAAGGATGCCCGTGGCAACGCGCGCGCCACCACCGATGGCGAGCAGTGCTACCAGACGTCCCAGCCCAAAGTATTTGCTGCCGGCGACATGCGCCGTGGCCAGTCACTGGTCGTGTGGGCGATTCGCGAAGGGCGCCAGTGCGCGCGCGCTGTCGATGAATTCCTGATGGGTTCGTCCGTACTGCCGCGCTGAGTCAGCAACCGTTCACTGAGTCCACGAATCGAAACGTTGATGATCGTGGTCCCAGTAAATATGGGCGGCCTCGCTCGAGTCGTCCGACAGCCGCACGCCATGGCACGCCGTGGATTGCCGGTAGCCTGCAGGCGCCGCGCCTGACACGCCGGTAATTTCCGCCACGCTCAATGCGTAGTCATCTACCCGGATCTTGCTGGCCAGAATATTCCGATCTCCCGCATCGAAGCGCAGCACTTCTGGCGCCTGGTCGAGGCCGTGGGTAAAAATGGCGACCAGTATCTCGTCAGGCAACGCGCCGAGGATGGCCTGCTGCACCTGTCCCTTGCAACTGAAATCCGCGGCGATGACGGTATCGGCACGCCACGCAACCCCACCAGCGAATTTCAGCGCAGCGGCCTGCACTGCGCTGCTCCCTGCGTCCTGCTGCGCCGCCGCGAAAGCGGGGACCGCGGTGCAGACAACTGCCGCCGCTACCCATTTCCGTGCAATGTAAACCATGCTAGTTCCTCGTTTTTACGATCATTTACAAAGCCAGTATAATCGTTGCGCTTAGGCATTTTAAAGAGCAGCGGATCTATGTTGTATGTACCTTATTCAAATAAAACATATACTTAGCTGCGCGAATATCTGACTGACCGGTTAGTAGTGTTGTTTCTTCGCGTCGGAACCCGGTTGGGAAAGTGGGCGCCCCAAGCAGGGATTGCCGTTTCTGCACTACAATACGCCATTATTTCATCATCAAAATTACTGTGTCCAATCTTGTCGAAATCCGTGATCTGTACTTCGCGTACGGGCCGCGCCCCATTCTGAAGAACCTGAGCATGGACTTCCCGCGCGGGAAGCTCATCGCCGTCATGGGCGGTTCGGGTTCCGGCAAGACGACGGTGCTGCGCCTGATCGGCGGCCAGATCCGCCCCCAAAAAGGGCAGGTTGCGGTGGCCGGCGAAGTCGTACACCAGCTCGATACGGACGGTTTGTACCGCCTGCGCCGCAAGATGGGCATGCTGTTCCAGTTCGGCGCGCTGTTCACCGACTTGTCCGTGTTCGACAACGTGGCGTTTCCGCTGCGCGAGCACACGGATTTGCCGGAAGAGCTCATCCGCGACCTGGTGCTGATGAAACTCAATACGGTAGGTTTGCGCAACGCCGCCAAGCTGAAACCTGGCGAGATTTCCGGCGGCATGGCGCGGCGGGTGGCGGTTGCCCGCGCCACGGCGCTCGATCCGGAATTGATCATGTATGACGAGCCGTTTGCCGGCCTTGATCCGATCTCGATGGGCGTTACCGCCAACCTGATCCGCAACCTCAACGACGCGCTCGGCTCGACCTCGATCCTGGTCTCGCATGACGTCGAAGAGTGTTTTGCGATCGCCGATTATGTGTACTTTTTGTCCGCAGGCGCCATCGTTGCCGAAGGCACGCCAGCTGAAATGCGGATCTCGGAAGACCCTTACGTGAAGCAATTCGTGAATGCCGCGCCAGATGGCCCGGTACCGTTCCATTACCCTGGCAAGTCGCTCGCCGACGACCTCGGATTAGGGGAGCGCAAGTGAAGGCGGCCCATTCGCATTCAGCGCGCAGCTTGATCCTGAATTTCTTTGCGACCATCGGCCGCAATATCCGAGAAGGCATTGCCAGCCTTGGTTTTGCGACGCGCTCGTTTTTCAACCTGCTCGGTGTGACCTTTGGCGCAATGAAGCGCCCCAGCCTCATTTCCGAGCAGATTCACTTCATTGGCAATTATTCGCTGGTGATTATTGCCGTGTCCGGCTTGTTCGTCGGCATGGTGCTGGGCCTGCAGGGTTATTACACGCTGAACCAGTACGGCGCGGAACAAAAACTCGGGCAAGTGGTCGCATTGGCCCTGACCCGTGAACTCGGTCCAGTGGTGACCGCACTGCTGTTTGCCGGCCGCGCCGGCACCTCGCTGACGGCGCAGATTGGCCTGATGAAAGCTGGGGAACAATTGTCTGCCATGGAAATGATGGCAATTAACCCGATCCAGCGTGTGCTGGCGCCGCGGTTCTGGGCGGGCGTCGTTGCCATGCCTATCCTGGCGCTGGTGTTTTCGGCGGTGGGCGTGCTGGGCGGCTACCTGGTTGGCGTGCAACTGATCGGTGTCGACGAAGGCGCGTTCTGGTCGCAGATGCAAGCCGGCGTCGATGTGCGCAATGACGTACTGAACGGTGTCATCAAAAGCTTTATCTTTGGTATCGGTGTGACGTTCACGGCGCTGTTTCAGGGCTATATGGCGCAGCCGACCCCGGAAGACGTTTCCCGCGCCACCACGCGTACGGTCGTGATTTCATCGCTCCTGATCTGGGGACTGGATTTCATGATGACCGCGCTAATGTTCAATAAATAATTCGTTTCATCGTATTAAGGAAGAATCATGCATCGCAAAACTATTGACGTCTGGGTGGGGTTGTTCGTACTGTTGGGTGTGGTATCGCTGTTGTTCCTGGCACTCAAGGCCGGCAACATGAGCACGTTGTCGTTCAACAATACGTACGCCGTGACCGGCAAGTTTGACAATATCGGCGGCCTGAAACCGCAAGCACCGGTAAAAAGCGCCGGCGTCGTGGTTGGCCGTGTCGGTGACATTGCTTTCGATGACAAGACGTACCAGGCAGTTGTGACGCTGGACATGCAACCCGGCTTTAATTTTCCCAAAGACAGTTCGTTGAAGATCCTGACCGCCGGTTTGCTGGGCGAGCAGTACATCGGCATCGAACCAGGTGGTGACACCAAGAACCTCGTCAATGGCGACCGTATCTCTCATACCCAATCGGCCACCGTGCTGGAAGACCTGATCAATCAGTTCATCTACAGCAAGGCTGCCGACGGAAAGGACAGCAGTAAATGAAAAAAACAACAATGAAATCGGTGCAACTCGTTGCGGTTGTCGCACTGGCCGGCGTCGCCCTCAGCGGTTGCGCCACCAATAATCCGCGCGATCCGCTCGAGCCGCTCAACCGCGGCATCTACAAATTCAATGACGTCGCCGACCGCGCCGTCTTGAAGCCGGTCGCCAAGGGATACCGCGCCGTGCTGCCAACGTTCGTGTAAACGGGCGTGCACAATTTCTTCGGCAACTTGACCGATGCCTGGAGCGGTTTCAACGACATCCTGCAAGGCAAGGCGGACCATGCGGCGGACGACCTCGGCAGTTTCGTCATCAACTCGACGTTCGGTGTGCTCGGCCTGGTCGATGTTGCCGGCATGAGCGGCGTGCCCAAGCATAAAGAAGACCTGGGCCAGACCCTCGGTTACTGGGGCGTGCCATCGGGCCCGTTCCTGGAATTGCCACTGCTGGGCCCATCGACGCTGCGCGATACTGTCGCACTGCCAGGCGACTGGTATGGCGACATCTGGACCCACAAGGATCCAACCCGCTGGCGTAATATCGGCACGGTCGTCAAGTATGTCGATGCCCGCGCCAACCTGCTCGATGCGTCGGACCTGGTCCAGGGCGCCGCGCTGGATGAGTACGAATTCATTCGTGATGGCTACCTGCAGCGCCGCGAAGGCCAGGTGCACGATAATGGCCAGAGCAAAGGCGTCAGCGACAGCGGCAAGCTGGACATGAAATCGGCGTACGGCGACGACGCCGACAACGCAACTGCACCGAAGACCACGCCAGAGAACGGCACGACGGCACCTGTGCCACCGGCGCAATCCATGCCTGCGACACCGGCGCCCGTCTCCAAGTAAGATGGCGTTACGCACATAGAGGAAAAATACATGAAGCCAATTATTACCCTGATCGCTACCGCCACGATGGCGTTTGCCGCTCACGCTGTTATCGCCGCACCGGTCGGCAACGAAACCCCGGACGTTCTCGTCAAACGCATCAGCTCGGACGTGCTCGACACTGCCAAGAACGACAAGGACATCCAGGCCGGCGACAAGCAGAAAATCGTCTCGCTCGTGCAGACGAAGATCCTGCCGTTCGTCGATACTGAAAAAATGACCGCCCTGGCTGCCGGCCGCTTCTGGCGCACCGCCACCCCGGCGCAGCAACAGCGCCTGTCGGAAGAGTTCCGCACGCTGCTGGTGTACACGTACTCGGGCGCGCTGTCGCAGATCAAGAACGATGACAAGGTGGAATTCAAGCCACTGCGCGCCGATCCTGCGGACACCGACGTCGAAGTGCGTTCGGTGGTGACCAGCTCGGGCGCGCAGCCGATCCAGCTGAACTATCGCCTGAACAAGGGCCCGCAAGGCTGGAAGATTTTCGACATCAACGTGCTCGGCGCGTGGCTGGTGGAAACCTACAAAGGCAATTTCTCGAGCGAAATCAACAAGACCGGCATCGATGGCCTGATCACCAAACTGGCTGACCGCAACAAGCAGCTGGCTGGCAAGCCACTGGCTGCACCGGCGAAATAAATGGGCGGCGTCAATTCGATCCTGTCGTTCCAGACCGCCACGGCGGCGCTGGAACAAGGCTACGCGGCAATTCACGCAGGCACGACCGAATTTGACCTCGGCAGTGTGGGCGCGGCCGATTCGTCGGCTGTCGCCCTCCTGCTTGCCTGGCAACGCCGCGCCCGCCAGTCGGGGCAGACGCTGGTCTACGTCAACGTTCCCAAAAGCTTGCGCGTGCTGGCGCATTTGTACGGCGTGGATGAGTTGTTGATCGAGAAGACCTGATCGCTCGCTTTACGCTGCTACCTGAAAACCGTCACGCCGACGAAAGTCGGCGCCTGTGCTGAATACGCAGTGCCTTGCTGTGAACTCAGCATGGACCCCGGCCTTCGCCGGGGCGACGAGCTCAAGCGCTTACAATCCGCTCCCTCCCCATCCGGCTCGTCGATTTCCCCTATAATTGGTGGTTTACTTGCATGGCCCCGCGCCCCGCGCCGCCGGCTTCACCAGATAGAAGAATGACAGCGATCCAGATCACCAATGTCGAGAAAAGCTACAAGACGCTCAAAGCGCTTGGCGGCGTTTCCCTGAATATCGAAGAAGGCGAATTCTTCGGCCTGCTGGGCCCCAACGGCGCCGGCAAAACCACCCTGATTTCCACCATTGCCGGGCTGATTCGCCCGGATGCCGGCACCGTCAAGATCCAGGGCCACGATGTGGTCACCGATTTCCGCAACGCCCGCAAGAACCTCGGCGTCGTGCCGCAGGAACTGGTGTTCGATCCGTTCTTCACCGTGCGCGAAACGCTGCGCCTGCAGTCCGGCTACTTCGGGCTGAAGAACAACGACAAGTGGATCGACGAGATCATGCATAACCTCGATCTGACCAACAAGGCCGATGCAAACATGCGCGCGCTGTCCGGCGGCATGAAGCGGCGCGTGCTGGTCGCGCAGGCGCTGGTGCACAAGCCGCCGGTCATCGTGCTCGATGAACCGACCGCCGGCGTCGACGTCGAACTGCGCCAGACGCTGTGGAAGTTCATCGCGCGCCTGAACCGCGAAGGCCACACGGTTGTCCTGACCACCCACTACCTGGAAGAGGCGCAGGCCATGTGCCAGCGCGTCGCCATGCTTAAATTCGGCAAGGTGGTCGCACTGGACACCATGTCCAAGCTGATCCGCCGCATCTCCGGCTCGCAGCTCATCGTCCACCTGTCGCATGGCGACTTGCCGGACGACCTGCGCCACCTGGTGGTGCATGACACGCATGCGAACGGCAACGCGCCGGGCCACAAGTACAGCCTGCGCGTGACCGAGTACGGCGAAGTCGAACAGATCCTCGGACGCCTGCGGGCCAGCGGCGCGATCATCGACGAAATGCAGTTGCAGCAAGCTGACCTGGAAGACATCTTCCTGCAGATTATGGATGGGGGATCGCTTTGAAATTTTTCTCGGTGGGTTTCCAGACCCTGTTTTACAAAGAAACGCTGCGCTTCTGGAAAGTGGCCACGCAAACCGTTGGCGCGCCGATCCTGACCGCGATGCTGTACCTGCTCATCTTCGGCCATGTGCTGGAAGGGAAGGTCGAAGTCTACAAGGGCGTGTCGTACACCGCTTTCCTGATTCCCGGTCTCGTGATGATGAGCGTGCTGCAGAATGCGTTCGCCAACTCGTCGTCTTCGCTGATCCAGTCGAAGATCACCGGTAACCTGGTGTTCATCCTGCTGCCGCCGCTGTCTCACTGGGAAATCATCTCCGCCTACGTGCTGGCCTCGATCGTGCGCGGCCTGGTGGTGGGCGCCGGCGTGTTCGTCATCACGGCGTGGTTTGCCCACCTGAGCTTTGTAGCGCCGCTGTGGATCATCGTGTTTGCCATCCTGGGCGCCGCGATCCTCGGCACGATGGGCGTCATCGCCGGCATCTGGGCCGAGAAGTTCGACCAGCTGGCCGCGTTCCAGAATTTCCTGATCGTGCCGGCGACGTTTCTGGCGGGCGTGTTTTATTCGATCAAAACGCTGCCGCCGTTCTGGCTGGCCGTGTCGCACGTGAACCCGTTCTTCTACATGATCGACGGCTTCCGCCACGGCTTCTTCGGCGAGTCCGATATCTCTCCATGGATCAGCCTTGCCGTCGTGTCGGTGTTTTTTGTGGTGCTGGCAACCATTGCCGTCAACCTGCTCAAACGCGGCTACAATCTGCGCCACTAAGTGCGTCTTTACACGATGCCGACTTTACGAATTGAAGGAACGAATATGGACACCACCCCGGAACTGATCCACGGCTACCTGACGGCCGGCCTCGAATGCACGCACCTCGAAGTGGAAGGCGACGGGCGCCATTTCAATGCGCTGATCGTCTCGCCCGAGTTTGCCGGCAAGCGCCTGATCCAGCGCCACCAGATCGTCTACGCGGCGCTGGGTGACCGCATGCGCGAAGAGATCCACGCGCTGTCGATGAAAACCCTGACCCCCGACGAATACCAAGGATAAGCATGGACCAGTTGCGTATCACGGGCGGCAAACGCCTGAACGGCGACATCGCCATTTCCGGCGCCAAGAACGCCGCGCTGCCGATCCTGTGCGCCGGCCTGCTGACCGCGGGCGACCTGGAATTGTCGAACGTGCCCGGCCTGCATGACGTCAAGACGATCCTCAAAATTCTGGCCCAGACCGGCCTCACCGTTGCGCGTGATGGCGACAAGGTCACGCTGAACGGCAGCAAGATCGACACGCTCGAAGCGCCGTATGAACTGGTGAAAACCATGCGCGCGTCGATCCTGGTCCTGGGGCCGCTGCTGGCGCGCTTCGGCGAAGCCAAGGTCTCGCTGCCCGGCGGCTGCGCCATCGGTTCGCGTCCGGTCGACCAGCACATCATGGGCCTGCGCGCGCTCGGCGCCGACATCACCATCGAAGGCGGCTACATCCACGCCAAATGCGCCAAGCTGAAAGGCGCGCGCATCGTCACCGACATGATCACCGTGACCGGCACCGAGAACTTGCTGATGGCCGCCACGTTAGCTGAAGGCGAAACCATCCTCGAAAACGCCGCGCGCGAGCCGGAAGTGACCGACCTGGCCAATTTGCTGGTCAAGATGGGTGCGAAGATCGACGGCATTGGCACCGACCGCCTGGTGATCCAGGGTGTGCCGGCGCTGCACGGCGCGCAGCACGCCGTGATTTCCGACCGCATCGAAGCGGCCACGTTCCTGTGCGCAGTCGCGGCCACCGGCGGCGATATCCAGATCACCAATACGCGCACCGATATCCTCGATGCGGCGCTGGTGAAACTGCGTGAAATCGGCCTGGAACTGACTGTGGGCGACAGCACGATCCGTGCGCGCATGGGCCAGCGCCCGAAGCCGGTCACGTTCCGCACGACCGAATATCCTGGTTTTCCGACCGATATGCAGGCGCAGTTCATGGCCGTGAACATCATCGCCGATGGCGCCAGCCGCGTGACCGAAACGATTTTCGAAAACCGCTTCATGCACGTGCAGGAGATGAACCGCCTGGGCGCCAACATCCAGACCGAGGGTAACAACGCCTTTATCACCGGTGTCGACCGCCTGATCGGCGCGCCGGTGATGGCCACCGACCTGCGCGCCTCGGCGTCGCTGGTCATTGCCGGCATGGCCGCGCAAGGCGTCACCATTGTCGACCGCATCTACCACCTCGACCGCGGCTACGACCGCATGGAGCGCAAGTTGTCGAACGTGGGCGCCGATGTGGTGCGCATCAGCGACAAGGATTGAGGCGGATGGAGAACACGAACACCAACCGCGACCCCGGCCAGCTGATCCTGGCGCTGTCGAAGGGCCGCATTTTCGAAGACACGCTGCCGCTGCTGAAAGCTGCCGGCATCGTGGTCACGGAAGACCCGGAAACCTCGCGCAAGCTGATTTTGGACACCAACGACCCAGGCGTGCGCGTGCTGATCGTGCGCGCGTCCGACGTGCCGACGTATGTGCAGCATGGCGCCGCCGACTTCGGCGTGGCTGGCAAGGACGTGCTGCTCGAGCATGGCGGCGAAGGACTGTACCAGCCGATTGACCTGCACATCGCCAGCTGCCGCATGTCGGTGGCGGTGCACGCCGGGTTCGATTACGAGACTGCGGTGCGGCAGGGCGCGCGCCTGCGCGTGGCCACGAAATTCGTCAACACCGCCCGCCAGCACTTCGCGGCCAAGGGCGTGCACGTCGACCTCATCAAACTGTACGGCTCGATGGAACTGGCGCCGCTGGTCGGCTTGTCGGACGCCATCGTCGACGTGGTTTCCACTGGCGGCACGCTGCGGGCCAACAACCTGGTTGAAGTCGAGAAGATCATGGACATTTCGTCCCGTCTTGTCGTCAACCAGGCCGCATTAAAACTCAAGCGCGCGCGCTTGCAGCCGATTCTCGACGCGTTCGAACGCGCCTCCAAACAAAGCTAAAACCATCATGCCAGTCCAGATCCGCCACCTCGATTCCACCGCCGCCGATTTTAAACAACGCCTGCATACGCTGCTGGCGTTTGAAAGCAGTACCGACGACGCCATCGAGCATGCGGTGACCACCATCCTGGCCGACGTCAAGGCGCGCGGCGACGCTGCCGTCATCGACTACACGAATCGCTTCGATCGCCTGCCAGATGGCGGCGCGACGTCGATGGCGCAGCTGGAAATTGGCCAGGACGAGTTGCAGGCCGCGCTGGCTGCGCTGCCGGAAGCGCAGCGCGCTGCCCTGAACACGGCGGCAGACCGGATCCGCACGTTTCACACGCAGCAGAAGCAGCAGCTGAACGGCTTCTCGTACACCGAGGCTGACGGCACGGTGCTGGGCCAGCGCGTGAATGCACTCGACCGCGTCGGCATCTACGTCCCGGGCGGCAAGGCGGCCTATCCATCGTCGGTGCTGATGAACGCCATTCCCGCACACGTGGCTGGCGTGGCCGAGATCATCATGGTGGTGCCAACGCCAGACGGCGTCAAAAATCAGATGGTGCTGGCCGCTGCCGCGATTGCCGGCGTCACGCGCGTGATCACCATCGGCGGCGCGCAGGCAGTCGGCGCGCTGGCGTACGGTACCGAGACCATCGCCGCGGTCGACAAGATCGTCGGCCCCGGCAACGCGTATGTGGCTGCCGCCAAGCGCCGCGTGTTCGGCACGGTCGGCATCGACATGATCGCGGGCCCGTCGGAAATCCTGGTGCTGTGCGACGGCTCCACCGATCCGGACTGGGTCGCCATGGACCTGTTCTCGCAGGCTGAGCACGACGAACTGGCGCAGGCAATCCTGCTGTGCCCTGACGCGGATTACATCGCGCAGGTTGAAGCGAGCATCCACAAGCTGCTGCCAACGCTGCCGCGTTCTGACACCATCACCACGTCGATGAGCGACCGCGGGGCGCTGATCAAGGTCACCAGCATGGAAGAAGCGTGCGAGATCGCCAGCGATATCGCGGCCGAGCACCTGGAAATCTCCGCGGTGGAGCCGCGCCAGTGGGCCGAAAAAATCCGCCACGCCGGCGCCATGTTCCTCGGCCGCTTCTCGTCCGAGTCGCTGGGCGACTACTGCTGCGGCCCGAATCACGTGCTGCCGACGTCGCGCACCGCACGCTTCTCGTCGCCACTGGGCGTCTACGATTTCCAGAAGCGCTCGTCGATGATTGAAGTGTCGGCGGCCGGTGCGCAAACCCTGGGGCTGGTGGCAGCCGAGCTGGCGTACGGCGAAGGCTTGCAGGCGCACGCGCGCAGCGCCGAACTGCGCCTGGACACGGTGCCCCCGCAACGCTCGCCCGTCCGAACGTCATGAACGACTGGGTCAACCAGGTCTTTTGCGAAGATGCGCTGACTGGCCTCGCGCGCATCCCGGATGGTTCCATCGACCTGATCCTGACCGACCCGCCCTACAATCTCGGCAAGGACTATGGCAACGGCTCCGACCAGCAAAGCGTCGAAGCCTATCTCGCCTGGACCGAGCAGTGGATCGATGCCGCGATCCCCAAGCTCAAACCCAACGGCAGCCTGTACATCTTCCTGACGTGGCGCTTCGCCCCCGAGATTTTCGTCATGCTGAAAAAACGGATGACGATGATGAACGAGATCATCTGGGACCGCCGCGTGCCGTCGATGGGCGGAAGCGTGCGCAGCTTTTCGTCGGTGCACGACACCATCGGCTTTTTCGCCAACCGCAAGGATTATTATTTCGATCTCGACGCCGTGCGCATTCCGTACGACGCCCAGACCAAGAAGGCCCGTTCGCGCTCGATCTTCATCGGCGCGAAGTGGCTGGAAATTGGCTACAACCCGAAGGATGTCTGGAGCGTGTCGCGCCTGCACAAGGAACACCCCGAGCGCGCCGACCATCCGACCCAAAAGCCACTCGAGATCATCGAACGCATGGTCAAGGCCTCGTGCCCGCCAGGCGGCGTGGTGCTCGACCCGTTCATGGGCAGCGGCACCACGGCGCTGGCGGCGCGCCGCTGCGGGCGCGCTTTCACCGGCTTTGAATTAAATCCCGACTACTGCGCGATCATCGACGCACGCCTGCAGGGTCCCGAGCCGGCGCCGACGATCGCCACCGTCAAAAAACGCAAGGCCGCGGCCCGCGCCGCCAACGCAGTTGCCACCGCAGTTGCCCACCCTTTTGCAGAGGAAAAAGAAGCATGAGTATCGATAGCCTGATCGCCAACACCATCCGCGCCGACGTGCGCGCCATTGGCGGCTACCATGTGGCCGACGCCAGCGGGTTCATCAAGCTCGACGCGATGGAAAACCCGTACGAACTGCCCGACGCGCTCCGGACCGAACTGGCTGACCGCCTCGCCAACGCAGTGCTGAACCGCTATCCGGTGCCGACCTACGCGACGCTCAAGGAAAAGCTGCGCGCCACGCAGGGCGTGCCAGACGGCTTCGACGTCAGCCTGGGCAACGGCTCCGACGAGCTCATTTCGATTGTCGCCATCGCCACAGCAAGGCAGGGGCAGCGCGCTGTCGTGCTCGCGCCGGTTCCGGCATTTGTCATGTACCCGCGCTCGGCGCAGTTCGCCGGCATGGATTACGTCGGCGTGCCGTTGAAGCCTGACTTCACGCTCGACATGCCGGCCATGCTGGCGGCCATTGCCGAACACAAGCCGGCCGTGGTTTTCATCGCCTACCCCAACAACCCGACCGGCAACCTGTACGACGCCGATGACATCGTCACGCTCATCGAGGCCCTGGGCGACACCGGCATCGCGGTCCTTGACGAAGCCTACGAGCCATTCGCGCGCACCAGCTTCATGGAGCGCCTGCCGCGGCACGACAACCTGGTCGTCATGCGCACGCTGTCCAAGCTGGGTCTCGCCGGCATCCGCCTCGGCTACATGAGCGCGCACCCGAAACTGCTGGAGCAGTTCGAGAAAGTGCGCCCGCCGTACAACGTCAACGTGCTCACGCAGGTGGCGGCGGAATTCGCGCTCGACCATATCGATGTGCTCAACGAACAGGCAGCCCGCATCAACGCCGAGCGCAGCCAGATGGTGGCGGCGCTGGCGGCCCTGCCAGGCGTGGAAGTGTTCCCGTCAGCGTCCAACTTCCTGCTGCTGCGCGTGCCGAATGCCGACCAGTCGGTTGCCGCGATGTTGAACGAGAAGGTCCTGATCAAAAATTTGAGTAAAATGCATCCATTGCTGGCCAATTGCATCCGTGTGACGGTCAGCACCCCCCACGAAAACAGCGTTTTCCTGAACATCC
>Ga0265798_10004725_pt1 | contig 18667 bp, 16 predicted proteins | sample P3T30metagenome_FD_192430 | JGI IMG/M metagenome (GOLD analysis project Ga0265798, IMG submission 192430) | Plant litter microbial communities from East Loma Ridge, Irvine, California - P3 T30 | ecosystem: Environmental > Terrestrial > Plant litter > Unclassified | place: USA: California... | reverse complement strand
AGACCGCAGTGAAAACCAACGTGGGCACCAAGGAAGACCTGCTGGCTGCTACGGAGGCCGACGGCCGCACCGTGCAGGAGCACATTACCGAGCTGACCGGCAAAATCGGCGAGAAGCTGGACCTCACCTACACCACCCTCACCGCTGAGAAAGTAGCTTCGTACATCCACTCGGATAACAAGAAGGGCGTACTCGTGGGCCTGACGAACGTGGGCAACGCCGACGTAGCCGCCATCGGCCGCGACGTAGCCATGCAAATCGTAGCCATGAAGCCCGTTGCCGTTGACAAAGACGGTGTGGACTCGGCTACCGTAGAGCGCGAAATCGAAATCGGCAAAGAGCAGGCGCGTGCCGAAGGCAAGCCCGAGGCTATGCTGGAGAAAATTGCCCAGGGTAAGCTCAACAAGTTTTACAAGGAGAATACCTTGCTGAACCAGGAGTTTGTAAAAGACAACTCGCTGACTATCGCCCAATTGCTCGACAAGCAGTCGAAAGGCATGACGGTATCGGACTTCAAGCGCGTAGCCATCGGCGCGTAGCTTGCAGCCGACTTGCGTTAGCAAAAGAAAGCCCGCTGGCATTGCGCCAGCGGGCTTTTTATTTGTGGCTGTGGACGAGAAGATTAAAAAAGACTACGGGACCTGGGTAGCGCTACTACTGTCAGTGACAGTTGTAGTGCCAGCGGCTGGCGCGGTGGCAGGGGCCTTAGCGGCAGGCGGCGCTTTGGGGGCGGCCACCGAGTCGGTGCGGAACTGGCTGGCAGCCTGGGCTGGCACGGGCTGGGTAATGGGGGCCACGCGGACGGTTTCGGGTGCGGCGGCGGGTGGCAGGTTGAGTTGCTCGGCCTGGGGACCTACTTCGGGCACTACGGCGGTGGAATCGGCGGCGGTTTGGCTGGCGCTGGTCAAGTGCTCATCAGGGGTGCTGGGGCGGCCTATCATCAGGTAGGCTATCACGCCGAGAAACACCAGCAGGCCGCCGAGGGCAAATATTAGGTTGAGCGGGTTGCGGCGCTCCTCTTCGGGCGGGGTAGCCGCATCCGTATCGCTGGCGTGCAATAAATTGGGAGCGGCGGACGCTAGCCAGTCAGTATCGGCCGGCTGGCTAAGCGGCGGCGTTGGGCTTTTGGCAACTTCTTCTTCGGCAAGTGAATAGGGCGCCGGGGTTTCATAAGCAGCCAGCGGTGGCTGGATAGTTTGTACTGGAGCGGGGCGGGCGGGCTCCTCTGTAGCAGTTGGCTCCAAGGGCAACGCGGGCTCCAGGCCGAAGACTATCTGGCGCTTGAGGGTTTCAAACTCGGTGGCCGTGATGGTACCGGCGTCCAGCATTTCCTTGAGCTGGCGCAGGGCGGCGAGAGACGAATGGGCATCTGACGGGTTCATGGCGAACGCGGAAAAGGGCAAAAATTACTTGACTACGCCGGCCAGGCGCTGGCGGCGGCGCTCCAGCACCTGAGTGCCGGACTCGCGCAACTGGCCGTTGCTGATGAGCTGCACGCTGTCTTGGCTTATTAGCGAGGCGTTGGCCTTGTTTTGGCGCAGCAGCTCATCGATGCGCCGCAGGTTGGCGGCGGTGTTGTTGCGGGCCGATTCCATGGCGCGGTTTAGCTTGTCTTTCTCCTTGTCAATAGCGGCGATGTTGGCTTCGGCGGCTAGCACCTGCTGGCGAAAGGCGTTGGTGCGGGCAGCGGGGGCGTATTTTTCCATCAGCGTTTGCATGCGCTTGAATTCAAGCGCAGTAAGGTCGGGAGAGAAGAATGTTTTTTCGCCAAAGCCGCCGAACATGGCCACTTCGGTGGTGGAGTCGGTGAGGGCAGTGGTGGCGGCGTACAGGTCCACGGTGCGGCTCGAAATGCCGGTACCGGGCACTTCCTTGGCCGTGAGTATACCTTTTTTGCCTAGCAAGCCCGAGAGGCCGCCCTTAAAAGAGATGCGGTACGTACTCTTCATGTAGTCCTGAAAGAAGTCGCGCGTCTGGTCCTCAGGGCCATCTACTACTACGTTGACGCTATATTGCGTGCGGCCGGCGTAGGGTAGCTGGCCCTGGCGCACCACGTAGTTTTGGCCGGGCTCGTAGGTTTGGGCGTGGGCGGCGGAAGCCAGCAGGGCGCTTAGGGTCAAGGCTAAAGAAAGTCGGCGCAGCATAGCGAAAGGGAAAGGTGAGAAAGAGAGAACGGGCTAGCGAAGGTCGTGGCGGGCGAAGGCGGCGCGCATATCATCGCGCATGAGCTGGAAGCGGGCCACGGCGGCGGCCAGAAACTCATCGTCGAGCAGCTGGCGGATTTCTACGTCGGGTGCCACGATGCCGCTCAGGTCCAGCTCGGCTACTTTGTAGGTCTGCTCCAGGGCGCCCTGCTCCAGCTTGAGCAGATACTTGCCATTCCAGGCCAACAGGGTGATTTTGACTTGCGGATACGGGATGTCGGCGACGTGGCGCATAGGAAAATAACGTAGAAAACTACCGAAGGTAGTACCCCTACCCCACCCGGTGAGTTAAACTCGGCTTTAACGGCCGGAGTGAGCGCGGCGTATAAAAAGACGGGCGGGCATAGGCCAGCCCCTGCTTCATCTATCACCTTTCTTACGCTATACCACCATGCCACAGGGAGATAAGTCGAAATACACCGACAAGCAAAAGCGCCAGGCCGAGCACATCGAGCAAGGCTACGAAAAGCGCGGTGTGCCCGAAGAGGAAGCCGAAGCCCGCGCCTGGGCCACCGTGAATAAGCAGGATGGCGGCGGCAAAAAGCCGGGCGGCTCGGGCCGCAAGAAGTAGGCTGTTTATCCTTGCACCGGTACTTTTTCCGCCTGTCGTGCTGAACTAGCGAAGCATCTGTATGACCTTGAACAACTTGTGCTGGCGTAATAAGATGCTTCGCTAGCTCAGCACGACAGGTGGAAAAAGGAGTGGCAGCTACAGTCTTTACGCCACCAGTGCTTCGGTGACGCGGCCGAGGTCGCTACTCACTTTTTGGAGGAAGGCCAGCTGCTCGGCCAGGGTACGGTCGGCGTTAACGGTGTCGGCCTGCACATCGGCCTGGACTTCCTGCATCAGCGCCACAGTGGCGGTAGGCGTAGTGGTGGTGATGGTAGGCGTGGCCGCCAGCCGGGCCAGGCTGCGCGTGAGGGCCGCCTGGGCGCTGGTGAGCACGCGGCGGCTATCGGGCGGCACGGTGGGGTTGGGCGTGGCGGTATCCTGCCAGGTAGTGGTGAGGGCCGAGATATTAGCCGAAAGGATGTGGTTGAGCACCACAAACTCGTGCACTTCGGTAGGGTGGCGGCGCGTGTGGCGCGGCTCGGAAAGCATGCGCTGGAAGGCGGCCGCCAGGTTGGCGGAAGCCACGTACACGTCTTTGCGCAGCAGGCGGTAGGTGGTGGGTGGTACCTCGCGGCCAGCGAGGCGGTCGGCCAGCTGGCGCAGGTAAGCGAGGTTGGCGCGCAGGGTGGCGGCGAGCAAGTCGGGTAGCTGGTCGCCTTCCCAACGAGGGAAAAGCAGGTAGGCCGTGGCGATGGCGATGGCGCAGCCCAGCACGGTATCGGTGAGGCGCTCCTCAATTACGCCCAGGTAGCTCAGGCCCAGAAAGCTGAACATGATAAGTAGGTAGGCGGTGAGGAATATTACCGTGACGAGGTACTTAGTGCGCTGAAACGAGTAGGCGACGACCATAAATACCAGCAGTAGGGCAAAGCGTACGTCTTCATTAGGCACGGCCCACAGCACGCCCACGCCCAGCGCACCGCCCACCATAGTACCACTGATGCGCTGGATGTTGCGCTCGCGGGTGAGGCTGAAGCCGGGCTTAAGCATGAACGTGACCGTCATCAAAATCCAGTAGTTGTGCTGGCCGTGCCACAGCAGCTCGGCCACGGCGTAGGCCACGGAGCAGGCCACGGCCATGCGCACCGCGTGCCGAAACACTGAGGAGCCCAGCGTCAGGTTTTCGGCGAAGGCGCTCCATTCCAGCTCCTGGCGCGACACGAACTGCGTGTGGCTGGCCACGCGGCGCGGGTCGGGGGCCAGGGTGGCGGCCTGCGCCTCGTCGAAGTAGCGCCGAATGCTGCTCACGCGCCGGTGCAGGTCGCGTAGGTTAACCAATATTTTCTTGAGTACCAGCGTGCTGAGGCCGGTGGTGGGCTCGGGGCTGGGCAGGGCATTGATGCGGGCTTGCAGCTGGGTAAGCTCGGCGAGGCGGTCGGGCGGCGGGGTGCCGTAGGCGCGGTTGGCCAGGATGGCGCTGCCCAGGTAGTCGAGGTCGGTGGCCAGCCGGCTGATAAAAGCCTGGATTTCGGACAGCACCCCAGTATCGCCGAAGGCCCGGCGCAGGGCCGCGTAGTCGTAGTAGCCGGCCGTGATGTGCTCGTAGAGGTCCACCGTTTCGGTGAAGGTGAGCACCAGGCGGCGACCGGCGCTCGTGCTTTCGCTCACAATCTGGCGGGTGCGGAAGAGGTGGTCGCGCACGGCCTCCTGCTTTTCATTCACCACCACTTGCTGTGCTACCAGGCGGCGGTAGTCGTCGTCGAGGTCGGTAGAGGGGTTGTAAAAAATGGCTTTCAGCTGGAGAAAGCCGGCCACGGCGTGCAGGCACTCACCCAGCGCCTGCTGGGCCGAGCGGTAGGGCTGCACGCGGCTTTGCAGCAGCGCCAGCAGCAGGTACCAGAGGCCACCCAGGCCCAGCAGGCCCGCGTGCAGCCAGTTGGCCGCGCCATCGGAGGGCGGGTGGGCCAGGGTGAGCACCATGCCCAGCAGCGTGGCCGAGCCCACCGCGCCCGCCCGCGCGCCCCAGACAAGCAGCATGGTGAGCCCAAAGCTCAAGGCTACCAGCACCACGCCCAGTGCCAGCCGGTAAGGGGCCAGCCAGCCCACGAGCAGCGCGCCCATGAATACCAGCACCAGGGCGGCCAGCAGGCCATTGCGGCGATGCTGGAGCGGGCCGGGCGTATCGGTCACGCTCAGGCACACGGCGCCGGTTGAGATGGTGATGCCTTCGGCAAACTGCCCCCACTGCGCCCCAATCACGGCCGGCAGCAGGATGGCAAGCGTAGTGCGCAGGCCGTCGGAAAAGTGCTGGCTGAAGAAGAAGTACGAAAGGTCGCGGCGCGACACGCGGGGCAGGGGCATTTGCTCAGTTATCAGTTGGCAATTAACAGTTAGCAGGTCTTAAACGCAAGGCTGGGAGCAATTACGTTGCCAGCAGGCCTTCGTTCAGGTTTGATAACTGTTCACTGATGACTGATACTTGATTAAAGCAGGATGCTGGCGAGCGCGTAGTCGGCCAGCAGAATGGAGATGATGGAGTTGGTGACGGCGGCCGTGCTGGCTTTGCCTACTTCGAGGGCACCGCCCTTCAGCGTGTAGCCTTTGTAAGAAGAAATGGCCGACACCAGGAAGGCAAATACCACCGACTTGATGAGCGAAAACAGCACCGTGTAGGGCTTAAACGAGTAGCGGATGCCCTCGATGTAGTCGGCGCCCGGCATCACGCCGGCCAGCTGGGTAGCCACGTAGCCACCCAGGATGCTCAGATTCATGGCCAGGATGACGAGCAGTGGAAATACGAAGATGGAGGCGATGATGCGCGGCAGCACGAGATACGAGGCCGAGTTGATGCCCATGGCGTCGATGGCCGAAATCTGCTCGGTGATGCGCATCGTGCCCAGCCCGCCCGCAATGGCCGAGCCCACCTTGCCAGCCAGCACCACCGAAATGATGGTGGGGGCCAGCTCCAGAATGGTCATTTCGCGCACCATAAAGCCCACGGTGCTCATGGGCACGAGCGGATTAACCATGTTGTAGGCAATCTGCACGCAGGTAACGGCGCCGATGAAGGTCGAAACTAGGCCCACGATAAACACGGAGTCGGTGCCGATGTCCACGGCTTCTTCCATCGTGCGGGTCCAGAGCACCTGGCGGCGTTCGGGGCGGGTTACCATCATTTGCATCAGCAGCACGAAGCGGCCAAATGCAGAAATCGGCCGGGGATATTTATACATCACCTATAGAATAACTAACGAGCCACAAAGGTACGGCCCAGGCAAGGGTGCCTGCTTAAAACAGAACGTCAGGCAGCGCGATGCACTGCCTGACGCATTCAGACTGCCTTTACCTTAACCAGGCAGCACTTAATACAGCACGTCTTCCACGGGCTGCACGGGCTTGGGCAGGCCGGTTTCGTTCATCATCTGGCGCAGGTCGATTTCGATGCTGCGGCAAATGGCCGACATCGACACATCGTTTTCGGCGTTCTCGAAGGGGTTTTCGCTGTTGTGACCCACCTTTTCGATGGTGTGAAATACCCAGCTCACAAGAGTGGCGAAGGGCACCATCATCCACACATGGTAGGGGCCGAGCGCTACGCGGTGGTCGAACTCTTCGACCAGGCCCAGCGGCAGCAGCATGGCAAACACCATGACGAAAACGTAGCTAAAAAACGCGTACTGGCGCGGAAACGGTGTGTTTTTGATGCGCTCGCAGGCGCCCTGGTGGTTGTTGAGCTCGCGGATGGTGTCGGCCAGCGAAATCTCGCGAAACTCGGTGAGCAGGCCCTCTTTGCTGAGCTGGCCGAAGTCGCGGCTCTGGCGGTTGAGGAGCTGGGCGGGCGGGTTGGCGGCCAGGCCCAGGGTGTGGTCGGCGGGGTCGAGCAGGAAGGGCACCACGTCGGTTTGCCACAGTTCGGCCGTTTGGCGGCGCAGGTGCAGGCGCAGGGCGTTTACCCAGGCAATGTGGCGGTACACGAGGCGGCGGCGGCGGTCGAGTACCGCCTCCTCGGGGTAGTAGCCATCGCCGGCAGGCTCCACGAGGTAGAGCACCCGCGAGGTCCAGGTGCGCGACGAGTTGACGACCGCGCCCCAGAGCTGGCGCGCCTCCCAGAAGCGGGAGTACGAGGCGTTGCTCTTAAAGCCGATGTAGAAGGCCACCGCCGTACCCAGCATGGCCACCGGCTGCCACGGAATGTCGAGCCAGTGGATATCGAGCGGCCCATAGAGCAGCCCCACAAAAGAGTCGTAGAGCGCGAAAAGCAGCAGCGGCCGCCACCCGTATTTACTCCAGATGAAAGGTAGCCTTAAGTTACGTCCGATGTGCATAAGATGAATTTTTTACAAATATCCTGCTGATTGCGCTATTTTTTCACGTTGAGCCTTGTCTGTACGGCAAAAGTACCGGGGCTGCTATTGTTTGCGGTAGTCTGGCGCGCTTGCGACACTGGCGCTACCTCGCCGGCCGTTGTAGCTTCGCGCTAGCTTACCTTATTCATTATTCCTATGAAGTCGCACGCCCTAGCCTTCTTACTACTAGCCGCCACGCCCGCACTGGCCCAAAAGCCCGTTAAGCTCAAGTATAAGGCCGACGACCCCAAAACGGTGTATGACGCCGTGGAGCAGCCCGCCGTGCCCAAGGGCGGCCCCCAGGCCTACGCCGAGTACCTGGCCAGCCACCAGAAATACCCCACCGCTGCCATGCAGGCCAAGCAGGAAGGCACTGTACTAGTGACGTTCGTAGTGGAGCGCAGCGGCAGCGTGGGCGAGGTAGAAGTAAAGCAGCCCGTGGCTCCGCTGCTCGATGCCGAGGCCATCCGGGTAGTAAAAGCCGGCCCCAAGTGGACGCCCGCCCACAACCACGGCCAGCTGGTGCGCCAGCGCGTAACGCTGCCCGTGAGCTTCGTGCTGGCCGAGGGCTCGGGCGAAACGGTGGAAATACCCGCCGCTGGCAGCACCAAGCCTGGTGCCCCGCTGCCCCCCGGCGCGGTGGCCGCCGCGCCGGGCACCACCTCAGTGGTGGGCACCACGGCTAGCGGCACCAACATCATCCGGCCCGAAAAATCGGCGCAGCCGGTGGGCGGCAACGCGGCGTTTTTCACTTGGCTAGCTGCCAACCAGAAGTACCCCGACTTGGCCCGCAAGCGCCACATCCAGGCCAAGGTGCCGGTGGAGTTCACGGTGCAGCCCGACGGCTCGCTCACCGACGTGCGCGTGGTGCAGAAGCACGGCTCGGGCCTCGACGAAGAGGCCGTACGCCTCATCAAGGCCGCGCCCAAGTGGGAGCCGGCCATGTACCAGGGCAAACCAATTAAGCAAAAGATGGCGTTGCCGGTTATATTCCAGCTGTAGGGCCGCGCGCACGACACGGAGGCGTGCGCCGCCCGGCCTGCGCTTCCCGTTCTGCATATGCTGCTCACGCTTTCCCCCACCCCGGTACCCACCCTGGCCACGGCCAGCGCGCCCAACTACATCTGGCTGCACCAGCGGCGCTACCTCGAAGGTGCGCAGCTTATTGCGCAGGCCCTGTTCGACGCGCTCGACGATGACCTGAATCCTTACGTGCAGCTGCTGGGCCTGCCCCTCGACCCCGAGGCGGGCCAGCCGGTGTGCCAGGAGCCCGCCGAAAGCACCCTGCCCGCCGAGGCCTTTGCCGGTGTGGTGGCCGAGGGGCTGGCCTGCCCGGCAATGGGCGTGCCCCCCGCCGCCCTGCTGCCCTTTGCCGATATGAGCCCGGCCTTTTTGCGGCAGCGCTACGAAAACCGCAGCATCCGGGCACTGGTGCAGCGCACGCTCGATGAGTTGGATGAGGGCGCGCTGTACCAACACTTTGCCGGCTGGCCGGCGCGCATCGACGGCTACCTGGTGTTTACGGTGCTGCGGGTGCAGCGCAAGGCGCTGCGTGCCTACCCCTCGCTGCTGCCCAACCGCTACTACACCGACGGTAAGCCGCTGGCCAATTCGCTCGTGGTGGGGGCCATGTACCGCTTCAATGAGGAGTGCGCCAAGTCGCTGAGCGAGCCGGAGCCCGGCGCGGGCTTTCTCTTTCGCCCCCGCGAAACGGAGGAGCTGCTGCGCGCCGCCGGCAAAAGCCTGCTCGACACGCCCGCCCACGCCCTGGGGGCCGACCCCGGCACGGCCCAGCTGTTTTTTACGCTCAATACCATTTCCAGCCTGCGCTACGAGGGCGCCGAGGGCATTGGGCGGCTGCTGCTGGCCCAGCGCGGCCACCCCAACGTGGAGGAGGTATTTGCCCTCACCTGCCCTACCGAGCTGAGCGACTACCGCGCCGTGCGCAAGCTGCTCGAAATGACCAGCCACGACGTGCACCTGCTCGCCGACGGCGAAAAGGTGTACGCCCTGGGCCGCCAGGTGGGCCACTACGACCACACCCGCGAAGACCTGTTCGACATCCACTTCGTGAAGCACTACGCCTGGGAATTTGCCCACGCCGGGCAGGTGCTGCTGCGCTCGCGCTACGGCCTGCCCACGCTGCCGCGCCCGCGCCTCAACCGTACCCGCTTCAAGCGCGACCTGAAGCGTACCTTCGACATTCATCGGGCCGATAAGGTGGCCCACCTCTGGGACGTGGTGCTGGAGGCCAGCAAACAGCCCAAGGGCACACTGCTCGTCATCACCACCGAGGCCCTGGCCGAGGCCGACCGCCTCAAGCTCCAGTGCACGCTCATCGAGCCGGTGCCGCTCACGCCGCTCATCACCCAGCTCATCACCAGCATCGACGGCGCGGTGCTCCTCGACCCCGAGGGCTACTGCTACTCCATCGGCGTTATTCTCGATGGCAAGGCCAGCGGCCACGGCAACGGCACCCGCGGCGCCCGCTACAACTCGGCCGTGCGCTACGTCGAAAGCTCGCCCTACCCCTGCCTCGTGGTGGTGGTGAGCGAAGACGGCATGGTGGACGTGCTTACCAAGGAAAACCTGGCCGAGAGCCGGACCTAGTTAAGCTACTATTGCATCATGTGTACGCATTGTTTTGACCACAAAATTCACGGCTTTCAAACCGAAGCAGACTTTGCTGCACTCAGTGCTATGCTGACGCAAAAGGCTTCTAGTGGTCAACTGGTAGCAATGGGGCCACCTAGCCCAAAACCGCCGGTTGCGTACGACGCCGATGCGGGCTATGAATGCCAGAGCTGCTCAGAACATTGGCGGCTTGCTACGCCTGACAATGCTTGGCGGGGGTTTTTTCTACCAGCCAAGGCCGCTATTATTTATCAACGAAAGCTCCGCCGCCGCGATAAAAGCATTCGAATGGCCAGCCTGTTAGCAGCACTGCTACTTGGCCTGATAATTTGGCGCATAGTAAGCTAGCTGTTTGCTATTTCCTGGCTCGAAACGACCACGTTACCCTGAATACGGCCACTATGTCGCCGGCCTCGTCCAGGCCGGTGCTGGTGCAGACCACGGTGCGGCCCTCGCCGGTGGCGCGGCTTTCGGCTACGGCCTGGGCGATGGCCGCACCATCGTGGCAGGTGAAGGCGATGGTGCCCACGGCCTTCTTGCTAAAGTCGGCAGTGAGGCCTACCACCAGCATCGACACCGGCCCGCCGCCCTGCACATGCAGCATGGCCTGAATGCCGCTGGCCAGCTCGGCCGCCATTGCCAAGCAGGCGAAGTAAATGCTGCGAAAGGGGTTTTGGGTAAGGTACTTGTAGCGGATAGTGACCGTGGCCGCCGCCGGGGTGAGGGCCGTGAGGCGCAGGCCGGCCAGCCAGGCCATCGGCAGCTTGCGCAGCATAAAGAGCCGAAGCTTGGCCGGGCTCAGCACCTGGCGGCGAAAGGCAGCGGCTTGCGGCGACTCAGGGGAAGGAAGCGAAGGAGACAGCATGGCACAGTGCCCGCCGCTAAAGGTGGCCGGGCAGCGGGCGAAGCTAGTGCTTTTTGGGGCTAGTGGGCCCGGCTGGCTTTATCACCAGCTCGCGGTAGCCAAAGGTGGGGTCCGTTTCGCGGGTGAAGCGCAGGGCGGGCAAGGTGCCCAGCACAATTTCGGCGGTAGTGTAGATGCGGCAGCCGTCGAGCAGGTGGCCGCCCAAGGTGCGGCCGGTGCTATCGGCCACGGCCAGGTGCAGGTGCCCGCCCCCGCTGGCCGAGAGGGTACCCACGAGCGATACTATCTCGAAATGCCCGCGGTAGTGCGTGGCGTTTTCCTGGTTGGCTAGGCGCAGGCTCACGTCGGTGAGGCTGCCTACGCAGGTAAGCACGGCGCCGGCTTCGAGGTGGTGCGCGGCTACAAAGGCCGTAAGCTGCTGGCGCAAATCATCACCCGGCTTGAGGCGCAGGGCGTAGGTAGTCAGGTTGGAAGAAGGGCTCATGGCAGCTGGAGCTTGCTGGGCGAGCGCCGGGCTAGCCAGCAGCAGCAAAAGGGTGAGAATTTTGGTCACCCCGCAAAGCTACCGGCTGGCTATTTGCTGAAGCGCACGGTGCCGTAGCGCACTTTGATGTTGACGTTGCCGGCACCGCGCGCGGGCACGCGGCCGCCGTACACGCCCATTACGTCGGCGATGCCGTCGGCCTTGCCGCCCTCGGAGAGCACGCGCACCTGCTTTTTATCGACCAGCAGCTGGCCCTGCTCGGTGCTCACGTCGAAGCGAAAGCTGGGCGTAGCCTCGGCAAAACCCAGCCGGATGGTGCTGTAGCCGCCATCCAGCGTTATCTGGCGGAAATTGGCCCCCATGTCGCGCACCTCGAAGTCGGGGCAGTAGCGCACGGCCATGTCCAGGCCCTCGCTGAGCTTGCCCACGCTGAAGTGCGAGTAGCCCGACGAGCCGCGCAGGGTGCGCACCGTACCCAGGGCTACGTCGCCGTACTTGCTATACACCGTGAGGTCGTGCACGGTACCCATGTCGATATCGGAGTAATTGGTGCGCAGCTCAATTTGCTCACCGGCGTCGAGGCGCAGGCGGGCATAGTCGGCTTGCAAGGTGGCCTGCTGGGCGTAGGGCATGGTGGCATCGCCGTTGGCAATGTGCACCACGTTGCCGGTGCCATTGAGGCGGCCGGTGCGCAGGGCGCCGTAGTTGACGGTGAGCTGGGTGGGGCCCTGCCAGTCGCCGGCCAGCGTCACATCCACGAAGGAAGTGGTGAGGCGTAGCGCCGTGGTGCTGGGCAGCCACACGGTGTAGTTGACTTCGTAGCGGCAGCCCGCGCCACTGCACCGGCCCTTCAGCGCCGGTCCAAACTGCGAGCTGACGCCCACGCCACCCGTGCGGGCGTCGTAGTCGAGCCACTGCACACCCAGGCCGTCGAGTAGCTGGGCCGCGCCAACGGCCGTTTCAGCGCGGGCAACCAGCTCGGCCTCTACTTTCATCTCGGGCTTGTCCCAGGTGCTGATACGTACATGGCCATAGCGGGTATCCAAGGCAAAGGGCTGACCCGCCTTCGTCACCCGGAAGCTGCGGCTCAGGCGGCGGCGCTGTTCGATGGGTGGCGTATTTTCCTGCTGCGTGGACTGGCCTTGCGGCTGGGTGGTGGGGCCGTCCTGGCCCGGCCCCCCGGTGGGCACGGAAGCCAGGTAGGCACATTGGCCGCGCTCGGGCTGGCGCTCGGGCAAGGCCTGGGCCTGGGCCCGCTGGACCAAGCCAGCCAGGGCCAGCAGCCCGGCCAGCACGCAGGCACGGCTAGCGACCATTGCGGCGCAAAAGGTTATCGCCGAGGCGGCGGCTATCGGCCAGCGCATACTCGCTGTTAGCAGTGGTGCCGGCGGTGGCCGTTTGGCCGGTGCCGTGTAGCTCTAGCTGGCGGTCGAGAATATCGAGGCGGATTTGCAGGTTGCGGTTCATGGCCGTCAGCACCACTTCGGGCTGCGGGTGGCGGGGCAGTTCCCGCTTGAGTTGCTGGTAGCTGGAGTCGAGGCCCACCAGCTCGCGCGCCCACTCGGCTGTAGCGTCGGGGGCCAGTTGGCTGAGCTGCGTTTTGCGGTCGGTGAGCTGGGCAACGTAGTAGCGCTCCATGCCGTGCACGGCGGTATCGAGGCGGGCATCCACATCAGCCCCGCCCTGGCTGGCGGCCAGCACGCTGGCATCGGGGCCGAGGTAGAGCGCGGCATCGGCCGCCGTAGTGGTTTCAGTGGTTTGCACCACAGTGGCGGGCGCATGCTTGCTCTTCCAGGCTTCGCCCATGCCCGCGGCTACCACCAACGCCAGCAAAGCCGCCGCAATGCCATAGCGCTGCCAGCGTTCGCTTTTCTGCACGCGCAGCAACGGTGCAGCAATGGGGGCCAGCGGTGCGGCGGCGGCTACTACTATGGGCGCCGACTCAGCGGGCGTGGTAGCGATAGTCATGTAAGGCTGCTCGGCGGGCGCGGCGCTGTCGCCGTGCAACTGCTTTTCGAGGGCAGCCCACAGTTCGGGCCGGGGCTCGTGCAGGTCGAAGTCGGCCCGGTGCCGCTCCGCGTAATTTTCTAGTGAATGACGATTAATAGGTTCCATAATAAATAAGGGTTCCGCAGGGTGCGGAGTAGGACCTTTCCGCGGGGCTAATACGAATGCCCCGGGGTTAAGGCTGGTAGCCTGGGTGGGAGAAATGCTAAATCTCAAGTACTGAAAAACGGCAACTAGCTCAGGCCGCGCTGCATAGCCAGCTCGCGCAAACGGGTGCGCGCCCGGCTATACTGCGACTTAGAAGTGGATTCGGTGATGCCCAGGATACCGGCTATTTCGAGGTGGTCGTAGCCTTCGAGCAGGTACAGCGACAGCACCACGCGGTAGCCATCGGGCAGCTCCTGAATGCAGCGGCGCAGCACATCGGCGCGGTACTGCTGCTCGTCGGCATCGTCGCCGGGGTGCGGCAGGCTGGCCTCGGCCGGGGCCGCATCATGGTGAAAGTCTTCGAGCGGCACCAGCTGCAAGCGTCGCTGCCGCAGGCAGTTGATACTTTTGTTTACAACTATCCGCTTGAGCCAGGCCCCAAACGACGAGTCGCCCTTGTAGCCGCTCAACTCACGAAACGCGCTCAGAAACGACTCCTGCAATACGTCCTCCGCCTCCGCATAGTCACCCGTAATGCGCAGCGCCGCGTTGAACATCGCCTTGGAATAGCGCCGGTACAACTCGGCCTGGGCCTGCCGGTCGTTGAGGCGGCACCGCTCTACCAGCGGGGCATTGATGTCGATGTACGCAACGGCTTCCATAGGCAAACGCAGCTTGGGTGAGGCGCAAAGGTCGGGGGCATTTCGAATTCTAGCTAACAGACAAAGGCCGCCGCCGCTAGGTTGCACTGCGCGCCGATGTTTCTACCGCTAGCACCGGGTATTGCACTATGCTAATGCTCGTTGAGGCATCTCCCAAAACAACAACGTGCGGCAGTCCTGACCACGACTGCCGCACGCCATACACTGCCTACGATTTTTGCTGAAGCAGCTTCACCACCAAGCCCGTCCAGCCGGTCTGGTGGCTGGCCCCGAGGCCGCGCCCATCGTCGCCGTGGAAAAACTCGTGGAACAGCAGATAATCGCGAAAATGCGGGTCGTCCTGCAACGGGCCCGCCGGCCCGAAGGCCGGGCGCTGGCCCTCGGCGTTCCTGAGCAGCAGCTTAGCCAGCCGCTCCGACAATGCGTCGGCTACTTCACTCAGGTTGTAGACTCTGCCCGAGCCCGTAGGATACTCAACCGTGAAGGAAGCGCCGTAATAGCTATAAAACCGTTGCAACGACTCGATAATGAGGTAGTTGACCGGAAACCAGATGGGTCCGCGCCAGTTGGAGTTGCCTCCAAACATATCCGACTCGGCCTCTCCTGCCACGTAGCTTACCTCAAAGCTGTCTTCCTCGGTGTGGTACTCGAATGGGTGCTCCAGGTGATAGCGCGACAGCGACCGGATGCCGTAGTCCGACAAGAACTCGGCTTCATCGAGCATCCGCGTAAGAATATTGCGCAGCCGGCGGCGGCGCATCAAGCTCAGCAAGTGGCGCGCACCCTCACCGGGCTCCTGCCAGCGGCTTACCAGTTCGGCCAAGTGCGGCCGGTGTTGGATGAGCCATTGTGCCCGCGCCGCAAACTGCGGCAGGGCTTCCAGCAACTCATCATCAACTACTTCCACCGCAAAGAGCGGAATCAGCCCCACCATCGACCGGATGCGCAGGCGCTCGCGCGAGTCGTCGGGCATATGCAGCACGTCGTAGTAGAATTGGTCCTTTTCATCCCATAAGTTGAATTCACCGCCGCCGCCCTTAGTCATGGCGTAGGCGATGTAGAGGAAATGCTCAAAGAATTTGCTGGCCATTTCCTGGTACACCGGGTTGGTTTTAGCCAGCTCCATCGCCATGCGCATCAGGTTGAGGGCAAACATGGCCATCCAACTGGTGCCGTCGCTTTGCTCGATTTTACCACCTGTGGGCAGCGGCGCCGAGCGGTCAAACACCCCGATGTTATCCATGCCCAAGAAGCCGCCCTCAAAGATGTTGCGCTCGTCGCGGTCCTTGCGGTTCACCCACCACGTAAACGTCATCACGAGCTTCTGAAACACCGCTTCCAGGAACGGCACGTCACCGTTGCCGCCGTTGAGCTTGCGGTCCATCTGGTACACGCGCCAAGTAGCCCAGGCGTGCACCGGCGCGTTCACATCCTCGAACTTCCACTCGTAGGCCGGCATCTGGCCATTGGGGTGTAGGTAGCCATCCTGGGTGAGCAGGCGCAGCTGCTGCTTGGCAAAGCTGGCATCGAGCATGGCCAGCGGCAGGCAGTGAAAAGCCAGGTCCCAGGCCGCATACCACGGGTACTCCCACTTATCGGGCATCGAGATAATGTCGGCGTTGTGCAGGTGCCGCCACGTCGCGTTACGGCCCTTCAGCCGGTCGCCGCCCGGCGCGGGCCGCTTGGGGTCGCCATCGAGCCACTGGCTCACATCGTAGTAGTAATATTGCTTGCTCCACAACATGCCAGCGAATGCCTGGCGCTGCACCGTGCGCGCATCGGGGCTAACTACACCCTCCTGCACACAATCGTAAAACACGTCGGCCTCCTGCTGGCGCTCGGCAAAAACCTGGTCGAAGTCCGCAAAAGGTGCTTCGTGCGTGGGCTGGCTCAGCCGCAGGCGCACTACCTGCGCCTCACCAGGCGCAATGGTAAGCTCATAATGCGCGGCGGCCTTGGTACCCTGCCGGGCGGCATTCACAGCCGTCTGCTTGCCCGCCACCACGTAGTCATTGATGCCGTCCTTAAAGAACGTCGTACCCAGCGGCAGGCCCTCGAAAAGCTCTGGGTCGAGCAAGTCGCCGTTCGTCTCGTTCTCGCAGAAAAGTAGTTCAGGCGCCTGGTCGCTGTACAGTTGGTACTGGCCTAGCGCATGGTGGCTGGCCTGCACTACCCCGTCGGCCGCTTGCAGCATGGGCCGGCGGTCATCGTAGCCCCAGGCCCAGGTATTGCGGAACCATACCTGCGGCAGTATGTGCAGCGGAGCAGCCTCTAACCCCCGGTTATGGGCAGTAATCTTAATCAGCACATCATCCGGCCCCGCCTTGGCGTACTCAATGAAGATATCGAAATAGCGGCTCTCGTTGAAGATGCCGGTATCCAGCAACTCATACTCCGGCTCCAGCTTGGTGCGCCGGGCGTTTTCTATTGTTAACTCTTCGTAAGGGAAAGCTTGCTGCGGGTATTTATACAGCATTTTCATGTACGAGTGCGTGGGCGTACTATCCAGGTAATAGTACAGCTCCTTCACATCTTCGCCGTGGTTGCCCTGGCCGTTAGTAAGGCCGAATAGCCGCTCCTTAAGTTGTGCATCCACGCCGTTCCAAAGGCCCACGGCAAAGCAAAGCTGCTGTTGGTCGTCGCTGATGCCGGCAATGCCTTCCTCACCCCAGCGGTACGCATAGGAGCGCGCCATCTCGTGGGTGACGTAGTCCCAGGCGCTGCCGTGCGGGCTGTAGTCCTCGCGCACCGTACCCCACTGCCGCTCCGTGAGGTAGGGGCCAAATTTTCTCCAAGCTGCCGTCTGGTTATTGGCTTCCGCCAAGCGTCGCTGTTCCTGCATAATGCACGTTAAATTCAAGGTTGCTAGCGCACGTAGGCAAGCCCGGCTAGCCAGTAAGGTCGTTGTGTGAAGGCCGACGCCCGCCTGCGCGCGCCTGCCCTCACATACTGTTTGCATCGGGCACAGTTGCCCTAATCCAACTTTTGACCGAAATAAAATGCTACCCCAAGCCGTAAGGCGAAAAAAAGGGGGATGCGCCAAGCGGCACATCCCCCTTCCTACTGTTGGCTAGCAACTACTCAGCCTTCTCAGCTTCCTCACGGGTTTCGCCGTTAGTCAGCGTGTCGGTAGCGGTGTCAGCGGGGGCCGACTCCGTGGTCGTAGCAGCGGGAGCATCAGCTACCACGGCAGCCGACGTACCTTCTTCGTTGCCGGCAGCCTCAGCCTTGCCACCACGACGGCGCGAACGGCGCGTAGTAGTCGACTTAGCTTCGGTAGCATTCTTAGCGTCGAGCAGGGTCTCGTTGAAGTCAACCAGCTCGATGATGCACATGTCAGCGTTGTCACCGGCGCGGGTGGCACTCAGCTTCAGGATACGGGTGTAGCCACCGGGACGGGTAGCGATTTTCTCGGCTACCGAGCCAAACAGCTCCTTCATGCTCTCCTTGTTTTGCAGGGTAGCAAACACGGTACGACGCGAGTGCGTGGTGTCGTCCTTAGCCTTCGTCAGCAGGGGCTCCACAAACTGGCGCAAAGCCTTAGCCTTAGCTACCGTCGTGGTTACGCGCTTGTAGATGATGAGCGAAGTTGCCATGTTCGACAGCATCGCGTTGCGGTGGGAGGCGGTACGCCCCAGGTGGTTGATTTTTTTACCGTGTCTCATCGGACAGTGTGGGTAAGTACTACGCTTGCGGACCAGGACCACGGCGGGTCGCTAGAACCTCATTAGAACCCTAATCCCTAGGGCGTAGCGGGTGAGTAGATGATTGTTAACTCGTTAGCTGGCAATTATAATTAACTAACCAGCAAACGTAAAGGCAAAGTTAAGGGCTGATTGCTAAGCTATCTCGAAAAACAGCTTAGCAATCAGCCCTTAATTTAATTGGCTAGTCTTCGTCCAAGCGGTACTTGCTCAGGTCCATACCGAAGTGCAGGCCCTTCTCTTCCACCAGGTTTTCCAACTCGGTGAGGCTCTTCTTACCGAAGTTGCGGAACTTCATCATGTCGGCCATGTCAAGCTGTACCAGCTCGCCCAGCGTCTTGATGTCAGCCGCCTTCAGGCAGTTGTAAGCCCGTACCGAGAGGTCCATCTCACCAAGCGAGGTCTTGAGAACCTTGCGCATGGCCAGTGTCTCCTCGTCAATCGGCTCGGCCGCAGCCGGGCGGTTACCGCTCAGCTGCATCGTGCTGTCCGAGAACAGCATGAAGTGCTGAATGAGGATGTTAGCAGCACCTTTCAGCGCCTCCTCGGGGTGAATCGAACCGTCGGTCGAGATTTCAATCAGCAAACGCTCGTAGTCAGTCTTCTGCTCTACGCGGGTGTTCTCAATGCTGTATTTCACGTTCTTAATAGGCGTGTAAATAGCATCAATCGCAATCTGACCGAAAACCTGGTCAGTGGGCTTGTTCTCATCGGCGGGCACGTAGCCACGGCCACGCGCTACCGTCAATTCAAACTCCAACTCCTTAGCGGGGTCGAGGTTGCAGATAACCAGCTTCGGGTTCAGAATCTGGAAACCAACGGCAAACTTGCCGATGTCGCCAGCCGTGAACGTATCCTGGCCACTCACGCGCACCGTAATCTTGTCCTCAATGGCATCGCTAATCTTCTTGAAGCGCACCTGCTTGAGGTTGAGGATGATTTCGGACATGTCCTCAATCACCCCATCAATCGTCGAGAACTCGTGCAGCACCGAGGTCGTCCGCACCGACGTAATGGCGAAGCCCTCCAGCGACGAGAGCAGAATACGCCGTAGCGCGTTC
>Ga0265798_10004723_pt1 | contig 18668 bp, 26 predicted proteins | sample P3T30metagenome_FD_192430 | JGI IMG/M metagenome (GOLD analysis project Ga0265798, IMG submission 192430) | Plant litter microbial communities from East Loma Ridge, Irvine, California - P3 T30 | ecosystem: Environmental > Terrestrial > Plant litter > Unclassified | place: USA: California... | reverse complement strand
GGCCAGACCGGCGGCGCGCGCCCAACAGCAACACAGAAAGCATACCGATGAGCAAAGAACAAGTATCGGCGCCGGTGGCGCTCGCCCTGACGATGGCCGAGGCCAAGCAGGCGCTGCGCATCGAGGAAGATGACACGTCGCTGGACGTCACGATCGGCATCTGGATCAAGGGCATCACGGTCGAGGCGGAGACGCAGACCCATCGCGCCTTCGTCAACCGCAGCATGCGCGTCACGCTCGACGCTTTCCCGGATGCCATCCAGCTGAGCGCGCCGACGTTTAGCGTCGAGGCGGTGCGCTACCTGGATCCAGACGGCGCCGAGCAAACACTGGACCCGGCCGACTACTACGTCGACAAGGTCACGAAGCCGGGCTACATCGTGCCGGCGCGCGGCAGGGCCTGGCCGGCGACGGAGGCGCACGTGAACGCTGTCACCGTCGACTACACGGCGGGCTATGGCCCGACAGCCGCGACTGTCCCAGATGAGGTCCGAACCTACATCCTGGCGAAATTGCAGGTGCAGTTCGAAACCGCCGTCGGCGGCGGCTCGCCGGTGGGCAAGCCCTTCAACGTCGAGTATCTGGACCGCCTGCTCGATAGCCTGTGGGTGCCGGCCCTATGACGATCGCATTCCGACTGAACAAGCGCGTGACGCTGCAGCAGCTAGTGAAGGGCAAGACGCCCAAAGGTGCGCCAACCGAGGTCTGGGACAACGTCATCAAGACGGGCGACGGCAAGATCTGGGCTGGCGTCCGCGACCTGACGGGTCGCCAGTACGTCGCTGCCGGCGGCACTCAGAACGCCGTCCAGACCGAGATCGAAATCCGGTACCGCGCCGGTGTCCTCCCAGCAATGCGTATCGTGCACGGCGCCGACATCTACGACATCGAGGCGGTGCTGGACCAGCAGGGCAGGGCGCTCAAGCTGATGTGTTCGAAAGGAGCCAACCGTGGCTGATTCCAGGAACATCACCGGCGGCAAGGAGCTGGCGAAGGCGCTGCGGGACCTGGGCCCGCGCGTCGGCCGCAAGCACCTGCGCGCCGCGACGTCCAAGGGCGCGGCCGTCATCAAGAAGAAAGCGCGCGAGTTGGCCCCGGTCGACACCGGCGAGATGCGTAAGGACATCCAGCAAAAACGCGAGAAAACAGCAGGCGACCACATTGCCAGCTACTCGGTGTACACGCGCAGCGGCAAGCGCTCGCGCCTTTCCGGCAAGGCGCGCAACGTGGACAAAGACTCGTTCTACTGGAAGTTCGTGGAGTTCGGCACGGCTAAGATGGAGGCGCAACCCTTCATGGAGCCGGCATACCAGAGTGAGAAGGAGAACGCGGTCGACGAGATCGGCGGCGAACTCGACAAGCGCATCCAGAAAGAGGCGGCTGACCTGGCGAGGGGCCAATGAATATTCTCGAGGAATTCCTCTCCCTGGTCGACCCGATCATGGATGGCCAGGCGTATCGCAACGTGATTCCTGACGACACCCCGGCGCCCTACGCGAAGTTCTTCCGCGTCATGGCAGTCGAGGGCGTAACGCTCGATGAGAACGGCGGCAACGACAACGAGACCGCCACCCGGATCCAACTCGACATCTTTGGCGAATCCACGGATGTCGACACGAAAACGAAAGCGATCAAGAGGGCGCTCAAGGCCTGGTCTATCAGCAACATCGTCGAGCTCGAGCTGGATGGCTTCGACTCGGAAGTAAAGTTGCACCGCACAATTTTGCGCATCGCCACCATTCACCAGTAACCCGCTTCACCCATCCAAGCCCGCCCGCGACAGCGGGTTTTTTTACGTCCAAGAGGATCAAACTATGTCCGGAATTTCCGCACAAGGCAGCACGCTGCACATCGCCACCGGCACCGGCGGCGCGAAGAACGTCACCGGCATCGCGCCCGGCTTCCCGACCATCGTGACCAGTGCCGCGCACGGCTTCAAGAATGGCGACGTCGTCAGCTTCGCCAGCGTGACCGGCACGATCGCGACGTCGATCAACGGCACCACTCGCGTCGTGTCGAACGTAACCACCAACACCTACGCGCTCGACGACCTGGACAGCACCGGCCTGGCCTATACCTCGGGCGGCGCCGCCACCCCGCAGACCTACACCAAGGTCAACGGCCTGTTGTCCTTCGACGGCTTCGACGGTTCGGCCGACGAGCTCGACACCACCGACCTGGACTCGACCGCGAAGGAATTCGTGTCGGGCATCAAGGACGAGGGCAAGTTCGGCTTCGAGATGAAGACCCTGAAGACCGACAACGGACAGATCGCCCTGCGCGCAGCCCGCACCAACGGCAACATCGTCGGCCTCAAGCTGACCCTGCCGGACGGTAGCGTGGCTTCGTTCAGCACCCTGGTGAAAACGATCCCGACCAGCGGCGGCGTCAACGCCGTGCTGAAGGGCAAGGTCGACTGCAAGATTTCCGGTCCTGTGACCTGGGCATAAGGAGGACACATGAAACTGCTGAATAAAGCCGCGATCCTCGGCGTCGAGGACCTGAAGCACGAAGACGTGCCAGTGCCGGCCTGGGGCGGCACGATCCGCCTGCGCACCATGACCGGCGCCGAGCGCGACGAGTTCCGCGCCGCTGCGGCCGCCGGCGAGGGCGGCGTGCCGATGGGCAAGTTCTCCGCGATCCTGCTGGCGGCAACCGCTGTCGACGAAAGTGGTGCGCGCATGTTCACGCTCGATGACGTGGAAGCGCTGGGCGAGAAAAGTGCAGAAGCGTTGGACACGGTGGTTGCTGTGGCCATGCGCCTCAACGGCCTGGGCGGCGCCGCAGTCTCGGATGCGGAAAAAAACTCCGCGAGCACCCAGAGCGACGATTCTGGTTCCGCCTCGCGCTCGCCCTCGGAAAAACAGTAAGGCAGCTGCAGGCCGAGATCGACTCGGCCGAATTCACCGAATGGATGGCGTTCTACCAGATCGAGCCTTTCGGTGACCTGGTGGCTGATGAGCGGCATGGTTCGGCGGCCGCGCTGCTGGCGAACCTGAACCGTGATTCGAAGATCCGGCCCGAGCCGTACAAGCCGGAGGACTTCATCCACTGGCGCGCCACCGGCCAGGTGGAGGAAGAGGCCGAGCCCACGCTGCTCGACGATCCTGTCGCGCAATCCAACCTGATCCGAGCAGCAATGTTTGGCCTACCCCCGCGATAGGGCAGGCAATTTTTTTGGGAGTATTCGATGGCAGATTTGGGCCGGCTGGTCGTCAACCTGGAGGCCAACATCGCCCGCTTCACGGCGGACATGAGCCGCGCCTCGGATGCGACCGAAAAAGCGATGGAGCGCATGAACGCCGCTGCCGACAAGGTCAAGACCGTGCTCGGGTTCATTGGCGTGGCGCTGACGTTCGATGCACTCGTCGGCGAGGTCAATCGGGCAGTCGACGGCCTGGCGCGGCTGGACGACATGATCCAGAAGACTGGCGCGTCCGCCGAGATGCTGTCGAAGCTCGGGAAGGTTGCGGACTTCACGGGCACTGACATTGGCACAGTCGACGGCATGATCGTCAAGCTGGCCAAGAACATGACGACCGCCGACGAGAAGGGCAGCAAGTTCGCGAAAGCGATGTCGGCGCTGGGACTCTCGATTGACGGTATCGAGAAGCGGGATCCGGCGCAGCAGTTTGTGGATATCGCGAACGCCCTTCAGGACTACGAAGACGGCGCTGGAAAAGCCGCGATCATGACCGACTTGATCAACAAGTCAGCGGCCGAGATGTTGCCGTACATGAACGACGTTGCCGAAAGCCTCAACGATTTCACCGGAGAAACGGCTGAGGCAGCCGCAGCGGCGGCGAAGTACCAGGACGACCTTGGTCGCATGAAGGTCAAGTACGACGAGGTGGCCACTTCCATCGTGAAAGATGCACTGCCGGCGATGACCGACTTCGTTGGTGGAATCTCCGACGGGATCAAAGAATCGCGCACCCTGACAGGGGTGTCCATCGATAGTTGGGCCGACGATACCGCTGTCGGTCTCGCCCGGGTTGTGGACGTCGCGGTGCTTTTGCCTCGCATCCTTTCGACCATCGGCGGCAGCTTCAAGGCCGTCGGTGCCGATATCGTCTTCATGGCCACAGCTGCAGTAAATGCAAATCCGCAGGCCATCGCTCGCAGCCTGGCGAAAGGCATCAACCCGATCGATACCATTCGGGACGCTCTCGAAGAGCGAAACGCCGTGGTCGACGAATCGAACAGGAAGCTGGACGATTTGTGGAACAAGCCGGCTAATAGCTTCGAGCAGGCGGTCATAAAACGGACCAATGCACGGCGTGAGCTGGAGGCGGCGGCCGGCGCCGATGCGATGGCGGGCTTAGTACCAGGCGCCGGACCTTCGCCCGAGAAAAGAAAGACGCTGAGGTACGGCGGTGATGATGATGGCAGTGCAGCCAAGTCAGCGCTGCAGGCGCAGATCGCCGACATCGACCGGGCCTACAAGCAGGAGCAAGACCAGCTGGCGCGTCACGAACGCAGCATGGGTGAACTCCGCGCCCAGGGTCTGATCGGGTTCGAGTACTACAACGAGGCCCGGCTGACCGCTATCGACGAAGCCCGCGACGCGGCGGTGCGCGCCTACGACGCAGAGATCAGCGCGCTGGAAGGCGCGCGCGCGAAAGCGAAGGACGCAGACGCCCGCGACGCGATTGACCTGCAGATCAAGGACAAGAGCGCCGCGAAGGAGAAAGCCCTTCGCGATGCGCAGGCGGCCCGCACTCAGGAGCTGCTCGAGCAGGGCGCCGCACAGTCCGATCTCAATCGCGAGATGGAGGCGTGGAACCGGCAGCAGGACCAGACCATCAGTCAAATGCAGTTCAGCAATGACCTGTTCGGCAAGTCGGCCTTGGAGGTGGAGAAGCTGACCAACGCGCGGCGCGCCCAGCTGGACGTCGAGGAGAAGATCCGGCGTGCCCAGCAGCAGGGCGCCATCTCGCAAGAGACCATCGACCGCATCCGGAAGGAGGCGAAGGACAAGGCCGATGCAGCGAACAACGCCGCAACCAAAGGCGTCGGCATGGGGATTATTCAGTCGCTCGAAACGCCGATGGAGTCGGAGAATCGGGAGCACGCCAACAGACTCAAGGACCTCCAGGCTTACCGCGAGAAGGAGCTGGAAGACACGGTCGCCGCCAACCAGGCGCTGGAGCGTGAAAACCAGCGTCACGAGCAGGTGATGTTGGAGATGCGCACGCAGGCCAGTATGACGAACCTGCGGATAGTTGGCGACTCTGCATCCCAGCTGTACGACGTTCTCCAGCAGGCAGGCATGGAGCAGACCGCGCTCGGCAAGGCGCTATTCATTGCCAATAAAGCCCTCGCCGTTGCCGAGATCATCATGAATACCGAGGTGGCAGCATCTGCCGCTTTGAAGATTCCGGTGATTGGCATGGGTCTGGCGGCCGCCGTCCGGGTAATGGGCTACGCCAGCGCCGGCGTTGTGATCGGCACCACTATCGCTTCGGCCGAAGGGGGCTACGACATCCCGTCCGGGGTGAACCCGGTGACCCAGCTGCACGAGAAGGAAATGGTGCTGCCGAAAGCGCAGGCCGAGGTGATCCGCGGCCTGGCAACAAATGGCGGCGCCGGCGGGCGGGGCGCGCCCAGCATTACCTACTCGCCGAACTTCAACATCGACGCCCGCAGCGATCGGGAGCAAATCCGGAAGGATATGCAGGTGGTGGCCCAGCAGGCGAATGCCGACCTGGTCGACCGGTTGCAGCGAGCAGGGAGGATTTAATGGCAGTAATAAACGTTCCGACCGGATTCTCGGTCGCAGCCCAGGTCTGGGAGCAGCAGCGCATGGACGTCGAGTTCCGCTCGATGTTCGGCGCCCAGGCGCTGGAGGGCAGCGCGCCGGCGTGGTCGACCACGATCACGTCGAGCCTGAAGCGGCCCGAGCTGTGGCAGGCGCTGATGCTGCAGCTGCGCGGCCGCACCAACCAGCTGGCTTTGTGGAATCACGGTCGGCCGGAACCGAAGGGCACCATGCGCGGCACGATGACAGCGGCAGCAGCGGCCCAGGGCGCAACGACGATGACCGTCACGGCATCAGGGCAGGCCGGCCGCACGCTTCTGGCCGGCGATTACCTGGGCGTCGGCTCGGGCCTTACGCAGCAGGTGGTGATGATCACCGCCGACGCCGTCGCAAACGCCTCGGGCGTCATCGCTGTCAGCTTCGAGCCGGGCCTGCGCAATGCGCTGTCGGCCGGCGCTGCTGTGACTTGGAATCGGCCGAAGGCGCTGTTCCGGCGTGCCGACTCGAAGGCCGGGTGGGAGCATCAGCCCGGCGGCATCGTCAAGCCGATGACCCTCAGCTTCCTGGAAGACTGGCGCCCGTAACCAGCCCCGCTCAAACCAAAGCCCCTTTCGAGGGGCTTTTTCTTTTTCTGACAGGACCCGATGACTACTGCAGCACAGAACGCGGAGCTGGCCAAGCCGGTCACGCGCGTCGTCTATTTCGTCGAATTCCAGTTCGCGTCCGGAACCTCGCGTCTGTCGACGGCCAACATCCCCATCAGCTGGGGCGGCTTTGAGTGGGTCGGAATGGGCACGCTCGGCGGCATCGGCGCCGTCGAGGAATCGGACGGGCTGGAATCGAAGCCCCTGAACTTCACCATCAATTCCGCCCAGCCGGCCTGGCTCGCGCTCGCGGTCGGCGACGTCGAGGAGTACCGGGGGCGCCCGGCCAAGATGTACATGTGCCCGCTGAACGAGGCATTCCAGATGGTCGGGACTCCAGAGAAATGCTGGGCGGGCGTCATGGACACGCTCAGCGTTGGGGTGAACGACGACTCCGGGAGCATCACCCTACGGTGCGAGACCAGCGCCTACGGGCTGAAGCGTCGGCCATCGTTCCGGCTGAACGCCGCGCAGCAGAAGAAAAAGTACCCGACCGATACCGGCCTGGACTACCTCAACGGTCTCATCAGCGACCCGGCCGTATGGCTGTCGAAGAAATTCCAGCAGCAATGAAACTCGCCGACTACATCACCGGCCACCTGGGCCGGGCCTTCAAGTGGGGCGAGCACGACTGCGTCCTGTTTGCGGTGGGCTGGCTGGAGATCGCCACCGGCCGCGACTACCTGACCCAGTACCAACCCTGGTCGAGCGCGTTCGAGGCGGCGCGCAAGGTCGCCAACCTCGGCGGCCTGGATGCGCTGTTCGATGCCGAGCTCACGCAGATCAATCCGCACTTCGCCGCCGACGGCGACCTCGCGATCATCCGCGGGACTGCCTTCGTCTTCAGCGGCCCGCACGTCGTCTCGGTCGGCGAGGAAGGGCTGGTGTTCCTCGATCGGCTCGAAGCGCAGTACGCATGGAGCCACGCTCCGGAGAATAAAGGAACCCCCGAATGCCACCAGTAGTTGCCGCTGTTGCAGCATGGGTCGCTGCCTACGCCTATGTCGCGGCTGCCATCGCGGTCGTCGCCATCAGCGCCGGCACGGCCATCTACGGCTCCGCCCAAGCGCGCAAGGCTGAGCGCAATGCCCGTGACGCCATGAACGCTGCCATGAAAGACCGCATGGTCACGCGCATAGCCACCGAGGCCCCGCACCGCTACATCTACGGCCGCGCCAAGGTCGGCGCCGACATCGTGGCCATGTTCACCAGCGGCGACAGGGACCAGTTCCGCCACCTGGTATGTGTACACGCCGCGCACGAGTGCGACGCCATCGAGGAAATGTGGGTCAACAACGTGCGCGTGGAAGGGATCGATGAGTGGGGCGATCCGACGACTGGCCGGTTCGCGCGGGACCCGAACATCGAGATCTTCGAGGAGGAGCACGTCGGGCCCACATTCACGTTGGGCCATCAGGCGCGCAACGCATCGATCTGGGTATTCTCCGGCACCGGTGCAAACATGCATCGCGTGGCGATCACAAAGATCAGCGGCCGGACTGTAACGATTGAGGTTTCGGGCCCTGTCATTGTCTCGTATGAAAGCCCGGTTTCGAGAAAATTCAGCGACCTGATGAGCAACATCGCGCCGGAGAAGACCCCGGTTGTTCGCGTGTTGAGGCATCTCGGTGGCGCGGACGACGGCGTCGACGCATACCTGCACTCGGTGATGGGCGGCCGCTGGCCGGAGACGGCCGTGCTGCGCGGAATGTGCTACACCGTCGTCACGCTCGACCTGAACCATTCTGAATTCCAGGGCGGCCTGGTCCCGATCCATGCGGTGATCCGCGGGCGTAAGCTCTACGATCCGCGCGACGGACAAACACGGTGGTCGCAGAATCCGGCGCTGGCGATCATGGACTACCTCACCTCGCCGCTGTGCGATGTGCCGATGTCGGACCTGCCGCTGGCCCAGTTCATCACCGCAGCGAACGTCTGCGACGAGGCAGCGCCGAACATCGGTGCTCGCTACACCATCAACGGCACGGTCTCGTCCGACCAGGATCAGAAGGGCGTTCTCGAATCGATGGCGCAGTGCATGGCTGGCGGCCTGGTCGCCACCACCTGGGACGTCTACGCCGGCAAGTACATCGCGCCGGTGGCGGCGCTGACGCAGGCGGATATCGTCGGCAGTCTGTCCATCAATCCGGGCGTGTCGGATGCCAGCGTGTACAACGGCGTCAAGGGCCAGTACATCGGTCCGGAAAACAAGTTCGTCCAGACCGACTTCACGCCGTACCAGAACGCCGCCTACCGCGAGGCCGACGGTCGCGACCTGTACACGAACATCGATTTCCCGTTCACCGAGTCGCTGCAGCGCGTCACCAACCTGGCGCGCGTGTTCACCGAAGACCAGCGCAATGGCTTCACGATCAAGGCCGAGTTCAGCCTGAAGGCCTGGCCGCTGAAGGTGGGGCAGCGCATCACCTACACGAGCTCGTTCATCGGGCAGACGAACAAGGTCTACCGGATCACGGACAAGAGCTACGCGCCGAACTCGGCCGTGCAGCTGACGCTCAAGGAGGACGACGCGAGCATCTGGGACTACGCCGATGCCGTCGTATTGGACAGCACCCCGAACACCGACCTGCCCGATCCTTGGCAGATTGATGAGCTGGATTCACTCGAGTGCACCTCGGGCGAGTCGACGCTACTGCGCCAGGCTGACGGCTCGACCGTGCCGCGCATCCTCGCGTCCTGGCCGGCGACCATGCAGCAGGGCGGCGTGCAGGTTGAGGTGGAGTGGCGCGCAGTGTCGTCGCCGACTTGGGAGCGCACGACCGTGTCGGCCGCCGAGACCGGGGCTTACCTGTCGCCGATCACGCCCGGCTTCTACTACGTTGTGCGTGCGCGGTGCGTGAACCCCTACATGAACACGCGCTCGAACTGGGTAACCACGGTCTACCAGGTGGAGGTCTTCACTGCGCTGCCGACGGTCTATAAGTGGTCGAGCACGAAGCCGGCGGCGCCGATCGGATCTGCCACCATTACCTGGAGCAGCGGGGCGTTCGGCAGCGCGCCGGCCGGCTGGAGTATTCCAATTCCACCTGCCCCCGCAGGTGGCGGCGTCTCCCTGTGGGCGGCGACGGTGCCGGTGTCGGACATCAAGGAGGCGACAACATCGTTCGACTGGGCGCAAGCCGAGGTGACCCTTCGAGACCCGAACGTGGCCTATGGGAACGTGGCCGGCAAGCCCGATGTGTACCGCATCGTCACCTCGGGCGGGGCCAACACCGCGCCCTTGCTGTCGCCGCAGGGGCTGTACATCAATTCGGTGCATTCCACGGGCACGCGGCGCAGCTATGTTTTTGTCGCGATTCGCCGGAGCGATCATGTCATCGTGCATTCGAAGAACTATGACGTCTACGGTAACGGCGTGGACTCCGAGGGGCGCAATGCAGCCAGCCTGGCCGGGGACCTGAATTACTTCGCCAACCAGCCGGGCGGGTTCATCATCGTGGTCTTCTCGGGCGACGAGCCCTACGGCCTGCGGATGACGGGAGGACTGCCCGAAGCGCTTTACCGTAACGGGGCTTCCCGCGCCGTGTTCGGCTCGCCACAGTTCCAGTACCGGGCAGCCTATGCGCTGGTCGGTATTTCAGGGTGTGGGGAGGGCAACGGCGCCGAGGCGTACCAAGGCGTCATTCCCGACGACCCGGCCTCTTGGATCGATGTGACGTTCCAGCTCTACCAGGGCCAGATCCTGGGCGTGACGTCGAACTACAAGCCGAAGACCCTGAAGGACTACAACTACACCGGCGACATGAATGCCACCGCCGGCGCGCCGACCGGGACGAAGGTGGGCAATACCCCTGCCGAGACGATCGAAGCCGCCGTCAACCAGAATCGCGCGCCCTTTAGCGTCACCATGACCGGCTTCCTGCCGACGAAGGTGGCCAACGGCACCGTCAGCTATGGCAACAAGCAGGTCACGATCAACAACGGTGTGGGGCCGTATTCGATCCTGTGGACGGCGTCAGGCGAGCGCGATGACGGACTGCAGGCTGACTTCTACATCTCGGGCGACAACACGGGCACGTCGGTAAATATCCGTGGCTCCGCCAGAGACATGCTCATTCGCGGTGTGGTGAACGTGACAGTGGTCGACCAGGGCAATGGAAACAAGGTCGCCACAGCGTCCAACGCCAACGGCATAACCCACGGAACCTATACCCCAGCATGAGAACACTTCAATACTGCATCAGCGACCTGGCAGGGCGCGTGGTCGGCTTCGGGGATTGCGACAGCCCTCCGGACGTCGCGCCCGGCCAGGTGGCGCACGTGATGGTGGAGCCTGTCGTGCAATGGCCGGAGGCGCCCACGCCGACCCAGGTTCTGTACATCGCCAACGGCGAACTCTACTGGGTCGAGACAGCGCCGCTTGACGATGCCAAGGCAGCGGCAATCGCCAAGACCTATCCCGACGTCGACGCGATTTACGACGTTGCGGTCGGCCGACGTGTGACCGAGTATGCCCTGGCCGAGGAAGCGGCGCGTGCGTACCTGGCGGCAGAGGTGGCGCCCGCTGTCGTCTCGGATTACATCACTGGTCACGCCACGAACAACCCGACTGGCCAGCAGCAAAGCAACGAGTGGGCGGCGCGCCAGATCATCGAGCGCGCCGACGCATTCCGCTGGGCCGCGCTGCAGATGCGCAATGTCCGGTTCGCCCGGCAGGCTGATATGCGCGCGGCCAGCACGTCCGAAGAGCTTGCCCAGGCCGTGGCCGAGTGGGAAGGGTTCCTCTCCTGGCTGCGCTTGACCCTCGATCTGTAACCAAACCTGAAAGGATGCTCGATGGACCAACGTCCAGGAATTGTCACGCTCCGCTTCACCTCGCGCTGGCCCTACAACCCCATCAGCCTAGCCATCGCTACGCTGACCGGCTCCCGCTTCTTCAGCCACGTGGTGGCGATCATCGACGATCGCGCTTACGAGGCCTCGATGACGCACGGCTGCCGCGCCTGCTCGGTGCCGGACATCATGAAGGGCATCGTCCGCTACCAGGACATGCACGTCACGGTGCCCGACATCGATGCCGCGCGTGCGTTTGCCGAGGCCCAGGCCGGCAAGCCCTACGACTTCGCCGGCGCCCTGGCGCTGCCGCTGCTGAAGTCCGACGACTGGAACGACGACAGCCGGTGGTGGTGCAGCGAGCTGGTCTTCGCGATGCTGATGGCCGGCGGCGTCACGCTGCTGGATCCGGACGAGATGCACCGCGTCACGCCGAACGACCTGTTCCAGTGCTTCTACCCGAAGTCGGAACTGATGCGCGCCTGATCGGCGCGCACGCCCACCAGGCCGCGACCAGCGGCTTTTTTTACGCCCAATGAAAAGGCACTCATGAAAGTTACTCCACTCGATGCGACCAGCTACGCCGGCGGCATTGTCTCGATCGGCAGCGCCGTCACCCTCACGCAGTGGGGCGTGATCGCAGGCATCCTCACCGCGCTGCTGACCCTGCTGCTGAACGTCTGGTACACGCGGCAGAAGAATGCGCGCGAGCAGCGCCTGGCTGACCAGCAAGCGCATCTGGCCGACCTGGCCGAGCGCGAAGCAAAGGCGCGGCTCGCCGCACTAGGGGTGAAGCTGTGAGCGGCCGTGTTGGCCCGGGTGGCCTGGCCAGCATCGTCGGCGCCGCGGTGGCCGCCGCGCTGCTGGTCTTCACGCCGAACTTCGAAGGCACGAAGCTGGCCACCTACCGCGACCTGGGCGGCGTGCTGACCTACTGCACCGGCGCCACCGAGAACGCGATGTGGGGCAAGACCTACACGCCGGCCGAGTGCCGGGCCCAGCTCGAGCGCGACCTGGAGCGGCACGCCGCCGGCGTCGCGCGCTGCGTGCCGATGAGTCGCCTGACCGCTGGCCAGCGGGTGGCGTTCGTCGATGCCGCGTACAACATCGGCGTGCCGGCCTTCTGCGGGTCGAGCATGGCGCGCCGGGTGAACGCTGGCGACGTCGCCGGCGCCTGCGATGCGTTGCTCATGTGGAACAAGGTCGGCGGCAAGGAAGTGCGCGGCCTCACGCGCCGGCGCCAGGCCGAACGCGAGCTGTGCTTGAAAGGGCTGCCATGATCGACATCACCCTGACGAAGTACCGTATCGCCGCCGGCGCCGTCGCGCTCGCCCTGGTGCTGGCCGGCGCGGCGGCGGCCGGCGCGATCATCAACGGCTGGCGTCTGGACGGTGCGCACCAGCGCGCGCTGGCCAGCGAGAAGAGTAAGCGCATCGCCGTCGAGACGCTGCTTGCCGAGCAAAGCGCCGCGGTCGACAAGCTGGGGGCCGAGAAGCGCGCGGCCGACGAGCGCCGCCAGGTGGCCGAGAAGTTCGCCGCCTCGGCTATCGCTCGGGCGCAGACCCGCGCCGCCGCCGTGGCCGCCAGCCAGGCGCCGGACTGTAGCGGCGTGATGCGTGAGGCTTGGGAGGGCTGGAAGTGAGGGCGCTGATCCTGTGCCTGATGCTGGCCGGCTGCGCGTCCGAGCCGCAGAAGATTCCGATGCCGGTCGCGGTCGGCTGCGTCGGCGCGGTGCCGGCGCGCCCGGTGAGCACCTTCGGCGCCGGCGCTTACCCGGGCGACAAGGCCGCCGCGCAGGCTGCGCTGATTGACGGCGCTGCCTGGGAGGGCTACGCCCTGAAGCTCGAGGTGGTCATCGCCGGCTGCCCAAGGAAGTAGGGGAGAGGCGCGCCCGGGCCGCCCATGCACGTGCCCATCTGATGGCGGCCCGGCGGGTCTCGTCATTCTCGGCAAGGATGAACCGGTCGAGAGCGAGTGATGACCTGTAACGTGCATATGCGCTGGCGGTCAGGAAAGGCGGTCGGGTCATGGCGCCGAATGCTGTACTATTCACGAAACCTGAGCTGAACGAAAACAAGGGCTTACAGCAGTGTCTGCTGGTGGTTTATAGTACAGCCGTTGAGACGTAAGGGCTTGTTGAGAAAGTGAAATTCCAGAATCACTGGATAGCTTAATAGCCTATCGGGGGTTCGAATCCCCCTCTCTCCGCCAAAAATGCCCTAAAGCCCCTATGAAGGGGCTTTTCTTTTATCCCCTACCCACACTTCTACCCACACACCTAAATGGCCTGGTTTTTGACGCCGCGCGGCAGACTTTCTTGCCACCGCGCCAGCTCCTGCTCGTACCAGGCTACCGCGCGCGTGCCAATCTGGACCGGCTTCGGAAGGTGCCGGCCTTTATCCGTTCGTAGATCACGGTGCGCTTGATGCCGACCAGCTCGATGACGGCCGGCAGGCGCAGGAATTTTTTAGGGTCACGCCGGCGATCGGCACGGCGGTGCGCCTGATGTTTGGCTTGGGCCTGCGTGAAGGAGAGGCGATCAGCGCGCGCTGGGAATGGATCGATTGGGAGCGGAAGACCTACACGCACGGGATCACAAAGGGGCGGGAGGCGGAGCCGATACCGATGGCGGGATGGCTGCGCGAACATCTTGAGGCGCGGCACCAGGTTGCCGGATTAATTGTGGTGAAGCAGAACGCGCAGGCATTTGCCTCCGGCTTCGCGCGCCAGGCGATCCGCCGCGCCAATGCCGCGTGCACGGTCAAGGGCATCACGCCGCACCGACTACGCGGCACGTTTGCCACGCTGCTGTCGGAGGCCGGCGTTCCCATCCAAACGGTGCAGCGGGTCATGCGCCACAAGAGCTTTACCACCACGATGGGCTAATTGGAAAAGAACCTCGATGCGGCTGCTCAAGCGCAGGAGCGAATCAGCGCCGGCGCTGGCCTCTCGTCAGCGGTCTAGCGTCTGCGAACGAAGAATGATGTCGTCGATCCCAAGTTCGGTAACGGCCCACATGTCAGCTTCGCTCTCGCTGTTGAACTTCACTTCGCCCTCACCGTTTGCTGTGAGCACGCGGATGGTCACGACGACTACCGCTACCTTTGGTGTAGTGCTCGCTATCCGATCGTCGAGCATGCTCCTCGGGTCGAACTCGCCTCCGCGCGTCATCCTGTTGACCTCACAGGAAACCTTCGTGATCTGGGTGGCATTGATGAAGTGCCACGTCCCATCGCCGCCCAGCACCTCGATAAATTTCTGCATGTTGCTTCTACTCCTATCCTGTTCAGTTGAGCGTTGATGATGTCACAAAAGTGACACGGGACATGAAGGCGCGCTCGCAAATCCAGTCTCTACGGTTTATTAATGGTCATCGGAAAACAAATGACTGCAAACCGCCGCCTGGCCGAGCTGCTGGGCTGGACTGATCTGTTCGAAGTGCCGGGCGCCATCCTTGGCACGTCGTCGGCCGGACAGCCTGACGTGCGCAACCAAGACGTGGTGCCGAACTGGACGGGCGACTGGTGCGCATGCGGTCCGCTGCTCGCCGAGCACTGAATTTCGTTGGGCGGCACGGCGCTCGACGCGGCGGTACGCGGCGCTATCGTCGCCAAGATGGAGGCTGGCCAGCAATGAAAAAAGGACTGCAAGCACTTGGCCGCCTCAAGGCCGGCACCATGAACAAGACCGAGCAGACCTACGCCACACTCGACGCCCGGCGTCACGCAGGCGAGGTAGCCTGGTTCAAATTCGAGGGGGTAAAGCTGCGCCTGGCCGACAACACCTTCTACACTCCCGACTTCGCAGTCATGCTCGCGAATGGGACGGTGGAGATGCATGAGGTAAAGGGCTGCATGTTTGATGACGCCAATGTAAAAATAAAAGTTGCTGCTGCGACCTACCCATTTGTTTTTCGAGTAGTTCGACGAGAAAAAATAGGGGAATAGAGAGTTGCGGAGGTTTAATAATTCCCAGCCGCGTATTTAAGCCAAGCTATCACTTCTAATAGGTGGTCTTAATTGTTAATAAATGCGCGAAGGTCTACTATTGTTTTTCCGCAAACTCGCGGTGCCTCTACTCTCGAAGGAATTCCATGAATCGCCTAACTAAGCTTATTGCTGTGATCTTGTTTTTTTCGGCATCGCACTTAACTTATGCGCAGAGTGTGCTGCTACCTGGACAGCAGAATTGTCAGTTTAACTGCGCGCAGCTACGCCTTGTTGGTTCGTCGCTAGTTGCAACTTTGTTTGATCGAACAGGCGTTCCAATTAAAGTCGTTGCCCATGAAGTGGGTGCGGGCGCACGGGTAGTTACTAGCGCGCCGCCGAGCATTCGTAACGGTCAAGTAACCGCGATGAACACGTGGACTACCTCAACCGTCCAAATGGAAACTGCTACCCATTGGGTCTATGTTACGACTGTTACTATATACGCTGATAACGGTTCCATCCTCGATATCAAGATTACCGAGGTGCGCGTCCCAAAAGATAAGCGGCAAGAGAAGTAATTTCACACATTCTATCGACCGCGCTATTTCTTTCGATTTGGAGCGGTCGACATCTATTGACGAGCACCGGCGATAACGTTCGGGCTGCGGGCGCGTCGAAAGGCGCTCGTGCATAGGCTTGTTCCTTTGCACGCAATACATTCATTGTCATTTGGAAAAGTTCAGAACAAGAATTAATTTCCGAGGCGAATGGTAAGCTCGACGGGTCTTTTTTGGAGAAGTTACCATGACCCTCGCAGCGACCCTCGGCACCATCCCAGCACCTACCCCAAGCCGGGTTCGTCGCACGGCCCCGCCGGCACTAGCCTTCAATAGGCCCGACCCGTCCAGTCTCCTCATGGATTGTTGGGCGAGCTTTACGCACACCAACGACCACGACCTGGGCTCGCGCGGGATGAAGCTGAAAGGAGAGGGTGGTGCTGAACGCGTGGACCCGAATGAGGCGCAGCGCCTAGCCGACATCAAGGCCGGTGAGACGGTGAACGCGATGGTGGACAGCCTGACGATCCAGCATCGCTGGGCGATCTACAAGAGCCGCGGCATTTCGCGCGGCTGGCGCTTTAACAACGCGAACCACGAAGAGGTGCTGTCCGCCGCACGCGACGAACTCAAACAGTACGACGCTATCGATGCACAAACGATCAAGGGCCATCATGGACATTAAACCCATCCGAACCGACGAAGATTATTTCGCTGCACTCGGCGAGGTAGAGTCGCTCATGGCTGCCGAGTTCGGAACGCCTGAAGGCGACCGACTCGACGTCCTGGCTACATTGGTTGAGGCGTACGAAGCGAAGCACTATCCAATGGAAACAGCAGACCCGATTGACGCCATTAAGTTCGAAATGGAACGCAAGGGCCTGACAGCCAAGGACCTGGAGCCGATGATTGGCCGCACAAACAGGGTGTATGAGATCTTGAACCGTGTTCGACCGCTCACGCTTCCGATGATCTGGCGTCTGCACGATGGCCTGGGCATTCCCGCCGAGATCCTGATCCAGCCCCCGAAGTCTGCAAGCTGATTATCAACGCGTATTTCAAGGAGGACAGCAATGGAGATTGTCACCGCAATGCTGTTGATGATCGTGCTGTTCTACCAGTACTACGCGGTTCCAGTCGGGATGGTGTTTGTGTTTCTCCTGACACGCCGCCAGCTACAACGCCATACACCCAGTGCAACAGCAGGCATCGTCTTTGCATGGACAACGGCCATCTTCATGCCTTTGCTCACACCGGCGCGCAGCATTTTCGCCGACATCTATTCTCCGTGGTACCTCGCGCTACTGATGTCGCCTCCGGCGCCAGAATTCAGGTTTGCTCCGCTGATCATGACGGGTGTGATTGCCCTGGTGAGCATCTGGGTCGCTATTATTGTGAATAGAAAGTAGACAAGCCTTGCGGCGACTTGTACAAGTAACTAGCGCTGCCAATCCTGATGCCTACAGCCTGCCCCTCAGCGACCTTCCCGGCTGATACACCACCCGCCCAATCACACTGAACTCCCCGCTGCGCGCATTCACCGGCCCAAAATCCGGATTCACCGAATGCAGATACCACTCCCCACTGCGCTTGATCATCTGTTTCACACAGCAATCGCCATCGAAGTTAAGCGCATACAGCTCGCGATTGACCAGCTTCTTGTCGGTCGGATCGATCACGATCACATCGTCCTCGAACATCAGCGGTTCCATGCTCTGCCCACGCACCTGGATTGCGATCAGCTTGTCCGCATTCAGCTTGCCGCGCTCGAGGTCGACGCGCGGGATGCGGATGCTGCCGCCATCCTCGACCACCGGTTCGGTGCCGAAACGCGAGACGCCGGCGCGCAGCTTCAGGGTCACGAGCCGTACCCCCACCGTGTCTGTGTCGTCCGAGACCACCACGCGCCTGAGCCCGGCCAGCACGCCATCGTTCGCCGCCACGCCATCCGGCATGGCAGCCGACACGTAATCGCTTAATTGCTCCTGCAAACGCGGACTGAACTCCGCAACCGGGCAGCCCATGACCGAGGCAAACCGGGTCGCGGCGCCGACGTTCAACGGAATGCGCCCGTTCAGGTACTGGCTCAGCGCGCTTTGATTGAAGCCCAGCAGTTCGCTGGCCGCCTCTTGCGAAGCAGGCTGGCCGGCGTCCTTCTGGCGCTTCTGCCACTCGGCGAAACGCTGCTTCAGGCGCGCAGCGTCGTCCAGCTGCGCTTGGGTGAGGGGGAGGGCGGGCATGGGCGTCAGTGATGGTTGAATTGCAGGTAAAAATCGCATTCTACAATTAGTCTGACTGCTAAACAAGAATTAGTCGGACTGTTGACCGGTTTGATTAGTCAGACTAATATAAAGCCATTGGAGGCGTTTGAGCGAGCACAAAAGCGGGGCGGTTTCTGAAGGAAATACGTCGCCCGCGCGCGCCGTTGTGGAGTTGAACTGGCCAATGCCGGCGCTGGGCGGAGGCTGTTTTGGGCAGATGCATCACGCCCCTGAGAAAGGCATGCAATGAGCAAGATCACCGTACCGGAATTCAGCAGCTATGCCGGCGCCATCAGCGCGGTCTGTGCATCGCTCACACTCACCGACGTCGGCGTCGCTGTCGGCATCGGCACCGCTGTCCTCACCTTCGCCATGAATGCCCTGTACATGCGGCGCAAGGATGCGCGCGAGCAGCGCCAGGCCGATCTCGATGCGCGCGAGAGCGAGGCGCGGCTGGCGGCCTTGGGTATCAAGCCATGAACCATCTGCCGATGTGGTTTTTTCGCCAATGACGCAATGCCATCGATATCGGTTATCCTTGTTCATTGCAACGTAACATCTTTTTGTATTCTGACGCGGTAGTACCTCAACTAGAACGGGTGTTGGATGCTTATCGATGGCAAGCTAATGGAAGCAGATGCGGTGCTGCGCGCTGAGATTTGCATTGTCGGCACCGGCATGGGTGCGCTATCGGTTGCCAGTGCCCTGATCGCCGCACGGCG
>Ga0265798_10004721_pt1 | contig 18671 bp, 17 predicted proteins | sample P3T30metagenome_FD_192430 | JGI IMG/M metagenome (GOLD analysis project Ga0265798, IMG submission 192430) | Plant litter microbial communities from East Loma Ridge, Irvine, California - P3 T30 | ecosystem: Environmental > Terrestrial > Plant litter > Unclassified | place: USA: California... | reverse complement strand
GCCCCCGAAGGCCGTGCCGCGTTATCCAGCAAAGCCTTGTTCCACCGCGCCGCCGCATTGTGGATCGCGACCGCCCCCGAAGCCGCCCCCAGGCACCCCAGCCCGTAATGGTCATCGACCGGATTGAAGCTTTTCAGGTGGATCACCTCGGGCCGCACCGGATCCGCATGCAGCCGAGCGACCCGCTCCCCCACGCGATACCGGTAAGCCGCCGGCCACCCACTGGCATCCGGCTCCACCGTCACCCGCTCCGGCCGCAGCGCATAAAGCTCCGCCGCCCCGCCCTCGATGTCGCGCAACACCTGCACATACGCATTGCCGTGCAGCATCAGATGCGCCGCCACCGTCTCGATCAGCGCCTGCCCCCCCGACCGCACCGTCGCGAGCGCCAGCAAAGCCGGATCCGACGCGACGATCGGCGCGCTCCCCAGCCCCTCCACCACCAGCTTCACCGCCCGCTGCGCGATCGGATTGTCCAGATACGCCTCGCGCACCTGGGCCTCGTAACTCCGCGGCCACTCGCCAAACGCGGAGCCCCCGACCGCCCCCGCCGAAGACCGAGACAACACCGGCCGCGACTCATCGCGCCCGGATTTCCACCCGAACAATTTCATGATGTCCTCCTGAATTTCCCTCGCCCCTACGGGGAGAGGGAGGGGCCCGCGCGCCCTTGCGCGTGGGAGGGAGAGGGGAATGAGGCTCGGGACACCAATCCCAACCACCCCTCACCCTCCCGTCGCAAACGCTCCTCCTTCCCTCTCCCCAAAGGGGAGAGGGCCACCCCCTACAAAACCCGCACCGAAACCCGCGCCCGAGGCCCCAGCATCACCTCGGTCATCGCCCAAACCAGCGCATCCGCCCGATCCGGCGACCGCCCGGGCCCCTCATACCCCCCGCCCGCGATCAACCCGCAAAGCTCGTCCTCCAGGTCCGGAAACGCCCCCACATGCCAGGCCCGCCCGGACTCATACAAAGCCGCCACCGGCTCCGCCCGCGCCACCTTCCCCAGCGAAGCATGCACCAGCTTCACCGGCATCGCGCGGTCCGCACCGGCAAGGACACTCCCCACCATCTTCCCCCCCTGGTTGGCCTCCGCGATCACCCGGTCCGCGCCATGCCGCGCCACGCACTCGGCCACCGCCCGAGCCCACCCCTCGGGACTCGCGCCGGACACGCTCGCATCCTCCAACACATACGCAAACCCATCGCCCCCGAGCGCAACCGCCACGATCCCGCAGGCATCCCCCGGCCCCCCGGAAACACTCCCAGCCGGAGGATCCACCCCAACGACGACCCGCGCCACGGCAGGCGCAAAAGCCACCCGCCGAGATTCCACCAGTTCCCGTGTCCACAAGGCCCCCGCGACATCCTCGATCAGCTCGCCATCCAGCTCCTGCCGCCCCAACCGCGTCCCCGCATAGGTCGCCGTCACCGCCGCGACGAAGCTCGCCGGCAGATGCGGATTGTCGCGCGTCCGCCCCTGCGACTGCACCACCCCCGGCAACGCCAGGATCCGCCGCAGCAACGCCACCGGCCGCGGCGTCGTCGTCACCACGATCCGCGGCAGCGTCCCCAGCCGCAGCCCCATCATCAGATTGTCCCACGTCGCAGCGCCGTTGCGCCATTTCGCGATCTCGTCGCACCACGCGACATGATGCTCGGGGCCCCGCAACCCCTCCGGCGCCTCCGCAGAATAGGTCGACGCCAGCGCGCCGTTACCGAAGTGCACCTCCCCCACATGCGCCCGCCACACCGGATCCTCGTCGTCGCGCGCGACGGCAAGCAGCCCGCTCTCCCCCTCGATCATCACCCGCCGCACATCCTCGAGAGTCGCCCCGACCAGCGCGATCCGCGCGCCCGGATTATCGCGCGCGACCTGGCTCACCCACTCCGCCCCGGCGCGCGTCTTCCCAAACCCGCGTCCCGCCAGGATCACCCAGATCCGCCAGTCATCGGCTGTATTCTCCGCCCCCCGGTCGGCCAGATGCTGCCCGGGATGCGCCCAGCGTTCCCAGCGATCGTGCAGTTCATACCGCTCGGCGGCGCTCAGCGACCCGATCAGCATCGCCCGTTGCGCCGCCGGCAGCACCGCCAGTTCGGCGATCACGTCGCGCGCGCCATCCGACTCCCCACATGGCTCCCCGCATGATATCGCGCGGGGTTCCGCGTCCGATGTGTCCGAGGGGGGGGCGTCGGGCGAATGCGGCGGCGCCTCCGTCTCGTCGGGGCCGACCGGATCGCCGCATCGATCGTCGATCACGCCTCACCGCCCTGCGCCGATGCGCGCAGTCGGCGTGCCAGCGAATCGAGTTTGTTCGCGATCGAGGCATCGGTTTCCGCCTGGGTCGCGCGCCGATACGGCTTGCGCCCGCGTCCGCGCTGACCACCGCTGCCGAGGCCGGCCGCCGCGCGACGTGCCAGCAAGGCCAGCGCCACCTGCACCGCCTGCATGCCGGCAAGCGGAACCAGCCGCGTCGCCGACTCGAGGCTTGCAACGATGCCGGACCCGGGGCCGGACCCGAACCCGCCCCCGACCTCATCGCCGACATCGGTGCCGACGCCGGCATCGATATCATCCTGGATGTCGACGCCCGCATCGTCCTGTATCCCCGTGCCCGCCCCCTCGCGCAGCGCGGTCGCCTTGTGTAGCCCGGCGATCGCGGCGGCCAGCAGCCCCTCCTCGAGCCGCTCGTACCCGCTCGTCAGCGCCTCCGCCCACTGCGCCGCGAACAGCGGATCACGCCGCTTGAGCTCGCTGGCGCTATGTCGGTTCATGCCCACCGCGGCCGATGACGACGTCACGTTGCACGTCATCGACAGCGCGGTGAGAAACCTCTTCCGCTTGGCCGGCGTCCACCCGTTGGGACGAACCCTCCGGACCTGCACGACCCGATGGCTCCCGCCCGTCACCACCGTATAGGTTTGCTTGACTGCCACCCCCACCCGCTTCGCCATCCCGCATCCCCTCCCCGCTTCATTGCCAACCGACCCGCCGCCAACGCCCCGCCGCCAAAACACAAAAAAGCCGGCGACGTCCGAGGCTCCCACCCCTTCCGTCCCGGCTCTCGTCACGCCAGACCGATAAGCCCGACCCGCAATTCTGCAGCGTTCCTGTTATGTACCAAACGAGCGTGACGATGTCAAGCCATTTAACCGATCTGGTTACCCTGCTGGTTCGACTTACCTCAGGCCAGCTCCGTCATCCTGACGCAAGTCAGGAGCCAGAGCCCTAGTGAAGACTCAACAATCCGAGAGCAGCGCCACAATCTGAGCGTCCACGTTGGACTGAGCCAGCGCCAATAAATCACACGTGAAGCCTAGCCTCATGCACCGTTGCAGGATCCGAACGACGCCAATGCCATACCCCGTAGGCCGGAAGTAAAGGACATGCTCCCCAACCCCCCGCCGCCTGTAGCCCACCCGGATATGCGCGCAGTCCGTTCCCCGCAGAGGAGCATCCGCCATCGCGGCACACGCCGCCTCGATCAGCTCGGCATACCGCAGCGCTTGCGCCACTCTCCACTGCGCCACGCTATACTCGAACACTAGGTCGAGAGCACGCTGCGCCTGGGCGTAAGCCGATACTCACCCAAGCTCCGCAGCTTTGCGCTGCTTGAAGGCGGCAAAGTCGAACGCCTCCGCAGTGCCGCTATCCTCCCCCGCACTCAGCGCCTCACGAACGGCCTCGATCCCAAACCGCCACTCCTGCTCCCGCCGGATAAGATCACGAATAGCCTCGGAGTCATCATTATAGTCGCCCGCATCGACCTGCGCCGCGATCCAGGCATCCTGCTGCTCGGTAAGCGTAATGGTCTTACGAACGGTCGCTATGTCTTGCCTTTCATTCTCTCGGTGCGGCTAAGATATCACACGAACTATCTGACGAGTTCCCGACATCCATCACAACGCCCTAAATTGCTCGCCTCGTTGCTGGAGTTCGAACACCCCAGGCCGTACATCGCGGGCCAAACCGACCATCCGGTCCCAAACGGTCAAGATTCGCGCTGTCTTCTTCGGTAACGGCAACTCCATCACTGCCGCACGCGGAAAGAAACCGACCAGACGGGACCGGAAGAACAACTCCCGCTGGGGACGCCGTCGCGCGATGTTGAGATCGCCGGACAGCACCACCCAATCTCCCTCGACACCGAGAGCCGGTATCCATTCTTCGTCGAGTAGGTGCGTATCGCCGTATTTGTCACGGTGGCAGACGACCTCGTGATCCCCCTCGAACAACGCTGCCAGCCCCCGCGCGAGGCGCGGTGGGAGGTTGTTGTCGATGAAAAGTTTCAAGCCGCCTTACGCAGTTGGAGATCGCTTTCGAACTTGAGCGCATCGCGGATTGCGCGAACGGGTAGATCGTACAGCTTGGCAACTCGCTCTACCGATCCCTCGGCCTTCAGTTCCTGCACGACGCGCGCCGTCAGCAGCCCGGATGCCGCCACGATCGGCTGCCCGAATGAACGCTCGGGATCGGCAACGATCGTCCGCTTCCCCGGTACCAGCCACCACCGCTCGGCGGCATTGGGCCCAAAATCCAGATCGGACAGCGACGGCATCACAACGTCGCGGAACACCCGTTGTCTCGCCTTAAGGTCGTACATTGCAGGGTCTTGAACCCCGTCCGTGATATCCAGAAACAGCCTGCGCCCATCGGTCTTGAACGCACGTGTCGAGAATGGTCGTTCGTCGCCGAGCAGATCTCGCGCTGCCGTGATGCAGGCGCGGATGGTCGGCAAACCAAAATGCGCCTTGGTCAGCGCGGCGACGATCCGCGCTTCGACCAGGTCGCGGAAACCAAGAAGCTGGCCATCCGCCTCGACGTCGTACTGCGGCTGCCAGAGGGCCGGTTGCGTGCCCCTTTCACCGTCATGGCCGCCATCATACTCATAGCCGTACAACCAACGCCGGAGCCGCGCCGCCGTCATCCCGATCAGGCGTGCGCCTTCAGGGATCGTGTAAGCGCCGATTCCATACTGTGCCGCTGTCATTTCAATTTGCCCGTCGCCCGCCGCGCATCCGCCCCTGTGACACGCAAATGCTCACACATTGCGAATGCCCGCAACGGACTATCGCAAGACAATCCATTGCGGCGGCGGTCCGTTCAGATGGTGAAGCACGCCCGATGAGATCACATCGAACCGCGCTCTCTTCACCGCGTAGGCACAGGCTCCGTGCCCGAATAATCATAAAACCCGCGCTTCGTCTTACGCCCAAACCACCCGGCCTCGACATATTTAACCAGCACCGGCGCCGGCCGGAACTTCGGATCGCCCGTCCCCTCGAACAGCACGCGCGTAATTTCCAGGCACGTATCCAGCCCGATAAAGTCCGCCAGCGTCAGCGGCCCCATCGGATGGTTCAGGCCCAACTGGCACGCGAGATCGATGTCGCGCACGCTCGACACGCCCTCGCCCAGCGCGAAGCACGCCTCGTTGATCATCGGCATCAGCACGCGGTTGACGATAAAGCCCGGCGCGTCGTTGGCATGCACCACCTGCTTGCCGAGCTTTTCCGCAAATGCCTCGACCGCCGCCACCGTCGCGTCCGACGTCGCGAGGCCGCGGATCAGCTCGATCGGCCGCATCACCGGCACGGGATTGAAGAAATGCACCCCCATGAACCGGGCCGGATCGGGCGCTGCCTGTGCGAGGCGTGTGATCGGGATCGACGACGTGTTCGATGCCAGGATCGCGTCCGGCCCCAGCACCTTGCCGACCTCGGCGAAGATCGCCCGCTTCACCGCCTCGCGCTCGGTCGCCGCCTCGACGACGATCGCACAGTCGCCCATGTCCCCCACGCTCGCGACCGGCTCGATCAGCGCGAGCGCCGCATCACGCGCCTCGCCCGCGATCTTCTCCTTTTCGACCAGCCGGGCGAGCGCCTTGGCGATCCCCGCCTTCCCTTTCTCGGCCGCGTCCAGCGACACGTCGGCCAGCAGCACGCGGTACCCCGCCTGTGCCGACACCTGCGCGATCCCCGCACCCATCTGCCCCGCGCCGATCACGCCTATTGTCTGCCCAGCCATATCCGTCTCCACCGTTCGTTTGTGCCGTTGTTTGCGCCGGTCCTACCGGCTTTTACGCGCACCACCAGTCCCGATCGCCCTCTGATGGCCCGCCGATGGCACCAGCACGGGTGCGGCGCGTTGTCGGGCCACTATTGTCAGGAACATACCATCATGATCGACACCATCGCCGAACTCGACCGCGTCCGCGACGATTGCAAACGCCTCGTCACGACGCGCTCGATGCTCTCGGCGGGGGCCGCGGTGGTGCCGATCCCCGGCGCCGATCTGGTCGCCGATATCGGCCTGCTGACCAAGCTGCTGCCGCAGATCAGCCAGCGCTTCGGGCTCGATCACGATCAGGTGCAGAAACTCGAGCCGCATCTCGCGCAGCAGGCGCTGGTGATGGCGTCGAGTCTGGGCAACACGATGATCGGCCGGATGGTGACGAAGCGGATCGTCGCGTCGTTGCTGCGCCGGGTCGCGACGCGGGTCGCCGCCGGCTCGATCGCCAAGTTCGTGCCGTTCGCGGGCTCGGCGGTCGCCGCGACGATCAGCTTCGGCGCGATGAAGCTGATCGGCAACGCGCATGTCGAGGATTGCTACAAGACCGCACGCGCGCTGCTCCCTGCCGATCAGCGCGCGGTGTCGGCGACCGTGGGTAAAGGCTGAACCATGAGAGGCGCCGCCGCGGGCTGATGGACCAGCGTCCACCCCGTCGGCAGATAGTCGGTCGACATGTAATAATAGAACAGGCACGTCCCGTCCTTCGCATACGTCCCGCCCTTGACGATCCCGAGCGCGGTCGTCCCCTCGAACACCGGCGCCCCGCTATCCCCCCCCCGGCAAGTCGGCCCCTCCACCTCCACCCAGGTCGGCAGGCACGCGCCGCCGCACAGGTCGCCGGCGGGGGCGAAATCGACCATCGCGATCAGCGCGCAGCTATAGCCGGTCCGCTCGCCGCGATGACAGACGAAGTCGCCCGCGCGCGTGCTCGTCCGATAGCGCCAGGTGACGACCGGGCGCGCCAGCGTCTTGGCGGTATCGGCATAGAATAACGGTCCGAGCGGACCGCGCGCGACGTTCACCTGCACGTCCTGGTAGCCCCACCCCCATTGCCCGACATAGTCGAGCGGCCATTCGTGCCGTTCCGCATCGACATAGGCGAGCGTGTCCGGACAATGTGCCGCGGTCACCACGCCGTAGCGCATGCCATCGGTCACCGTGAACCCGGTCGTGCACGCGTAGCGCTTGCCGTCCACCGTGCCGATGACGCGCGCGCCACCCCGGATCGGTTCGCTCGCGATCGCGCCAACGGTCGAGTCGGGCAAAGTCGCAGGACCGCCGATCTGCTCGGCCATCGTCGTTGCCTGCTGGTCGAGCACCTCGATCCGGATGGGCACCCCGGTCAGCGCCGCGATCCGCGCGCGCAGCGTGCCGTCGCGGTTCAGATCGGCATCGCCCGACGAGATCGCCACGACCAGCTCGCCCGTCCGCTGGTCGACACCCATGCCGGGCGGATGCGGCAGCGACTGGCGGATCGTCGCCTGATATTTGGACAGCGCCGCGAGCAGTGCCAGCCGCGTCGCGCCCGCGCCGGTACGGAAGACGATCGGCACGACGATCCCGCCCGCCGCGATCGTGCGATCGAGCACGGGATCAGTGCCGGTCAGCAGCACGACGATCCGATAGTCCGGCTGGTGCTCGATCGCGACTCCCGCCCAACGATCCGCAAACGCCGTCCGCAGCGCATCGGTCGTCGCCACGCTATCCGCCTGCGCGCGCAACCGATGCATCGCGGTATCGAGCGGCACGCCGAACCGCTGCGCATAGACCGCCGCGTCCTGCATCGCCGCGTCGACCGGCAATTGCACGCCCGGCGCGGCTGGCGTGACCGGTGCGCCTTGCACAACTGGCGCGGCGGCCTGCGTAGACGGCGCCGCGGCTTGTTCAGCCGCCGCCGGCGTCCCGATCAGCGAAAGCGCCGCACAGGCCACCACCCGCCCTATCCAACTCCTGACCATGCGCGACGTGATTCCAGATTTCGAGCTTCGGGTGCGCGCCTAGACCGTGCGGCCTGAACCGGCGCTGTCGGTCCGCGGCGGCGCGGCGCTCAGTGCCCGCGATCGTCGGGGTCGGCAGTCGGACCTTCATGCCCTGCGACCGCCACCGCAACCCCGTCCTTGCGCAGGAACCCCGCCGACAGCACGTGATACAGCCGCTCCTTCGACACCGCCTGCGCGACGAAGTCGGCGATCAGCGCGGAGGCGACCAGCGGCATCATCAGCCCACGGCTCGCGGTCGTCTCGGAGATGATGATCACCGCGGTCAGCGGCGCGCGGACCACGCCGGTGAAATACGCGACCATCCCGAGCAGCACGATCGCGCCAGGCGGATAATCGGGAAAGATGCTGCGGAGCATGTCGCCGATCCCGGCCCCGACCGACAGCGACGGCGCGAAGATGCCGCCCGGCATGCCCGACACCGCGGTCGCCAGCGTCGTGACGAACTTCGCCGCGCCGAACCAGTGCGGCACGTCGCCGCCGGTGATGATCCCGCGCGCCGCGCCGTATCCGGTCCCCCAGGTCAGCCCGCTGGCGACGCCGATGATCGCCACGACCAGTCCGAGCCCGCCGGCGAATAGCGTCGGATGCGCGCGCAGCCACGCCACCGGCGCCAGTCGCGTCCGCCCGGTCGCGATCACCGACCGCGAGAACAGCGCCCCCGCCAGACCCCCCAATATCCCCGCGACCGGCGCCGCGAGCAGCGTCTCGCGGACGTTCAGCGTCTGCCGCATCACCCCGAAATACACGTAATCCCCCGACAGCCCGAGGCTAACCATCCCGGCGATCAGCACCGCGGTCATCACCAGCAGCGTCATCCGCTGTTCGTATGCGGCGGCCAGTTCCTCGATCGCGAAGGCGACCCCGGCGAGTGGCGTGTTGAACGCCGCGGCGACGCCCGCCGCGCCACCGGCGATGAACACCGACGCGCGCAACGGGATCGCCATCACACGGTGGGCATAGCCCATGATCGACGCGGCAACCTGCACCGTCGGCCCCTCGCGCCCGGTCGAGGCGCCGACGAACAGCGTCCCGATCGTCAGCACCAGCTTGACGATGACCGTCTTCGCGGAGACCAGCCCGGTCATCGCATGATCGGGATCGCGCGTCGCCGCCATGACCTGCGGGATACCCGATCCGCGCGCCGCCGGAGCGACCCGCAGCGTGATCCACGCGATCGCCGCATACCCCACCGGCGTCATCAACAGCGGCGCCCACCACCAGCGCGCGACGATCTCGGTGAACGCCTCGCCCGCACGATCCGCCGCCGCCGCGAACCCGAGCGCGACGATGCCGATCATGATAGCCCCGCCGAGGATCGCAACACGCCGCCGCCAGACGAGCGCACTCGGCGCATGCCGCTGCAACAGGATCCGCACGCGGGTTTTCGTCATGCGTGCCATGGTCGGGCCCTCACCGATTCCGCGCCGAACTCGACGACCGACGTTGCGACTGACGCGGGAGCGGGCGCGGAAACCGGGCTATCGACGGCGATCATACTGGTCATGCGGCGGCTTATGCCCTGCAGAGTCCAGCACGTCACCCTTGCGATGCGAAGCGACACGCCGACCCGATTGCCGCAAGCAGCATTGCTCGGAGCGACCGCACGATGAGGATATCAATGTCGCTTTCGCCCATTTGATGTCATTCAGCGTCGATTTTCGGTGTCTCAGAAGCGGACGTTGCGGTCTCAAACCTGCGGTGTAGTTTGAGCGAATGATTGCGCGAAAAAGTCCTGTGAAACGGGATGCCCTGTGGAAGCGGTATTGGTCGATCAAAGACCTGCATGGATGCGGCCTGTATGAGCCTATCTTATGGCATCTAGCCTTGGATGGCGACTTCTCGGCGATGGTTACGCTGGCCGATACTTTCCCTATCGAGGGGCGAGTTGCGGATCGGTTCAGTAGGGCTGGCCTGTATTATCGAGCGCATAGGGGCGGCTATGAGTATGCCGCACAACACCTCGCTATGGACGCTTTCAATCGAGGTGATCTTAAATCCTATCGATATTGGTTGCGACGTGCGGTTCGGTTCGATCCCGATCATCTAAAACAGCTTAAACGCTTTGAAACACGGCTACCTCACCAGACCGCTCATGAACGTGGGCGTGGTCGTCCCTACCGGGCATATGACTGACAAGCTTCTCAGAAGCGGACCGTCCGCTTTCCTTCCAAAAGCGGTCGTCATGTAACGATAACGATGGCCACGCCTGCGATCGACAGTATGACGCTCAGTGTTGTGAGCCATCGAACTTTTCGCTTGTCCACGGCGGTGCTGGCGAAGTGCACCGCGCCGAGCAGCAGGGCCGTGCTGAGAAGCACGATAACGCTGCCTAGGAGATCGCCTTGGGCTTCGGTCATCTGGTCATCCACGACGCTGTCCTGATGATCGGTCAGCAGCGCGATCGGCTAGCAGCGCTTCCCTATCATAGGCATGACGGGCCGTTAAAAAACGCCTAATCTCGGACATTGCCGGGCGGGTTATGAGAAGGCACAAGCGTGTTGGCGATGGCGTGGAGAATGACGGTGCAGAGACGAGGTGTCACGTTTATGGGAGACCTTCGCGCTAACCGCTGGCGCTATGCGGCCCCGGTGTTGGGCATCGCAATGTATCTTGGCTTGAAGGCGCTAGGCGCTGACCTCTGGATTGCCGTTGTCATTCCCGTGCTGCTGGCGACCGGACTTGGGTTCGTGATCGGACGCCGCCAATAGATTTCGGCGATGTCTGCTACCGCCCAGTTGTGGACGTTCGACAGGCGCGGCATTGTCCGAGTTATGACAAAGATCATCTACCTATCGCCCGGCGAGCAGATGCCGGATCGCGGCGACGACGAGCCGTGGCTGATCGTGGAGGCATCGGACGATGGCCGGTTCTTCGGGACCGGTGCTGCATGGAACCCGAGCGGCGAGTGGGTCGGCTATGGCTCGCTGCCGGAGAATGACGGTGCCTTTGCCGACGCCGTGGCGGCAGCGGAGCGGTGGGCCGCTGAATACAATGTTCCTGCAATATGGGTTCAAACTGCTCCATAGGTCCGCTTTCGCCCACACCCGGACGTTCAGGCTAGCGATCAGGGCTCCCGATGACGGCCATTCGTTAAGCGCGATCTTCCTTATTCTCCGTCTCCGACAAGCCATTTCGGAAAAAAGCAATCTAGAACAGATTTTGGGAAAGAGGATGCGCCGGACGGCTCTCGGCGTGATCGCCCGTGCGACTGTCCCGCGACGAGTTCCTAATCGGGAAGTATGCGAGCTATGCTAGAACCGCAAGATTGGTCGAGCGCGTCATATCCGGGAGCGCCTAGCTAGCGACGCCACGGAGGACAGGACGATGAAGGCGGCGCTTCCTAACTACCATGCCCGGATGCAGCGGGTACTAGATCACATCGACCAGCATTTAGACGATGACCTAGACCTAGATGCGATGAGCGGCGTTGCGGCCTTTTCGAAATTCCACTTCCACCGGCAGTTCACGGCGACCTTCGGGCTATCCGTGCATCGCTACGTCCAGCTCGCCCGTATGAAGCGTGCATCCTATCGGCTGGTCTATAGGGACGCGCATAGTATCACTGAAATAGCAATGGACGCCGGATACGACGCCCCGGATGCCTTTGCCCGCGCCTTCCGGCAACGGGTCGGGCAATCGCCGTCGTCGTTTAGGAAGGCTCCCGATTGGAAACCGTGGCTTGCGGCCTTCGGGCCTCTCAACAACGCGAGGAGCAAGCTCATGCAGACCACCTACACACCCGACGATGTGACGATCCGCGACGTAGCCCCGACCCCGGTGGCGATCATGGAGCATCGCGGCGACCCGGTAACAATCGGCGCTACCATTCAGCGGTTCATCGCTTGGCGGAAGGCAACCGGCCTGTCGCCGTCGGTTAGCCCGACATTCAACGTTTTCCACTCCGATCCGCGCACGACTCCCCCGGCCCAGTATCGCATGGACCTGTGCGTCGGCACCGATCGACCGATCGAAGCAAACGGCGAGCGGATCGAGGCCGGCATCATCCCCGGCGGACGCTGCGCGGTGCTGCGCGTCGTCGGCAACACCGACAATCTGGAGCCAGCCGCGCTGTACCTCTACCGCGACTGGCTACCCGCCAGCGGCGAGGAGGCCCGGGATTTTCCGCTCTACTGCCAGCGCATTGCCCTCTTCCCGGACGTGCCGGAGCATGAGGCGGTCGCGGAACTGTTTTTGCCGCTGACATAGCTTGGTCGGGAAAGGCGGCGGCGCCTCGTGTCGGCTATCGTCGCCTGGCCCTTAAAAGCAGCCAGTCCGCTATCCTCTCCCAATCTCACCTTTGGGCGCCGTTGATCGGCCGTCCTAATTCTTGACCCGCTGCGGGAAAGGCGGCGGCAGCGCGAGATCGGCTATCGCTGCCTACGTCGTTAAAACCGAGAGGGCCTCACTGATTCTGGGTTTCTGGGACCCTGTTCGCCGCCGTCGGCGCGCGCCTTACCGAGTAGGACTTGGCCCATCTGCCCGTACGCGCGCCTCATAAGTCGAAATCGGATGGTCGCGCGTTCGACGCAGCCTTCAGATCAAATCCTCATAAACCTGATCCGAGTTGCATGACTCGCCGGCTCGATCGTGCGGCATGCGGCTGGCCCGCCACCGCGCGCTGATGACGATTTCGTCGAAGATATGCGTGCCGCACAGGACAAGGACGCTGCCCGCGCTGGCGCCGAGGAACCCGATCGTCGCCAGCGCAAACGTCGTCGGTCCATACACCGCCGATCCATGCGCGAAGATTTCGCCGCCGCGTGACGACAGGCACAGCGCCAACAGTTGCGCGATCGCCAGATACGCCACCGCGCACAGGATCACCCCCGCCCCGCGAAGACCAAGGTCGGTCCGCCAGTCTCGATGCCACGCTGCCATGCCACAAATCCCTTCGTGGGCCTCCAGCTATCGCGCGCGCCGTAGCATTTCGAGATCGTTTTCCGCCCTTCGCATAGTGCCGGCATAGCGGCGAGACAGCCCCCGCCGGATCGCGATCGATACCGCCGGATCAAGCCTGCCGGATCGCGCGCCATTTTAGCCGATGCTTAACGCTCTCGGAGGCATAAGCCGGTTGTAAGGGAGTTACAGCCGTGTCGCCAAATGAGTCGGGTTTTGAAACGGTTGCCCTGCGCGACCTCGAAGCGATGAGCGCGGATGCGCGCGATGCCCTGCCGTTCGGGGTGGTCGGCTTCGGCGCGGACACGATCGTCCAGGTCTACAACGCGACCGAAGCGCGGATGGCCGGGCTCGATCCTGCCGCGGTCCTCGGCGTGCCGTTCTTCGACGCGGTCGGCCAGTGCATGAACAACTTCATGGTCGCCCAGCGGTTCGAGGACGAGCCCGAGATCGACGAGATCGTGCCCTATGTCCTGACCTTGCGGATGCGCCCGACGCGCGTGCGCCTGCGCCTGCTCGCCAGTGCCGGCACGCCGCGCCGCTACATCCTCATCGCACGGTAAGACCGCGATCATGAGCGACACGTCCAGCGAGGAACAGCTTCTCGAGTTCCTGTATGCCTGCCCGGTCGGGCTGATCGAATGCGATGCCACCGGCGAGATCGGGATGATGAACCCGCACGCGATGCAGCACCTGCTGCCGCTCGCGGGGCCGCGCGATCCCGGCAACCTGTTCGCGGCGTTCGAACAGCACGCGCCGGAGTTGCGCAGCATCGCCGCCGCGTTTGCGCCCGCGACGGGGCGGATCTGCGACGGTCACCGCATCTTCGTCGACCTCGGCGCGCGTCGGCACGCCGTGCCGGCCAAGGTGCTCGCGTGTACGCTGGTCAAGCTGGGCCCGAACCGGTTGATGGCGACGTTGGCGGATATCAGCCAGCAGGTCGTTCAGGAGGAGCGCCTGCGCCAGGCGAACACCTGGTTCGCGACGATGCTCGACGGCGTCAACGACTATGCCGCGCTGACGATCACGCCGGACGGCCGGATCGAGTCCGCCGATGCCTGCTTCACGCGCCAGACCGGGCATCCCGCCGCCGACGTGATCGGCCGCGATCTCACCGACATCCTGAACACCGATGCGCCCGGTGGCGACCTGCGGCTCGACGAGCAGCTGGTGATCGCCACGCGCGAGGGGTGGCATCTGCAGGAGGGGTGGCAGCAGCGCGCCGACGGCGAGCGCTATTGGTGCCAGCGCCTCGTCGTCGCAAGGTCCGGCCCCGACGACCTGCGCCCGTCCGGTTTCTCGGTCGTGCTGCGCGACGTGCCGCGTGGTGGCGAGGCCGCCGAGGACATGCGCCGGCTGCTGACCTGCGACCATCTCACCGGCGCATCGAACCGGCGCTATTTCGGCCAGGTGATGGAGCGCGAGCTGACCCACTGGCGCGAATTGCGGCAGTCGCTGTCGCTGGTCGTGATGGATCTCGATCACTTCAAGACGGTCAACGATACCTATGGCCACCCGGTCGGCGACACGCTGCTGTGCCGCGTCGCCGACGCCTGCAAGCTGCTGTTGCCGCCGCGTGGGATCTTCGCGCGGTTGGGCGGCGAGGAGTTCGGCGTCCTCCTGCCGCGCTATGCCAAGGACCAGGCGGTGCTGCTCGCCGAACAGATGCGCACGACCATCGCCGCGCTCGAAGTCGAAACGCCGAGCGGGCCGTTGACCGTCACCGCCAGCCTGGGGTGCGCGACGCTGGACGAGGCCGACGGGTCGATCGACGCGCTCATCGCGCTCGCCGACAAGCGTCTCTACGCCGCCAAGCATGCCGGACGGAATCAGGTCTGCCATCGCCAAGCCTGCGCCGCGTGACGGCGCCCCGATTGCAGCGCGCTGCGGCGCACCGCATCGTCTGTGCGGTCGCCGCCGCCGAGCTGCACCGCCTGCGCGATACCGACTCCCGGCCGACCGCGCCCGGGGACTGGCTCGACTCGACGCCGATCGACGACGCGGGGCTCGGGCTGGATTCCATGGAACAGCTCGGCGCGCTCGGGGCGCTGGCCGAGGCGTTCGACCTCGACGACAGCGTGCTGAGCGACGATCCGCCGCGCACCGTCGGCGCGTGGGTCGACTGGATCTTCCACGCGCACGCCGCGGGCGATGGCCGGATGACGGTCGTCACGTCGGGGTCGACCGGCCACCCGCGCCCCTGCGTCCACGCCGTCGCCGACCTGCTCGACGAAGCCGCGTTTTTCGCAGGCCGGTTCGCAGGCCGCCGTCGGGTGGTCGCGCTGGTGCCGGCGCATCATCTATACGGGATCGTCTGGACCTGTCTCCTCCCGGATGCGCTGGGCGTACCGGTCGTCGTACGCACGATCGGCACGCCGCTGGGCCTCGCCGCGGGGGACCTCGTCGTCGCGGTGCCCGACCAGTGGCAGGCGTTGCGGCGCCTGATCCGTCGGTTTCCCGAGGATATCGTCGGCGTCAGCTCGGGCGGATCGCTCGATGACGACGTCGTGACGGGGCTGCTGGCCGCCGGGCTGTCGCGACTGGCCGATATCTACGGCGCCTCGGAGACGGGCGGCATCGCGCTGCGCGACGCCCCCACCACGGCGACCGCGCCCGCATACGATCTGCTGCCGCGCTGGCAGTTGCTCCCCGACGGCGAAGGCGATTGGCGGCTCGCCGACCGCGCTCGCCGCAGTTTCGACCTGCCCGACCATATCGAGCGGATCGGCGAACGCACGCTGCGGCCGATCGGTCGGCGCGACGGTGCGGTCCAGGTCGCCGGCCACAATGTCTGGCCGGAGCGCATCGCACGGGTGTTGCGGTCGGTCGACGGAGTCGCCGACGCCGCGGTGCGGCTGCACGTCAACGGGCGACTGAAGGCGTTCGTCGTGCCGACCGAGCACCAGGATACCGCGCTGCTCGCGGCCCGCATCGATCAGCTGGTCACGCCTCTCCTGACCGATCCCGAACGCCCGAAGAGCTTGCGCTTCGGCCCCGCCCTGCCGCGCAACGCGATGGGAAAACTGGAAGACTGGGCATGATGCATTCACCGATCACGCCGGCCGATGCCGCGGCCGCCACCTCCGTCCCCGCACCCGCTGCAGCACTCGCCTCCTGCCAGGGATGCCGGACCGGCGCGCCGCTCAGGACCGCGATCACGATGGCGTTCCAGCCGATCGTCGATATCCGGACCGGGTCGATCTTCGCCTACGAGGCGCTGGTCCGCGGGACGGAAGGCCAGTCGGCAGGCGAAGTACTGTCCGGCATCGAGCCCGACATGATCTACAAGTTCGACCAGGCGTGCCGGGTCAAGGCGATCGAACTCGCGGGGTCGCTCTTCGCCGCCGATGGCGACGCGAAGCTGTCGATCAACTTCATGCCCAACGCCGTCTACGAGCCGAACGCCTGCATCCGCGCGTCGCTGTCGGCGGCCCGCCGCGTCGGGTTCGACCCCGGCCGGCTGATGTTCGAATTCACCGAGAACGAGCAGATGGTCGACGTCGCGCATGTCCGCCACATCATCGAAGCGTATCAGGCGCGCGGCTTCACCACCGCGATCGACGATTTCGGCGCCGGCTATGCGGGGCTCGGGCTGCTCGCCGACCTGCGCCCCGACATGCTGAAGATCGACATGGCGCTGATCCGCGGGATCGACCGCTCGGCCTCGCGCCGGACGATCGTCGCGAGCGTCGTCCGCATGGCCGAGGACCTCGGCATCCGCTGTATCGCCGAGGGGATCGAGACCGCGGCGGAATTGCAGACGCTGCGGGAGATCGGCGTCCGCCTCTGCCAGGGCTATCTGCTCGCGCGGCCCACGGTGGAGGCGCTCCCGTCCCCCGCGCTCGCCGCAGTCCCGGCCGCGGCGGGATAAGCGGACCTCGTGGATACCCGACACGTCGACCGCGCCGTGCCTGACATATAGCAAACCGCGCGGGACATAGGCTAAGGCTCTTCGATGCATCCAGACACCTCGCCAAGCGCCTCGGATATCACGCTAATGCCAAGGGCGAGGACCGCTTCGATCGCCCCCGCGCCGGCACTGCGGGCGGCCGAACCCTACGCGCGCGACGAGCTGCTGCACGAAATCTTCGACGCCACGCGCGCGGCGCATCCCGACGCGCCCGCGCTGCGGCTGATCGGCGCGGACGAGGAATACGACCGCAAGACCGAGTGGAGCTATACCGATCTGGCCACGCGCAGCCTCGCGCTCGCGCACCGCCTGCGGGCGATGGGGATCGGCCGCGGCGACCGCGTCGTGCTGTGCCTGCCGCGCGGGCTCGACCAGTATATGGCGATCCTCGGCGTGCTGCGCGCGGGGGCGGCCTATGTGCCGGTCGACTGGGGCTATCCGCAGGACCGCATCGACTTCATCGTCGAGGACAGCGAAGCCGCGCTGACGATCACCGTCGCCAGCCGCGTCGCCAACCTCAAGGGGAAAACGCTCGCGCTAGACTCCGCGCTGGGCGATCTCGCGGCGGAGCCGTCCGAACCGATCGGCCGCGACGTCACGCAGGCCACCCCACAGGACCTCGCCTATATCATCTACACCTCGGGCACGACCGGCCGGCCCAAGGGCGTGATGATCTCGCACGGCAATGCGTGCCATCTGGTCCGCTCGGAAAGCGCGATCCTTGATCTTACCCCTGCCGACGTGGTGTTCGGCGGGTTCAGCCTCGCGTTCGACATGTCGGTCGAGACGATGTGGAGCGCGTTCTTCGTCGGTGCGGTCGTGCTGGTCGCGACCGAGGCGCTGGCGACCAGCGGGCCCGACGTGGCGATCGCGCTCGCCGAAGCGAACACGACGATCTGGCACGTCGTCCCCTCGCTGATCGCGCTGGTCGAGCATCCGGTGCCGACGCTGCGCCTGCTCAACATGGGCGGCGAAGCGTGCCCGGCCGACCTGCCGCGCCGGCTCGCGCGTCCCGGATTGCGGTTGCTCAACACCTACGGTCCGACGGAGACGTCGGTGACCGCCACTTGGACCGAAGTCTTCCCCGGTCAGCGCATCACGATCGGCAAGCCGCTCCCCGGCTACACCGCCTGGGTGGTCGACGAGCACATGCAGCCGGTCGCCGACGGCCAGGAAGGCGAACTCGTCATCGGCGGCCCCGGCGTCGGCGTCGGCTACGTCAACCGCCCCGACCTGACCGCCGAAAAGTTCATCATGACGCCGTTCGATGGGCCTTCCGGTGCCCCCGAACGCATCTACCGGTCGGGCGACCTCGTGAAGCTCGACGCGGCGGGCGACATCGATTTCGTCGGCCGGATCGACACGCAGGTGAAGATCCGCGGCTTCCGCGTCGAGCTCGCCGAGATCGAGGCGGTGATCGGCGAATGGCCGGGCGTCGCGCAGACCGTCGTCCAGCTGTTCACCGACGGCGACGGCTCCGAATTCCTCGCCGCCTTCCTGATCGCGCGTCCGGCGGAGGAGATCGACATGGTCGGCCTCAAGGCCCGCGTCGCCGAGCGGCTCCCCAATTACATGCGCCCCGCGGGCTACCAGATCCTCTCGCACATGCCGACGCTCCCCGCCTCGGGAAAGGTCGACCGCAAGGCGCTGGTCAAGCCCGAGATCACCGTGACGTCGGACCGCGAGATGGTCGCGCCTGCCACCCCAATGGAGGAAAGCCTGCACCGCGTCTGGGCCGAGGCGTTCGCGCCGCAGCCGGTGTCGGTGCTCGACGACCTGTTCGAGGATCTCG
>Ga0265798_10004720_pt1 | contig 18675 bp, 11 predicted proteins | sample P3T30metagenome_FD_192430 | JGI IMG/M metagenome (GOLD analysis project Ga0265798, IMG submission 192430) | Plant litter microbial communities from East Loma Ridge, Irvine, California - P3 T30 | ecosystem: Environmental > Terrestrial > Plant litter > Unclassified | place: USA: California... | reverse complement strand
AGCCACGCAGTGCGCCGCAGCCAGGACCGAACTCCTGACGCTGGCGCCATGGATGCGCGCAGCCCAGGAACACGTGATCGATTCAAGCCTCACGCGCATTCCGACGCTGCAGGAACTGGCCGATTTCACGCCAGCCTTCAGCACCGCGAGCGACCTGGCGCCGGCCGAGCGCCAGCGCCAGCTGGTGCTGGCGCAGTTGATCGCCGAAGGCACCGCCACGGCGCGCGTGCGCATCGCCCGCCTGCAGGAACTGGCGCAGCAAGCCACCGAGTATGCGCGCATGGAGATGGGCTTCCTGTATGTGGAAGACCTGAAACTGCTCGCGATTGGCTACAACGTCACCGACCGCCGCCTCGACAACAGCACGTATGATTTGCTCGCCTCCGAAGCGCGCCTGGCCAGCTTTGTCGGCATCGCGCAAGGCCAGCTGCCGCAGGAGCACTGGTTCGCGCTCGGCCGCACGCTGTGCCTGGTGAGCGGCGAACAGCTGCTGCAATCGTGGAGTGGCTCGATGTTTGAGTACCTGATGCCGCTGCTGGTGATGCCAACCTACAGCAACACGCTGCTCGACCAGACGTATCACGGCATCATCCGCGCGCAGGCCGACTACGGCCGCAAGCGCAACGTCCCGTGGGGGATTTCCGAGTCCGGCTACAACACCATCGACGCGTCGATGAATTACCAGTACCGCGCGTTCGGCGTGCCGGGCACCGGCCTGAAACGCGGCCTGGGGGATGACCTGGTCATCGCACCGTACGCCACGATGATGGGCCTGATGGTGGAGCCGGAACTGGCCACCGAAAACCTGCAGCGCATGGCCGAACTCGGGTTCATGGGTCGCTACGGTTTCTACGAAGCGGTCGACTACACCGCGTCGCGCCTGCCGCGCGGCCAGGATTTCGTGGTCGTGCGCTCGTTCATGGCCCACCACCAGGGCATGGGCTTCCTGTCGCTGTCGTACCTGCTGCACGAGCGGCCGATGCAGCGCCGCTTCGAATCGGACCCGCTGTTCCAGGCCACCATGCTGGTGCTGCAGGAACGCGTGCCGAAGTCCGGCGCGTTCGAATCGGCCAACGTCGAAACCGATGCGCTGCGCGCCGCCAAGCAGGAGGCCGATACGCCAATGCGCGTCATCACCGCGATGGCCACCGCGCATCCGGAAGTGCAGCTGCTGTCGAATGGCCGCTACAACGTCATGGTCAGCAGCGCCGGCGGCGGTTACAGCCGCTGGAAGGACATGGCCGTGACGCGCTGGCGCGAAGACGGCACCGCCGACGACTGGGGCAATTTCTGCTACGTGCGCGACATGGACAGCAATGCCTACTGGTCGACGACGTACCAGCCAACCGCCGCCAAGCCCGACTTCTATGAAGCCGTGTTTTCGGAAGGCCGCGCGGAATTCCGCCGCAGCGACAACGGCATCGACATGCATACCGAGATCGTGGTCTCGCCGGAAGACGACATCGAACTGCGCCGCACCACCATCATCAACAAGTCGAACCTGGTGCGCACCATCGAAGTGACCAGCTTTGCCGAAGTGGTGATGGCGCCGGCCGCGGCCGACAACGCCCATCCGGAGTTCAGCAAACTGTTCGTGCAAACTGAAATCCTGGAAGCGCGCAGCGCCATCCTGGCTACGCGCCGTTCGCGTGAAAAAGACGAGCACGTGCCGTACCTGCTGAACCTCATGACCGTGCACGGCGCCACCAGCGTCGACGTCTCGTTTGAAACCAGCCGCGCGGCGTTCATCGGCCGCGGCTACAACGCCATCTCGCCAGGCGCGCTGCGCACCGGCGGCAAGCTGGCCGGCGCCCATGGCTCCGTGCTCGACCCGATCGTGGCAATCCGCCGCACCATCCGCCTGCAGCCAGACGAAGAAGTGGTGCTCGACATGGTGCTGGGCATGCACGATACACGCGACGGCGCGCTGCACCTGATCGACAAATACCAGGACCGCCACCTGACCGACCGCGTGTTCGAACTGGCGTGGACCCACAGCCAGGTCGTGCTGCGTCAATTGAACGCCACCGAAACCGACGCGCAGATGTACAGCCGCCTGGCGGCCAGCGTGCTCTATCCGAACGCGGTGCTGCGTGCCGATCCTGCCATCGTCGCGCGCAACAACCGCGGCCAGTCCGGTCTCTGGGCCTACGCCATTTCGGGCGATCTGCCGATCGTGCTGATGCACATCCGCGACGTGGCCAACATCGACCTCGCGCGCGAACTGGTGCAGGCGCACGCCTACTGGCGCCTGAAGGGCCTGGTGGTCGACCTGGTGATCTGGTACGAAGACATCTCCGGCTACCGCCAGGCGCTGCATGACCAGATCATGAGCCTGATCGCCTCCGGCGCCGATGCCCAGTCGATCGACCGCCCGGGTGGTGTGTTCGTGCGCCTGCTCGACCAGATCCCGCAGGAAGACCGCGTGCTGATGCAGTCGGTGGCGCGCGTCATCATCAACGACAACGGCGGCAAGCTGTCCGACCAGATCCGCCGCGCCGCCAACGTCAAGGGCCCGGCGCTGCCGCTGCTGGTGCCGAATCCCGAGCGCCAAGCGTTCATCCAGCGCACGCCATTGGCGGCGCTGCCTGAAACGCTGCTCGACAACGGCATCGGCGGCTTCAGCCCGGACGGCCGCGAGTACCTGATCCGCACCAGCGCCACCACGCGCACGCCGGCGCCATGGTCGAACATTCTGGCCAGCCCGGTATTCGGCAGCGTGATTTCCGAGAGCGGCCAGGCCTACACCTGGAGCGAAAACGCCCACGAATTCCGCTTGACGCCGTGGGACAACGATCCCGTGTCGGACAAGAGCGGCGAAGCGTTCTATATCCGCGACGAGGAAAGCGGCAGCTACTGGTCGCCGACCGCGCTGCCGGCGCCATCGGGCGCCGACTACCTGACTCGCCACGGCTTCGGCTACAGCCAGTTCGAGCATTCGGCCTACGCCATCCACTCGACGCTGCGCACGTTCGTGGCCCTGGACGCACCGCTGAAATACGTCGTCATCAATGTGCGCAACGATTCGAACGTGGCGCGCACCTTGTCCGTCACCGGATACGTCGAATGGGTGATGGGCGACCTGCGCGCCAAATCGGCCATGCACATCGTCACCGAACGCGATCCGGCCAGCGGCGCTCTGTTTGCCCGCAACGCCTACAACAGCGATTTTTCGAACCGCGTCGGCTTCTTCCACGTGCACGGCAAGGAAACCGGCTACACCTGCGACCGCACCGAATTCGTCGGCCGCAACCGCAGCCTGGCCAATCCGGCCGCGCTGGGCCGCACCGCCATGTCGGGCAAGACCGGCGCCACGCTGGACCCGTGCGCCGCACTGCAGGTCGCCTTTACGCTGGCCCCGGGCGAATCGCACGAGCTGGTATTCCTGCTGGGTGTGGGCGGACGCCGCAACCAGGACACGAGCGGCATCGTCAAGCGCTACTCGGGTTCCGACGCTGCAGCCGATGCCTTCGCCGCAGTGCGGCGCTACTGGGACGAAACGCTGGGCGCGCTGCAGGTCTCCACGCCGGAACCGGCGCTCGACGTGCTGGCCAACGGCTGGCTGATGTACCAGACCATCGCGTGCCGCATGTGGGCGCGCAGTGGCTACTACCAGTCCGGCGGCGCGTATGGCTTCCGCGACCAGTTGCAGGATGCGATGGCCGCAGTGCACACCCGTCCGGAAATCCTGCGCGAGCACTTGCTGCTGTGCGCCGCGCACCAGTTCTCGGAAGGCGACGTGCAGCACTGGTGGCATCCGCCATCGAACCGCGGCGTGCGTACGCGCTGCTCGGACGATTACCTGTGGCTGCCGCTGGCCGTGTACCGTTACGTCAGCACCACCGGCGACATGTCGGTGCTGTCCGAAACGGCGCCGTACCTGGAAGCGCGTCCGTTGAAACCGGAAGAGGAGTCGTATTACGACATGCCGGGCGCCTCGAATGAAGTGGGCGACCTGTACCAGCACTGCGTGCGCGCCATCAAGCATGGTTTGCGCTTTGGGGAACACGGCCTGCCGCTGATCGGCACCTGCGACTGGAACGACGGCATGGACCGCGTCGGCAACCATGGCAGGGGCGAGTCGGTCTGGCTGGCCTGGTTCATGATCGAAGTGATGCAGCGCTTTGCCGAAGTGGCCGACAACTACAACGACACGCACTTCGCCGCCACCTGCCGCGCCGAAGCCGAGAAGCTGGCCGCCAACATCGAGAAAAATGCGTGGGACGGCGAGTGGTACCGCCGCGCATACTTTGACGATGGCACGCCGCTTGGCTCGTCCACCAACGACGAATGCCAGATCGACTCGATCTCACAAAGCTGGGGCGTGCTGTCGGGCGCGGCGCCAGCCGAGCGTGCGGCCAGCGCCATGGCGCATGTGGATGCGCGCCTGGTGCGGCGCGACTCCGGCATCGTGCAGCTGCTCGATCCGCCGTTCGACGACGGCCAGCTCAATCCGGGCTACATCCGCGGCTACGTGCCGGGCGTGCGTGAAAACGGCGGCCAGTACACCCATGCGGCCATCTGGACCGCGATGGCGTTCGCCCACATGGGCAACGGCGAGCGCGCCTGGGAACTGCTGCGGATGATCAATCCGGTCAACCACAGCACCAACCCGGCCGAAACCGCGATCTACAAGGTCGAGCCGTACGTGGTCACCGCCGACGTGTACGCGGTCGCGCCGCACGTCGGCCGCGGCGGCTGGAGCTGGTACACCGGATCGGCTGGCTGGATGTACCGCCTGATGGTCGAGTCGCTGCTGGGCTTTGGCCGGCATGACGACAAGCTGGTGCTGACGCCACAGCTGCCGGAAGGCTGGAAGGGCTTCAGCATGACCTACCGCCATGGCAGCGCGACCTACGCGGTCGAGGTCAAGCCGGCTGTCGCGCCGCTGCTGCTGGTCGACGGCCAGGTCGTGCCGGGCAATGAAGTGACGATGGTCGACGATGGCCGCCGTCACGAGGTCGAGCTGCGCGTCGTGCAACCAGTGCCGGACGACCTCGCGCTGGATCGTTGACGGCTTGCCACACGGCACACCAACCTGCGCCGCCATGATTATTTGTCAATCATTTGTCAAATAAATAATAACGGCAGCAGGTAGCACGGGTCCGCATCGCAAGGTGGGCGCACATGCAATGGCAATACTTGCATGATGAAAGCGCCCACTCTGCTTCCGCTGTTTCTTCTCTGTCCCTGGCTGGCCTGCGCGGCCGGTCCCTCCCTGGATCACCGTGAATTCGACGCGACGCTGTTTGCGCCGTTTCGCGCGCCGCCGTCCGGCGCGCGCACGTTCACGATCACGCTCGACTATCCGCAACTGGCAGCGCCGCTCAACGCGACCTGGCGCCTGGCGCTAACGCGCGCTGGCATCCTGGCCGCCGAGTGGACCGGCCAGGCGGGATTGCACGGCGATCCGGTCGTGGTGCACGTCGACTGGAGCGGGGCGGCGCAGCCGGGCCTTTACACCGCCCGGCTGGTGGCGCAGGCTGGCGCCAGCGAGGAGGTGCAGGAATGGGATGTGCAGGTTGGCCCGGTACAGTTGGCGTCAGCACCGGCGCTGGCTGCGCCGGTTGCCTGGCCGTGGGATGTCTATCTTGGCAACCTGCACAGCCAGACCAACCACAGCGACGGTGGTGCGCCGCTGGATGCGTGCCATAGCGCGCAGCCGCCGCAAAGCGCGCCGTTCGGGCCGCGCGACGCCTGGACCTACGCGCGGGCGCGCGGGCTCGATTTCCTGCTGGCGTCCGAACACAATCACATGTACGACGGTTCGGCCGGCACCAATGCCGATGCCGATCCGGCGGCAGCGATCGCGCGGTTTCACAGCGGCCTGGCGGCAGCGCAGGAATTCACGGCCGCGCACCCGGATTTCCTTGCGCTGTATGGCCTCGAATGGGGCGTGATCGACAACGGCGGCCACCTGAACCTGCTCGATGGCGACGCGTTGCTGGGCTGGGAAAAGGGCCGCGGCGGCGCACTGGTGGCAGATACGTTCACCGTGCGCAGCGACTACGCGGGCCTGTACACATTGATGCGCGCACGCGGCTGGACCGGCCAGTTCAACCATCCGGCCGGCACCGGCCAATTTGCGGTCGATGGCGTCCCGCTGGGCTACACGGCCGATGGCGACGCGGCGATGGCGCTGTGCGAAGTGGTCAACACGAACGCGTTTTCCAGCAACGACACCGAGACTGAAACCCGGCGCAGCAATTTCGAAGGGGCCTGCAACAAGGCGCTGGAAGCCGGCTACCACGTCGCGTTCAGCAGCAACCAGGACAATCACTGCGCCAACTGGGGCGCGGCGTACACCAACCGCACCGGCGTGCTGCTGCCGCGCGGCCAGCCGCTCTCGCGTGCGGCATTCTTCGATGCGGTGCGCGCCCGGCGCGTGTTCGCCACGATGGACAAGACCGGACGGCTGCTCCTGATGGCCAACGGCCAGGTGATGGGGTCGACCTTCACCAACCATGGACCATTGACGCTCACCGCGCTCTTTGCCAGCAGCGCCGGCAAGCAGGTCGCCAGCGTCAGCCTGATGGAAGGCGTCCCTGGCAGGAATGGCACGGTGTCAAAACTCGGCGAGGCGCTGGAGGCCACGTTCACGCCGGCGCCCGGCGCGCACTTCTACTATGCGCGGGTGACGCAGGACGACGGCAACGTCCTGTGGTCGGCGCCGGTGTGGGTCATGCAAGCGCCTAGCCTGGCCGCCCACCCATTGCAATGACGCTCGCACCGGCCAGCGCCAGGCCGACGCCCAGCAGGTCGGTCCACGTCGGCGTGATCCGGTCGACCGCATACAGCCACCCGATTGCGGTGGCGATGTACACGGCGCCGTAGGTGGCGTACACCCGGCCGCTGGCGGCCGGATGCAGCGTCAGCAGCCAGACAAATACGCACAGCGACAGCGCGGCCGGCGCCAGCAGCCACGCGGAATGGCGGCCATTGAGCCACAGCATCGGCAGGTAGCAGCCCACCAGTTCGGCGATGGCGGTGGCGAAAAACAGGCCGAGTGTGCGCGCCAGTACGTCGATATGCATGGATCTCCAGTCAACAGGTTCAAGCCGCGATGATACCTGCTATGTCAATCGCGGTTTGCACGGCGCCGCGCCCGCAATGGTAGGCTTCTGCCTTTGCCGCTACCCGCTACTTTCATGCCCGTCGATTTACATCAGGCCGCCACGCCACGCCTGTCGCTGCGCCAGCTTCGCTCCCCCCACGCCGGACCTGTTTCACTCTCGCTCGCTGCCGGCGAATGCCTCGCGCTGGTTGGCGCATCGGGCGCCGGCAAAAGCGTCTGCCTGCGCATGATCGCCGACCTCGATCCCTGCGAAGGCGAGGTGCTGCTTGACGGCGTGTCGCGCAGCGCGTTGCGCGCGCCTGACTGGCGCAGCATGGTGGTGTACCAGCCGGCCGAACCGGCATGGTGGGACCCGACGCCGGAAAGCCATTTCCCGCCATCGCTGCGCGCCCGTGCGCAGGCGCTGCTGCCGCAATTGAAACTCAAGCCGGAAGTGTGGAAGGGCGACCTGGCGCGCCTGTCCACCGGCGAACGCCAGCGCCTGGCGCTGGTGCGCTCGCTGGCAGTCGCGCCCAAAGTACTGCTGCTCGACGAGCCCGCCGCGGCGCTCGACCATGAGACCACGCTGGCGCTGGAGGCGGTCCTGCGCACGCATCTGGACGACGGCATGGCCATCATTTTGGTCACGCACTCCGCGGAACAGGCCACGCGCATGGCGCAGCGCCAGGTTCGCATCGTGAACGGCCAACTGGAGCTGCCATGCACGCCATCAGCCTGAGCGCCCTTGACCTTGCCATCGCCGCCAGCCTGGTGCTGCTGGACGCCGCCATGTCGCTGGCCTTCGGCCTGCGCCTGCACCGCCAGCTGCTGGTGGCGTCGGTGCGCATGGTGGTGCAGCTGCTGCTGATCGGTTTTATCTTGCGCTGGCTGTTTGCGTCCGGCTCCGAAGCCGTGACGCTCGGCGTGATCGTGCTGATGATTGCTGCGGCGGCGCGCGAAGTGGCGGCGCGTCCGAAGCAGCGCCTGCACCGCTGGGGCAATTACCGCATCGCGTCGATGGTGGTGGCCGGCGCCAGCGTCGCCACCGTGCTGCTGGCGCTGACAACAGCGATCCGGCCGGACCCGTGGCACGACCCGCGCTACGCCATCCCTTTGATGGGCATCGTGCTAGGCAGCGTCCTCAATTCGGCCAGCATCGCGCTCGACACCTTCCTCGGGGACGTCAGCGGCGCGCGCAACCAGATCGAAGCGCGCCTGGCGCTGGGCACCACGCTGCGCGCGGCGCTCGCGCCCATCATGCGCGGCGCCGTGCGCAAAGGCTTGATCCCGGTGATCAACCAGATGTCGGCTGCCGGCATCATCACGCTGCCCGGCATCATGACCGGCCAGCTGCTGGCCGGAATGGACCCGATTGGCGCGGTCAAATACCAGATCCTGCTGCTGTTCCTGCTGTCGGGCAGCAGCGGCCTGGCTGCTGGCGCCGCGGTCTGGCTGGCCAGCCGCGCCATTGGCGACGACCGCGACCGGCTGCGCCTGGACTACCTGCAGCCGCGCTGACCGGCCGCCGTGACGGAGGCGCCGTGCTATCCTGCGGCGCATCCGTTTTCCGCCGAGAGACCATGAAACCATCTTTCCTGCTGTGCGCCATTCTTGGCCTGGCCAGCACCCCTGCGTTCGCGCTCGACCCGTTGAGCTATGCCCATTACGACCAGGTCAAAACCCGCGATGTCCACCTCGACCTGGACGCCGATTTCGCGCGCAGGACGCTGTCCGGTTACGCCGAACTGACGCTCGACTGGCTGGACCCTGCCGCGCGCACGCTCGACCTGGACACGCGCGGCCTGGCAATCGCGCGCGTGCAGGCGCAGGACGCGCAAGGCAAATGGACGCCGGCGCCGTTCACGCTCGACAAGCTGGATCCGGACAAAGGCCAGGCGCTGCACATCGCGCTCGCGTTCCAGCCGGCCAAGGTGCGGATCGACTACCAGACGTCGCCCGACGCGGCCGCGCTGCAGTGGCTGACGCCGGCGCAGACCATGTCGGGCAAGCGCCCGTTCATGTTCAGCCAGTCGGAACAAATCAACGCGCGCTCATGGGCGCCGCTGCAGGACACCCCGGCCGTGCGCTTCACGTACAGCGCCCACGTCACGGCGCCCGAAGGCCTGCGCGTGGTGATGAGCGCCGATAACGATGCCAAAGCCACCGGCAAGGGTGGCTGGAACTTCACCATGCCGCAACCGATTCCGTCGTACCTGCTGGCGATCGGCATTGGCGAACTGGAAGCACGTTCGCTTGGCAAGCGCACCGGCGTGTATGCCGAGCCGCTGCGCATCAAGTCGGCCGCGTACGAGCTGGCCGACACCGAGAAGATGGTGGAAGCGGCCGAGTCGCTGTACGGTCCTTATCGCTGGGGGCGGTACGACATGCTGGTGCTGCCGCCGTCGTTCCCCATCGGGGGCATGGAAAACCCGCGCCTGACGTTTGTGACGCCGACGATGATCGCGGGCGACCGCAGCCTGGTCGACCTGATCGCGCACGAGCTGGCGCACAGCTGGTCCGGCAACCTGGTCACCAACGCGTCTTGGAAGCACTGGTGGCTCAACGAAGGCTTTACCACCTACGTCACCACGCGCATCCTCGAAAAACTTTATGGCGAGGAAGTGGCGACGATGAACCTGCAGCTCGAGCAGGAAGAGGCGATGGAGCTGCTGAAGACCGTCCCGCTGGACAAGCAGGCGCTGTTGACGAAGGACCCCGATACATCGAACGCGCACTACACTGATGAAGAACTGGCGTATCCAAAGGGGGCGTGGTTCCTGCGCACGCTGGAGCAGCGCGCCGGCCGCGCCGTGTTCGACCCGTTCCTGCGCGGCTGGTTCGACCAGCACGCATTCCAGAGCGCGACCACCGACCAGTTTGAAGCCTACCTGCGCACGGCGCTGCTGGCCAAACATCCTGGCGTGATGACGGACGCGGAAGTCGACGAATGGCTGCATGGCCCCGGCATCCCGGCGAACGCCGTCCATGCGAACTCGAAGCGCCTGGCCGCGCTCGACGTGAAGCGCGTGCAATGGCTGAAGGACGATCTGCGTACTTCTGAACTGGACACGAAGGCCTGGACCGCGCTCGAGTGGATGAAATTTTTGAACGACATCGACGAGCACGCGACGCTCGCCCAGTTGCGCGAACTCGATGCGGTGGGCCACCTGACCGGCAGCGGCAACAAGGAAATCGCATTCCGCTTTTACCGCGCGTCGATCCATGCCGGCAACCGCGCGATCCGCCCGCAGCTAGACGTGTTCCTGATGTCGGTCGGCCGCCAGAAATTCGTGCTCCCGCTGTACGCCGCACTGCGCAAGGATCCTGGCGACAAGGCCTGGGCCGAGCAGGTCTACCACCGCGCGCGGCCGCGCTACCATCCTGTCACGCAAGCGAGCGTCGACAAAATCATGACCACCAAATAAGGAAGAACTGTGCATTCCCTCACCCGTATCGCAGCAGCTGTTGTCATCGCTTTTTCCTCGATCAGTGCCATCGCACAAACCACGGCGCCTGTCGTGGCCAGCGCAACGAAGCCGTATGACCTGGCAGCCGACGTCACCCGCGTCATGAAAACCTTCGACGTGCCGGGCATCGCAATCGCGGTCGTCAAGGACGGCAAAGTCGTCGCCACGCAGGGTTTCGGCGTGCGCAAACTGGGCCAGCCGGCGCCCGTCGACAGCAAGACGCTGTTCGAGATCGCATCGAACTCGAAAGCCTTTACCGCCGCCGCGCTGGCGATGCTGGTCGACGAAGGCAAGCTGGCGTGGGACGACCCGGTCACCAAACACCTGCCCGACTTCCAGATGTACGACGGCTACGTGACGCATGAAATGACGGTGCGCGACCTGCTGACGCACCGCAGTGGCCTGGGCCTGGGCGCCGGCGACCTGCTGTGGTGGCCGACCACGAATTTCAGCACCGACGAAATCATCGAGAAGCTTCGCTACATCAAGCCGGCCACGAGTTTCCGCAGCGCGTACGCCTACGACAATTTGCTGTACATCGTGGCGGGTAAAATCGTCGCCGCCAAATCCGGCAAGACCTGGGGCGAGACGGTCCGTGAAAAAATCCTGACGCCGGTCGGCATGACCGGCACCACCACCAGCCTGGCCGAAGGCGCGGCTATCGCCGACCAGTCGGGCGCGCACAGCAAGATCAACGACAAGATCGCGCTGGTGAAATCGATGCCGGTGGCGAACGCCGTGGGCGCGGTGGGCATCAACACGAATGCTGAAGACATCGCAAAGTGGATGCAGGTCCTGCTGGACAACGGCAAGATCGTGTCGAAAGGCACGGGGCCTGACGGCAAGCCGGTGCGCCTGTACAGCGACGCGCAGGCCAAAGAGCTGTGGACCGCGCAGACACCGATCCGGATCCCCGAGCCGCCAGCCGCGCTGGCTGCAACGAAACCGAATTTTTCAGCGTACGCGCTGGGCTTCCAGCTGCGTGATTATCACGGCCAGAAAGTCGCCATGCATGGCGGCGCGCTGCAGGGCTTTTATACGCGCGTGATGCTGGTGCCGGAGTCGAAATTGGGCATCGCCATCCTCACCAACGCGGAGAGCGGCGGGGCGCTCACCGCGCTGCAATACCGCCTGCTCGATGCGTACATGGCGGCGTCGCCGACGGCGCCCGCGACCGACTGGATCGGTATTGTGGGCGACCAGGAAAAGGCGATGCACGCGAAGGAACTGGCACGCGTGAGCGCTACCAACACCACGCGCGCGGCAAAGTCGAAGCCTTCGCTGGCGCTGGCGGCATACGACGGCGACTACCAGGATGCGTGGTACGGCAAGGCGACCATCCGCCATGTCGGCAACAAGCAGACATTAACGTTCGCGCGCACGCCGGATTTGACGGGAGAGCTGGAGCACTTCCAGCACGATACGTTCATCGTGCACTGGAAGGAGCGGAACTTCAACGCCGACGCGTACGTGACGTTTGCGCTGAACCCGGATGGCAGCATCGAGCGCATGCGCATGGCGCCGGTGTCGACCGAAACGGATTTCAGTTATGACTTCGCGGATCTGAACTTTGTCCCCGCGAAGACGGGGACCCATAGCACGCAAGATCAGCGCTAACTTAGCGATAACACGAAGCGAAGGCGGAACAGGTGACCGCCTTCGCGAGGTTTGGTGGCCTTACTTCCCCGGCTTCACAAACTTCAGCGTCATCCGGTCACTCTCGCCGATCGCCTGGTAACTGGCCCGGTCTTCATCCTTGTTGATATACGTCGGCGGTAGCGCCCACACGCCCTGCTTGTGCACCGTATTGTCCTTCGCATTCGCGTTCACGTCCGATTTGCCAGCCAGCTTGAACCCGGCCTTTTCCGCCATCGCGATCATGTACGACTCCTTCACGTAGCCCGTCGATGCGGTGGCATCCTGCGTGGCCTTTTCCGGCAGGCGGTGATCGACCACGCCCAGCACGCCGCCAGGTTTGAGCACCGTGTACATCTGCCTGAACACGTTGACCACGTTGTCGTCGCCATCCTCGATCCAGTTATGCACGTTGCGGAACGTGAGCACCATGTCGACGCTGCCAGCTGGGGCGATGTCGTACGCCTTGGGTGGATTGAACACGCCCATGGCCACCTTGTCGTACATGGCCGGATTCGCTTCGAGCTTGTTTTTAAAGGCCACGCTGCCACGCTTGGCCGGATCGAACGCAGGACCTGCGGCGATGTACTTGCCATGCTCGCGCAGGTAGGGCGCGAGGATTTCCGTGTACCAGCCGCCGCTTGGCACCAGCTCCACCACCGTCATGGTCGGCTTGATGCCGAAGAACGTCAGCGTTTCGTACGGGTGGCGCGCGGCGTCGCGGGCGGCGTTGGCCGGCGTGCGGGCTGTGCTGGCAATGGCGCCTTGCAGCGCGGTGTCCGCGGCGAATGCGGAAGTGGTCATGCCGGCGGCAAGCAGGGCGGCCAGGATCAGTCTTTTCATGGGGTGGTGTCTCCGGTGTCGGCGCAGCCGGTGCCGCGCGCCCGCACGATCATCGGGCCTCTGCGGGGCAGAGTCAAGCGTGCATCGCGCACCACACTCGCGGTATATGCATAAAGATTGCCTATTCAAAATCTTGCAGTGCTGTTATCGTTTAACGCGCAGTTTTGCCGGACCCCGCAGGGTAGCCGCGGCCGTCCTTGTTCGTGAAATCAGGAGATCGCATGGAACGTCGTACCTTCCTTAACATCAGCGGCCTGGCCCTCGGCACGATGATGCTGCCCGTGACCGGACGCGCCATCGCGGCCGACGAGCTGCTCGCGCCAATGGCCACGGCATTCAAGAAGACCCTGGCCGACACCGCCCTGGGCGCCGCCACCAAGGCCGGCGCGAGCTACTGCGACGTGCGCATTGGCCGCTACCTGAACCAGTACATCACCACGCGCGACCTGAACGTGGAAAACGTGGCCAATACCGAATCGGCCGGCGTCGGCGTGCGCGTCATCTGCAACGGCGCATACGGCTTTGCCGCCACCAACGACATGTCGCCCGACGCCGTGGCCAACGCCGCGCGCCAGGCGGTCGCCATCGCCAAGGCCAACGCGCGGCTGCAAAGCGAGCCGGTACAACTGGCGCCTGTGAAAGGCGTGGGCGAAGTGGCGTGGGCCACGCCATTCAAGAAAGACTGGCGCGCGGTGCCGATCAAGGAAAAGGCCGAACTGCTCATCGCTGCCAACAAGGCCGGCATGGACGGCGGCGCGAGCTTCATGCAGTCGATTATGTTCCAGGTGAACCAGCAAAAGTATTTTGCCTCCACCGACGGCTCGTATATCGACCAGGACGTGCACCGCATCTGGGTGCCGGTGTACGCCACCGCGGTCGATACCGCCAGCGGCAAGTTCCGTTCGCGCCAGGGCCTGTCGGCGCCGGTCGGCATGGGCTACGAATACCTCGACGCGCGCCCTGAAGACAAGATCAAGGCAGCCGGCGGCGTGGCCACGCTGTACAAGCAGTCATACGACGTGATCGAAGACGCCCGCGCTGCCGGGCGCGATGCCAAACGCAAGATCACTGCGAAATCCGTCACGCCTGGCAAATACGACCTGGTGCTCTCGCCCGAACACCTGTGGCTGACGATCCATGAATCGGTCGGCCACCCGACCGAGCTCGATCGCGTGCTTGGCTACGAAGCCAACTACGCCGGCACCAGCTTCGCCACCATCGACAAATGGGAGTCGAAGACCTTCAAATACGGCTCGCCCAACGTGAACATCGTCGCCGACAAGACCACGCCAGGTTCCTTGGGATGCGTCGGCTTCGACGACGAAGGCGTGAAGGGCAAACGCTGGGACATCATCCGCGACGGCATCCTGGTCAACTACCAGGCCACGCGCGACCAGGCCCACATCATCGGCGAGAAAGAGTCGCAGGGCTGCTCGTACGCCGACAGCTGGAGCAGCGTGCAGTTCCAGCGCATGCCGAACGTGTCGCTCGAAGCGGGCAAGAAAAAAATGACGCCGGACGACATGGTCAAGGACGTCAAGAAGGGCATCTACATCGTTGGCGACGGCTCGTTCTCGATCGACCAGCAGCGCTACAACTTCCAGTTTGGCGGCCAGCTGTTCTACGAAATCAACAACGGCAAGATCGGCGCGATGCTGGAGGACGTGGCGTACCAGTCGAACACGCAGGAATTCTGGAATGCCTGCAGCGCGGTGTGCGATGACCGCGACTGGCGCATGAACGGCTCGTTCTTCGACGGCAAAGGGCAGCCGCCGCAGATCAGCATCGTCTCGCATGGCGCGGCAACGACGCGCTTCAACGGCATCAACGTGATCAACACCGCACGCAAAATCGGCTAAGGCGCGGCGCAAGCTGAAGTTTAAGGAAACCACATGACCATCCTGACCCAAGAACAGACCAAGAAGCTCACCGACCGCCTGATGGCGTTTTCGAAAGCCGACGAGTGCATCGTCACCGTCAACGGCTCCCGTACCGGCAATATCCGTTTCGCGCGCAATACCGTGTCCACCGCCGGCCTGTCGGACGACACCAGCATCTCGGTGCAGGTCGCCTTCGGCAAGCGCCAGGGCACCGCCACCATCAACGAATTCGACGACAAGTCACTGGAAAAAGTGGTGCGCCGCGCCGAAGACCTGGCCCGCCTGGCCCCGGAAAACCCGGAGTTCATGCCCGCCGTGGCGAAGCAGGCTTACAAGCCGAGCGACACGTTCAGCGCCCGCACTGCCGCCATCGATCCCGAGTTCCGCGCCCAGGCGGCGGCTTACGCCATCGAGGCGTGCCGCAAGCAGAACCTGGTCGCAGCGGGCTTCTTCACCGACCGCAACCAGTTTTCCACCATCGCCAATTCGAACGGCGTGTTCGGCCACCAGGCGCAAACTGGCCTCGATTTCACCTGCACCGTGCGCACCGCGGACGGCCGCGGTTCCGGCTGGGTGACCCGCACGGCGCTGGACGCCGGCCGTTTCGACGCGCGTGAAGCCGCTGACGTGGCCATCGAAAAGGCGCTGCGCTCGGTCGATGCGAAAGCCATCGAGCCAGGCCGCTACACCGTCATCCTGGAGCCAGCCGCGACGTCCGAGCTGCTCGGCTACATGCTGGGCGGGTTCGACGCACGCCAGGCCGATGAGGGCCGCAGCTTCCTGTCCAAGAAGGGCGGCGCCACGCGCCTGGGCGACAAGCTGTTCGACAGCCAGGTGAATATCTGGTCCGATCCCTGGGACAAGGATGTGCCGGTGCTGCCGTGGGACGAGCAGAACATGCTGCCGCGCGAACGCCGCGCCTTGATCAAGGACGGGCGTGTCAGTGCGCTCGATTATTCGCTGTACTGGGCGAAGAAAAAGGGCCTGAACCCCACCGCGGGCTCCGGCAACATCATCATGGCCGGCACCAATAAAAGCACCGCGGAGCTGATCGCCAATACCAAGAAGGGCGTGCTGGTCACGCGTACCTGGTACATCCGCATGGTCGATCCACAGTCGGTGGCGCTGACGGGCCTCACGCGCGACGGCACGTTCTACATCGAGAACGGCAAGATCAAATACCCGGTGAAGAATTTCCGCTTCAACGAAAGCCCGGTCACGATGCTCAACAACATCGAGGAAATCGGCAAGCCGGTCATCATCTCGGGCGATGAGGTGGCGTATTCGATGCTGATCCCGCCGATGAAGGTGCGCGACTTTAACTTCACGTCGCTCTCCGACGCAGTCTGAGGAGCTGGCGTGGAACGGCGTACTTTCCTTAAAATTGGCGGCGGCGCGGCCGGCTCGCTGATCGTCCCCGTGTTCGGGAACGCCATCGCTGCCGAAGACCTGATGGCGGCCACGCCGGTGGCCGTCAAAAAGGCGCTGGCCGACGTGGCCCTGAACGCCGCCACCAAGGCTGGCGCCAGTTACTGCGACGTGCGCATCGGGCGCTACCTGAACCAGTTCATCACCACGCGCGACATGAGCGTGGAAAGCGTCGTCAACACGGAATCGAGCGGCGTTGGCGTGCGCGTGATCGCCGGCGGAGCATATGGTTTCGCGTCGACCAACAGCATGCTGCCGGACGATGTGGCGAATGCCGCGCGCCAGGCCGTGGCCATCGCGCGCGCCAACGCGAAACTGCAGGCCGAACCCGTGCAACTGGCGCCTGTCAAAGGCGTCGGCGACGCGCGCTGGGCCACGCCTTTTACGCGCGACTGGCGCGCCGTGCCGGTAAAAGAAAAGGCGGATATGCTGATCGCGGCGAACCAGGCCGGGTTGGCGGCCGGCGCGAGCTTCATGACGGCCAACCTGTTCCAGGTGAACCAGCAAAAATATTTTGCGTCCACCGATGGCTCGTACATCGACCAGGACATCCACCGCTTGTGGGCGCCCATCAAAGCCACCGCGGTCGACAAGGCCAGCGGCAAGTTCCGCTCGCGCGGTGGCCTCGGCGCACCGGTGGGCATGGGGTACGAATATTTTGACGCCCGCGCTGCTGACAAGGTCAAGGCCGCGGGCGGCGTCGCCATGCTGTACACGCGCTCGTACGACATCGTCGAAGATGCCAAACTGTCGGGCCGCCAGGCGCGCGAAAAGATCGGCGCCAAGTCAGTCGAACCAGGCAAGTACGATCTGGTGCTGGCGCCGGAAAACCTGTTTTTGACGATCCACGAATCGGTGGGCCATCCGACCGAACTCGATCGCGTGCTGGGCTACGAAGCCAATTACGCCGGCACCAGCTTCTGCACGCTGGACAAATGGGAGTCGAAGAAATTCAAGTTCGGTTCCGAACACGTGAACATCGTCGCCGATAAAACCACGCCCGGGTCGCTTGGCGCGGTAGGGTACGACGATGAAGGCGTGGCATCGAAACACTGGGACCTGATCCGCGACGGCATCCTGGTCAACTACCAGGTCACGCGCGACCAGGCCCACATCATCGGCGAAAAAGAATCGCAGGGCTGCTCGTACGCGGACAGCTGGAGCAGCGTGCAGTTCCAGCGCATGCCGAACGTGTCGCTCGAAGCCGGGAAAAAGAGCTTGAGCCCGGACGAGATGGTCAAGGACGTCAAGAAGGGCATTTATATTCTCGGGCGTGGTTCGTACTCGATCGACCAGCAGCGCTACAACTTCCAGTTTGGCGGCCAGCTGTATTTCGAGATCAAGGATGGCAAGATCGGCCAGCAGCTGGAAGACGTGGCCTACCAGTCGAACACGCAGGAATTCTGGAATGCGTGCAGCGCCACGTGCGACGCGCGCGACTGGCGCATGAGTGGCTCCTTCTTCGACGGCAAAGGGCAACCGAGCCAGGTCAGTGCGGTGTCGCATGGTTCGGCCACGACGCGTTTCAATGGCATCAATGTGATCAACACCGCCCGCAAGGTCGGCTAGTCCGGCATTCTTCATGGCCCGCAGCGATTTTTACTTTACACGCCTGACGCATGAATCGGGCGACTGGGACGTCGATATCCGCATGCCCAGCAATGTGCTCAATTCGTTGGTCGAGTACACCACGCTGCGCATCGATCCCGTCGAGCGCATGGTGGCGCTCTCGGACGCGAAGATGCTCGAAGCGCCGTTCTGCTACCTGGCCGGGCACCGGCTGGTGCAGTTCACCCCCATCGAGCGGCGCAATTTTGAACTGTATGTGCGCGGCGGCGGGTTTGTTTTTGTCGACGACTGCAACCACGATATCGACGGCCTGTTTGCCAAATCGTTCGAAGCCGAGATGGCAAAAATCTTCGGGCCCAAGGCGCTGGCCAAGATCCCGAATACGCATCCGATCTATTCAAGCTTCTTCAAGTTCGACGGCCCGCCCAACACCGGCGTCGAACTCAATGGCTGGGGCGACGACCTGGTGCACGAATACCTGAAGGCGATTGTCTTCAATGGCCGCATCCGGGTGCTGTATTCGAACAAGGACTACGGCTGCGAGTGGGATTACGACTTCCGCAACAAGCGTTTCCTTGCGGTCGACAATACGAAGTTTGCAGTCAATATTATTCAATATGCGTTGGGAGCGTAAGCGTGCCGGAACAGTGGAGTGAAAGTGAAGTCAGCGCGCTGACTGCCAAAGTTGGCGCCTTGAAGGCGAGCATGGGGCGCGTCATCATCGGCCAGGAACAGGTGGTCGAGCACCTGGTCATCTGCCTGCTGGCCGGCGGCCATGCGCTGGTCGAAGGTGTGCCGG
>Ga0265798_10004718_pt1 | contig 18679 bp, 11 predicted proteins | sample P3T30metagenome_FD_192430 | JGI IMG/M metagenome (GOLD analysis project Ga0265798, IMG submission 192430) | Plant litter microbial communities from East Loma Ridge, Irvine, California - P3 T30 | ecosystem: Environmental > Terrestrial > Plant litter > Unclassified | place: USA: California... | reverse complement strand
GTTCTTTTTTTCTTTCTTTTTTTCTTTTTTTCTTTCTTTCTTCCTTCCATGCATACATGCACACTTACCTTCTTCTTATGGTAATCAATCAAATCCCCATGCTGCAGGTACGGGTGGAATTCGATCTGGTTGATCGCGGGAGGCGTGCGGGCGCTCTCGAGGATCCAATCCAGGTGCTCGGGCAGGTAGTTGGAGACGCCGATGGAGCGGGCCAGGCCCGCGGCTTGGACCTGCTCCATCTGCGCCCATTTGGCCTGGTGCTCTTCTTTCGCCTCGCTGAAGAAGGGGGCGTGGATCAGGTAGCTGCGGGGGTTGGGGTGAGGGGACGGTTGGTCAGCCTTTTTGGCCCTTGGGGGAAGGTATGCTTTTGTTGTCTTGCTTCCTTCCTTCTTCGATGCATGCTTCTTCATACTGAAAAGAGAGAGAAAGAGAGCTCGAACTCACAGATCCACAAAATCAACCCCCAACTTCTTCAGACTGGCCTCCAGCGCAGCCGGTATGTCGGCGATATTCGGCAGCACTTTGGTCACGACGTAGAGTTTCTCGCGCGCCACGCCGGATCCCTTGATCGCGACGCCCAGCTCGGTCTCGGTCTTGTAGACTTCGGCGCCGTCGAGGTGGTGGTAGCCGAGCCCGATGGCCATTTTGGCGCTGTCGATGCAGGCTTGGTCGAGCTGCGACTCGTCGCCTTGCTTGTACCAGGCTGTGCCGGTGCCGAAGGCTAGCTGTGAGTGGCGTGAAGAGGTGGTTGTGAGTTGGTTGTGGGTTTTGGAGGGGTTTGGACTACTTGGTGGGAGGGTTGTGGTTTACGTACCATGGGGATGCTGGTGCCGTCGTTTAGCTTGAGCTTTGGGATTGGGGTGTGGATGTTGGCCATTGTTGCTGTTGCTCTCGTTGGTGTTGTTGTTTTTAATTTCAGTTGGTGCTGATGGTGGTGGCGAGATTCGTGACAGGTTCAAAAGCCTGCTGTTTGATTGACCATGTAAGCTTTGATTTGGGTTGATACGCTGGCCGTCGCTATGGAATGCCCTACCTTGCCGACTGTTTTCTGTGAGTTTGGTATTATTCGAGTCGTCTAGGTACAGACGTATGTTCGTTGTAGTCGTGGTAGAAAGAAGCAAAAGTGGGTTGGAAGTGGGGCAGGCAAGCACGGCAGGAAAGATGGACCAACTCCAAGGCGGTTATTGCGGCCTATCGAAGTGCATGTAAATGGCGTCTTCGCAGGCCGCGGTATTGACTTGGCTCGAGATACGGACTATCAGTCGCAGTATTTATGTGATATGTCGGGACATTGTTCGTGTGAAGCGAGATTGATATGTCGTGGAGATGCCTCCTAACATGTTGAAGTCGACCGATCGAGAAACTGGAAGGCATTGAAGCTTCGAGCCAAGATACGACTTGCACGCTTGACTAACAGAGAGCAAAGATATCAGCGATATATCATACATGCAAGACGCTGCAAGTGTACATGTATATGTGCGAGTCAAGAAGGAAATATGTCAGCACCAACCCTAACCCTTCACACGGCCATGATCGTCGACGGGTGACTGAACGGTACCATGACCGACGACTATCGAATATTACTTTCATGTGTTTGGTAATCGGATGCAGTCAAGCCATTGAAGCTGGTTCAAGAGAATGCCTTGGCGAAATTGAAGTCGTGATCTGGCAGGTAGTCGAGGTGCAGACGTCTCGATTTATTATACACTCTGTTATCACGAGAGGTTCCTTAAGTATTATGTTCTGTCACCCCAACACCCAATCGACTTGACTGCAACAAAATGCACCTAGTTCTGCTCCTTCTTGTATCTGGGCTGCTTGGGGCCGTACTGCTTGTAGCCAGGGCGATCCTGGTACTTGCCATTACCGGGTCCCTTGCCGTGGCCTCCGTAGCCACCGGGTCCCTCGCTGCACTCCTCGTTGTCGTCGCCTCCAGCAGCGGTACGGCTGAGACCGAGGCATTCGGCCATGTGGTAGAAGACGTCGATGCTGTTGTACACACCGCCGAAGAGCTCCTGGCAGGGTCCCTGGGCGAAGACCGGGACGTCGGTCAGCGAGTGCACGCCCTGGTTGGCACTGGTGGGCAGAGTGCCGTTTGAGACGTAGCCGTTGACGTTGTCGGCCGGGTCGACGAAGTAGTCGTTGCTGGGGAAGCCGGTGGTGTTGACGGCTGGGCGGCGAGGACCGTCACGGTGGACCTCGTAGTTCTCGCGGACATCAGGGTGGGCGCCCAGGCCCTGAGCCAAGGTGTAGCGCGGATCCCAGTTCGAGGGGAAGAAGGAGTCCGAGTAGCGCAGATCGCCAGTCCTGGTGTATTGGCTCTGGCCGGACTGTTCGTACACGCCGACGGCGTTGCGCTTGGAGCGGTCATCGGTCTGCGCGTTGCCGTACTGGGTATCGTAGCTACCAAAGACGTCGAAACCGTGACCGTGGTCGGCAGTGACGACGATAAGTGTGTTTTCAAGCTCGCCAATCTCTTTCAGGTGCTCCATGGAAGCCTTGATGGTGTCGTCGAGCTCGAGGAGCTCGCCAAGCGCGCGGTCGTAGTCAAGAGAGTGCATCTGCTTGTCAATGGACGCGGCCTCGGACATCAAGAACCAGCCCTTGTCTCCATCAGCTTTGGCGCGAGTGTCCAGAATGTCGATGGCCTTGAGTGTCATCGCCTTCAAGCCAGGCTGGTCGAGGGCGTCGGTTCCAAGACAGTCGGGGCTGCTCTCGGTGCCAACCAGGTTGTCAGTGTAGACGTTCCTGTCGAGCCACTTCTCAAGGTTGCCGGTCGAGAAGATACCGAGCGTGCGCTCAGAGTCCGAGGTAGCCTCAAGCTCGGTGGCATTAGAGACGAGGGAGTAGCCAGCGTCACTGAAGACATCGTAGTAGTTGAGGTCCTGGTAAGTCGAACCGCCGTCTTCGGGGTCACAGAAGTTTTCAGCACCACCTGTTGCTCGGTTAGAATTGTCGATCAAGCTGATACAAGCACTGTATACATACCGCCGAAAACCACATCGTAACCGGGCCACTCAGACCAAGTGTAGTTGACGGTACCGTGCAGGAAAGAGTCGATAACTGCACCATACTCTCCACGGTCACGAGTGTGAGCAGTGAACGCAGCCGGAGTGGCATCAGCGATGAACGCAGTCGAGACAATGCCCAGCTTTCCACCAGTCAATCTAGAGAACATCTCGAGTATTGACTCAAACTTAGGGTCGTCGAAAGGATCGGGGGAACTATCGCCATATACACCAAGTGCGTTGACGCTTGACTTGTGACCGGAGTACAAAGCGGTGGCCGAGTTGGCCGAGTCCGTAATAAACGAGTCGATGGAGTGGGTCATCTGGTGGCCGAGCTGGGAATGATGTCAAAACCTCTGCACTGTCGTAATGCATTCGATCTAAGCTTACCACTGGGAACTTGTCCATGGCCATCTTGGAGAGGTACCTTCCATTCTTAGTCTCATGTGCGATCAGGCGGGCGGCCGTAATCATATTGGTGGTCATGCCATCTCCAATGTAGAGCAAAACATTCTTGGTCTTGCGAACGTCACTCAAGTCTTTGACATCCCAGTATGCGGTCTCGGTGGTACCGTTGTAGCTTAGCACAGCTTCGTACTCGCCAGGCTCGAAGAGAGCCACGCGACGGTAGGCCTTGGAGGCGACATTGACGAGGGAAGGCGTCTCGGCGTCTTGGGCAAACAGGTCCTCGTACCTGAACAGCGTTAGTACAGCAAATTGTTCGGATGCAATGTTTGATATACCAAGTGAAGTTCCAGCTCTCAAGCTCGGGTTCCTCAACATCAAAGAACTCGGCGACGGGCACACCCTCTTCGCCACGCTTTGCAATGGTCAGAGAGAAGTCCTCGTCAGGCTTGCCTGTTGGGGTCGTAAGTATGGACGTAAATCCGATTGCTTGTAGTGTGGGTTCTTACCATCGGTAGCCTCGGATCCGTTGACAGGCGCGTGGATCTCGACGCGGATATCAAAGTACTGTCCAGCGAGGAAGTCCTGAGCATCGGGAGGGAGGATACAACCCAAGGTCGGGCACGTTCCGAGACGTTGGAAGGTTTGGGCAGAGGCAGCAGCAGCGAAGCTTACAGCTACAGCTGCAGAAGTCAAGCTAAAGGCGACCATGATTGGCTTCCAGATCCTGACAAGGGCAACGAACGAATTGTTCAGGGTGAAACACCTTGATGAAGAAACGGCCAAAACGGATAGAGCTTGAGAGCTCTTTATAAAGATGCAACGCACATGGCCAGGCACACGGCGGCCTGGTCGAGCTGCAGGGTACCACGCGAGTTCCACTCTGTCCTTCGGTCGACGACGACGATCTCATCCAATGCCTGTCCCCCAGGCGTCCCACGATATGTAGAGAACAGGCACGTCGGTATATTGCAGAGGACAAGCTTCCAGCAAAGCATTGCCTGGCTTGGCGTGCAGCAACGCGTGCTCGTGTGAGGGCATCGTATGGACAGCTCGGTCGACGACCTACCGGATTGGGAGAGTGAACCAAGATCTAATGATGAGCGTGGCTTGGAAACGACAGTCGCCAAGGCTGATGAGGAAGGGCAAGGTTGACGTCGCTCGCGTGAAGCAACACGTGCAGTGACATTCGAAAGTCATTGGAAGAGAGGAGGTGAGAAAGGACGACCAAATATCGATGATCTGTAGCGTGCTCACGTGTACGCAAGGCCAACGTCTTCATCAAGACAAGCCAATCACAAATGACAATTCCATGCTTGAAGATTAATGCATGTCACCCATGTGTATTCTGCAAGTAACGTGATACATGATTTGTTCGTCGATACTATCATGTCAACGTCTGTCCGATCTCGGTCAACGGTAGTGGATCGACTATCCTATCCTCTCCAACGTGCTTGATCCGTGCATTACATTGTTCCCCAAAAGCTCCGCATCCATAGATCGACGACCCTGTTGGCCCTGTTGGCAGCCGTGAACATACCTTGAGTATAGTTTCGACAATCCTATTTCCTGAGATCTGCTGTTGTACTGTTATAATGATCCGAAGTCAGACCAATGAAGCACCTGTTCCAGACCGGCTTGCACAGGTGGGTGTCAGGAAGCACGAGAGAAAAGTCAATTAGTAACCATGATCGCATCTTGCAGCCCCGCCTCTTCCGTTCCCAACAGCTCGATTAAGCGAACTCGTCGAACTTTTTTTGCTCGCGTGAGCACTCTCCTTAGATCAAAACCATCTTACAGTCCATAGACTGCGACTACACCTCACACCACCCTTCGCCATCTTGACACAACACCAACATGTCGTCCGTTCCCGTCAAGCGTACCGCGACCGCGGGCGCCGACGCCGTGGCACCGAACAACCCGTTGCAATCCGACTTCAACTCCGACGACCACTCGAGCATGGACGAAGACGAGCGCTACCTGGTAAGATGAGACAGGAGCTAGGCGCAAGAGCGAGAATTCAGACCATACCAAACAACACCCGCACTCCATCCTTCGGCGCATATCAGTGAGTACACGAGGCATCAAGTCAAAAAAAGAAACGTATAAAGTCATGGCACGCGGGTGCCTGCAGATACACTCTGGTCCGCTCGTTTTGCGACCCTGCCTCCCTCTCACTGGGCGGCAGAGGCAAATCGTGCCGACTGAGGAATGCTGCGGGCTGAGATCAAACCGCTTTTATGTTGAACTTGAACGCATTCGTATGCGCGGAAGGAGATGCTATGACTGATATCGAGCGATGCACCTAACCTCCCCCTGCCATGAGTTGCGGTGAATGCTAACAACTTCAAGCGTGCACTCGGATACAAGCAGGTATGTAGTATGCCATTCCGAGACGCTTGACCACGCATGCTAATGAAGCCTAGTCGCTGCATCGTCAATGGAAGTTCTTCGAGAGCTTTGCTGCAAGTTTTGGTTTGTCGTGGATCGACCTGACAATCAAGACACTGTACTGACTATAGCAGCTGCCCTCTACTCTGTTGGTGGTATTAGAGCGACCTTCACTATTGGTGTTCAAGCTGGAGGACCTGCTGCTTATTGGTAGGTGGAGCTAGCCCGCTCAATAGCACGAGTCACATCAACATGCTAACGAAGACAACAACAGGTCGAGCTATGTCGTTACTTGCGTCTTCGTCATGATCACCGCCGCTGTTCTTGCAGAGATCTGTTCTGCATTGCCCGCAGCCGGCTCCATCTACTTCTGGGCCGCAGAGGCCGGTGGACGCAAGTACGGAAGACTCTTCGGATTCATAGTAGCATGGTGGGCGACAACAGCCTGGACCACCTTCGTTGCCAGTCTATCGCAAGCCACCGCCAATTTTCTCCTCTCCGAGATTAGCGTGTTTAGACTCGCATACTCGACCGACGTAAACGACATCCACTTCCGCGTGGTCCAGTGGATCGTGTCCGAAGTCATTCTCTTCCTGGGTATTGGAATGAACTACTGCAACCCCAAGATCTACAGTTGGATTTTCCGTATTGCGACATACCTGATCTTGCTCGACTTCGTCCTGAACTTGATCTGGTTGCCCATCGGAGTGTCGCAAACATACGGTTTCCAGACCGCCGAGTATGTGTTCACCCAGACATACAACGAGACCGGTGCTCCTCCCGTCTGGAACTGGATGCTGTCCTACTACGTCACGGCCGGTATCCTGGTCGGTTTCGAGGCTGCTGGACACATCTCCGAGGAGACTCAGAATGCCAGTGTCACTGCTGCTCGCGGTATCTTCTGGTCCGCTTTGGCGTCCGCTCTGATCGGCTTCCCGCTCGTCATCCTCTTCCTCTTCTGCCTTCCGGACCTTGATGTTCTAGTCGCCCTCTACGATGCAGGCACCCCACAGCCCTTCTTGCACATCTACGACATGGCCCTGGGCCGCGGCGGCCACGTCTTCATGAACGTCGTCTGCATCCTCGGGCTACTATTCAACCTCACCATCTCCGGCGTCGCCTCCTCCAGACTCATCTGGGCCGTCGCCCGCGACGGAGTCCTGCCCTTCTCCGGCTGGATTTCGCAAGTGTCCAAGAAGAAGGAGCCGCGCAACGCCATCATCGTCATGCACGTCTTCAGCGCCCTGCTGCTCTGCACGATCCTCGCGTCGCCCGTGGCCTTCGAGTCCCTGGTGTCCGCCGCCGGCGTGCCGACCATCACCTCGTACGCCCTCATCGCCTTCGGTCGCTGCTTCATCACGCCGCACGACTTCAAGCACGCCGCCTGGTCGCTGGGCAAGTGGTCGCGGCCCCTGACGTTCGTCACGTTCGTCTGGAACCTGTTCCTCGCCTGCGTGCTCTTCTCGCCGCTCTACTTCCCCGTCACGGCCGACGGCTTCAATTACTCGCCCGTCATCTTCGGCGCTATCACCATCTTCGCCCTCGTCACATGGTGGGTTACGCCCGAGGAGAAGTGGCTGCCCGCCGCCCGGTTGGGCAAAGTGCACCAGCTTGATCAGGAGTATCAGCCTAGGACTCAGGCTTCCTCCACTTAGGAGGGTTGGGGGGAGGAGAACAGAGTATCAATTTTCGCTGTGATTGGGGAAAGACTCGAGAGAGAAAAGTCAGTTTCCACGGGTCTTTCTTTCATGAGCCAGACAGCATTCATTCATGGACATAAGACATGGATGCCTTCCGGGAAGGCGTCAAGAGGATCAAGATGTACGAGAGTGAAATGTAGCATAGTACAAAGAATTGGAAAAAGAAGAAGAAGAAGAAGAAGTATTTTCGAATTACGAAATTACAAAAGTACAGCCTAGCCTGTTCCAAAAAAGAACCCAGAAAAGTAAAAAAAAAACCCCCTTCCCAAATAAGAAAACTCCTCCCTCGTCATCATCCCATCCAAAGGTTAGCTCTCCCTTGATCTCCACATCAGGCCAAGGCTTTTCTTTGCTGTTTATTGATTGGGAAACGTCAAGCAAGAAACCTTTTCATGACGAGTGACGAGAGGGGGACTGGAGACTTTCCAAGTGCAGTACCCTAGTATGCATTATTGCCCCAAAGTTCTCGGTGAAGTACAAAATGTTCACCGTTTGGCACCTCGCACGCTTGTTGTGCATTCGTGTTCTCCGAATGTCGTACGCACATTAATGCAATTAACAAGAGAAGAAAAAGGGGGAAAAAGGGAAAGGGAAAGGGAAAGAGGCAGTCTCTGGTCGTGTCGTCGTAATCGAAAGAAGGTGGGAAAAAGAAAGGAAAAGGAGGAGGAGGAGTCGTCGTTCCTAGAAGCATCAGTTCGGGAGGGAACGTGTAGTGGAGGAGTTCGTTTCCCTTTTGGTTGGTCAAAACAAAGTCGAATCAAAAGACATCTTCGGGCCACTCGAAGTTCTTGTCGACCTTGGCCTTGACCTGCTTCGGGATCCTACTGCGGCTGCGGCTGCTCTTCGCGCTACCGCCCTCGGAGCCGGAGCGGCCTTGCTGTGTGTTGTCGTGGTGTTGCTTGGATAGGACTGCTTTCTCGGCATCTGGCGGGGAGTGGGAGCGGTGCAGCCTTGCGGCGGCGGCGGCGCGAGTCATCAGGTCTTCATCGGAACCAGGCTGATAGATTGGTTGCGAGGACCGGTACTTTGACTTCTTGATAGGATCTCCGTTGGGTGCGACGGTCGCCTCTTCACTTTCCTCAAGGACCGGCTCGAGGGCGACGGCTTGGGAGTCGAGGCTCATGCGGATGTTGCTGTCGGCAGTCACTTCGTCAATCTGCTTGACGGGGTCGTTGGCATCATCGCTGTCGTTGTCAAGTCCTTCAACGGTGGCGGCAACCGCGTGCTCGTCGCCATCATGAGCCAACTTGCTGGTGGACTTTCTCTGAGTGGACGAGTTGTTAGACTTGCGGCGCTTCGCTTTAGAGCCGATCTTGTCCCAGTCGGCGTTCTCGTCATCCTCATCGTCGTCATCCGGCGTGTAATCCTTAAAATCATCGCCGGTCTTACGCTTCTTGCGGTGAGTAGGCTTCTTGGACGCCATCTTCACGTTAGCATCGAGGGCTTTGAGTTTCGCGTCGAGGGTGGCGTAACCAGCAGTCTTCTTTTTGGCATCAGCACTCGCAGTGGACTGCTTCTTGTCGTCCACAGTCTTGTCGTTCATGTTGTTCGGTGTGGTCGACGCAGCGCCGGCCGCGGTCTCTTCATTCAAGTCTTCGATGTTATTGTTGTCTAGTTTGAAGAGAGAAGAAGCACGAGCGGGATAGGGTCGAGCATGTGACGCCCTGATCGTCTCCTCTTCAGTGTCGTGTGCTGTGTTCGTCACAAAATTGTCCTCTGACGGCTCAATTGAGACACCTTCAAGATCCGCAGCAGCCTTTGCGCGATCTTCCGTCACCTTCTTCGCATCCTCAGCCTCACTGTAGTACAATGATGGATCGAGGAATCGCTCGCTAGGCAAACTCTCTAGCTTTCCTGGTATGAATCTCGGACGCCTGATTGTTGAGTTTGGCGTGACTCGTTCGTACTTGTTGCCCATTTTCAGCACGGGAGAAGCTTGAACCAAAGCATCGTCCAACTCTCGTCGGGCAGATTGGAGCTTGACTTCGAGATCACTGACACGCTTCGATAGTTTGTGTTGTCTGCGCATGTCGACTCTGGAATGTGATTTTCTCAGTGAGGGCCCTTCCAGATCTGCCTTGACTGGCGAAACGGACGATGATGAATCTCTCTGCGCATGAGCGGCGGCACCGATGTTGTACTCTGACTTGGTTCGTTTCATATCGAAACGAAGGTTCTGAAGTGAGGGTTTCTTGAAGTGGAGGCGCGACTTGAGCGTCTTTACCACGCTCGGTGCATGGTCTGGTGTGTTGATTTCGGAGTAGTTGCTGGAATCGATAGTCGGAGGCGCGAGTTGGGAGCCGTACGAATCGTTTCGCTTGTGGTCTATCGATGGCGTCTCGTGTGCCAGCATGACTCCAGAGTCGCGAGTTTTGACGCTGATGTCGGCGTTGGAGGCCCGCGAGAGAGTACGTGCCTCGAATTGTCCGGATGCCTTCATGTCAGCGTATCGTCTCTCGGCCTCTTCTTTCAATGCCCTCTTGCGCTGATACTCGGCGATGTTTCTCTGTCTAAGGTCTTCGGTGGTCTCGTCCCAAACTTGTTTCCACATCCGCACTGGATGGAAGCTAGCAGCAAGAGAGCGACCGAAGCGAAATAAGAAGCCATTGTTTTCATCAGTGCCTTCGGCGCGCGGGGTGATGGCAGCAGCGGACGGTGGTAACTGCGCCTCCTCTTGATTGACGTCAATTTCAACCGCCGAGGATGGCATGCCGTTGTGATAGTCATCCATGAGCTCATCCACCTGCTGGATGTTGCCGCTGTCCGTGCGAATGAACCGTGTGAACACGGTGGGCGGCTTGTTACTTGGTTTGTCCGTCAGACTCCCTTCCTGAAACCTTGACTCTCGTGGTACCGGCTGACGTTCAGCGTGAAGCCGGGCCTGGCGTTCTGCAGCGTGGCGGAGATTGAGGTTCGACAGATTGTTAACGCCTTTCTTACGGCGGATGTTATGCTGCTGCACCGGCGTGGCGTCATCAGAGGCATCGTGGTCGGGACCCGGCAGACTTGGGCGGCTACGCTTGGGAGTGTGAGTGTGAGCATAAGCTTCAGCGTCGGGCGCCTCCAAGTGGTCGCTGCGGAGATTGTAGACATGCTCGTCCAAGGCGTCACGCTTGCGCTTGGAGGCACTGCTGGCCGGGCGAGGGGTCACGCGGCCTGGGTCCATGGAGTCCTTGACGGGCGTGTTCTTGCGCGGAACGGGCGGCGGAGGCCCATCCATAGCAGAGCTGGCGTATTGATAGATCTGGAGCAGGACTAAGGATTAACGGAGATGAGCGCGTGTTCTCGGTGCGACATGGGAGAGACAAAATTTGATTTGATATGATGCAACAGCGAGGGTTGCCATGCGGCGGTCGGCGTGTCTCAGTCAGTCAGTAAGTTAGTTGTGAACGTACCTGGATCTCCGTGAAGCTGCACAAACAAGCCGAGCTAGCGCTACGGACGGTGGAAACGACGGCAAGCGGCGTGAAGAGCGACCGAGAGTGGATGATATGACTAAGTAGAAAGCTTGGTGTAAGGGTCGTGTACAGGCATTGCTACCCAGTCGTGTAGAGTGGACAATGAGTCGGTGAAGCGAGTGTGTTGTTCGGTAAAAGGTGAAGTGTTTGGGAAATAATTACAGTTTAATAAACATGGGATTGTTGGCCAGCAATCATCCGCAGCCATGGCGAATAGGCGCCGACTGTGGGGCCGCTTCAAGAACCCTGGATTACCTAAGGCAAGTCGTCTTCACATACATGTAGTGGGGGAATCCTGGATGAAGATTGAGATTGTTACATGTCATGGGCATGTCGCCAGACTGTGCTTTGATCATCAATCAGAATGCCATGATTTTTTCTGCATTCTCTTCCGACTAAGGTAGCATTGCAAAGTGAGGTACCGCATCTGCCATCGTATCTGCCTTGTCTGGTCAAATCTGATTGCTCCCCACTATTGTTCACGTGTATGCCTGCAATCCTTCTAACCACCTGCATTCAATAGCCCGACAATTGATCTTTCTGTTCTTATTCTCCATTAATGCAACACTTCGATAGTCATTGTGTCTGTTTCGCACGATAGTGAATCTAATCAATACTGACAGGACAGCTTCACTGTCGTAACATGGACATGCAATCTCACCAAACCGTTGCACTCTGGCAGTGTCATCGCTCACCACTCAAATCCGCTAACCAGCATAACGAGCATTCGAGCATTTGGCCAACATTCATAGCATCTACAAGATGCATCTTCACACGGTGCATAGCAGTCGCTACTACTCAGCGCAACCCGAGACCGGAGTTGCGATTCATTCAGCCATAGACGCTCTGGCCCGGCGTCAGGATTACGGATACTCGTCACCTTCTTGGACCAACATCTTCATCGCTGCAGGAGCATGTAACGTTGGAGCCATCATGCTCGGCTTCATATTCCAACTCATCTACTCACAAATAAAGCGACGCAAGAATTTCAAGGAAAAGCAACAGCGTTGGTACGGACAGTGATAGAACTGGAAAGGTTATCCGCTAGAGACGGACAATTATCAGTCCACTGGCTGGACGACTGGTCAAAAGCACATGCAAACGCAATTGCTGTCACGCCACAAAATAATGCAGGTCGCATCGCAGCAATTCCACGATCAGGTGACGCCGTTGTGGTTTCTATCTGCTGGTTGATCTCATTTCGAGGCTGCATGAGAGACGCTTCATCGCGAGGACAACATATGCGCCGACGTTGACAGGGCTATCGACCGATATGTATGCTTGTCATCAGTTCTGTTATCGTGTACATATGTTCATGTACAGTACCCATCCAAGTTCCGAGCAGTTTACGACAAGATCGTGATGCCGTACTTCGCCGCAATATCGCCGTTGACATGCGGGGTTAATCAAAAGTGAAAGTTGGTCAGCGCTTTTCAACTACATGTACCTAGAGTTGTGAAGTGACACAAACGAGCTTTTCCGGTGATTGAGCGAATGGTTCTTCCATGCATGCAGATTTTAGTAATGAATGCGATTGTTTGTAAGCCTTAACTGACATGTACAAGCGAGTCTTGTAAGAGTGAAGTCATAAAGTCCCGTCGATCCGAAGCACCAAGGAAACAGTCGATCAGCTGCCGGGATAGAAAACGGTCGTTTGCGGGGATGAATCGGGTTCGAACGGGGCTTTAGTATTCACTTCGACCTTATTGGCGATCACCAAGGTTTCGCTCCACCAGCCATCACTGTCACCCTCACTGTCACCACTTGGACTACAAACAACAACACACATCTCACTTGGACGCTCGACTCGAAACACAACATCTACTTGGGAGAGAGTCGGATCTCGCTTGCCGCACTGTAGTCAACCAGTCGTCGCGAAACACCAGAAACATCAGAATTCAGAAACATCGAATACGCCCTTCCCATAAGTGCCTGTCGAAGAAACAGAACCCCCACGACACGCCCTCTGTGGCTACCACACACACCGGGATCCGGCAGAGTCCCTGCGTGATGCCTACCCAAAGACCATTTCTGAGCAACTTCCTGGCGGCCTTCCGATCACATACCCCCCAGCCACTCCCAAAGTCCGTGGCTTCATTATCCACGACTTCAGCAGCCGCGGCATCCACATCGACCCAGACAGTCTGGACATCACAGCCTACAAAGCCACAGTCCTCGAATACGAGCGCATCCGAGAATGCCGTTTCACATCCACGGCCTATAAATGCCAAAGGGCAGCACCACAACGCGCAGTCGCAACAAGAGAAACACGGTCACCCTTCATTACAGCACAACGTGACACCGCAAACACACCTCCCACTCTCCCCTCCCACATCCGGCGTACCCGTCCACGGACCGCCAAACAAGCCACAGCCCTCATATCCCACGGTACAAGAGTCGCGGCGAGCAAGAAGAGGGAGTGACAGCAGCTGCGATTCCGGCGGCTTCAGAGATGTGCGGGGAGGTGGAGAGAAGTGGTTCATAGGCGGTAAGACCGCTAGCGGCGAGGAAAGGTACTACAAGTTGAGCATGGTGAGGAGGGATAGAAGCGCGGACAGGATCAGTACGGATCAACTGAGTTTATGAGGCTGCTTGACATTTCGCAAAGGCGTTTAATGGGACTCAGGGTACTTGGGAAAAGAGGACTGTCTTGCACCTGCAACCGGGTGGAGACTGAGTGAGGTCTGACTTATTGTACATATGAGCACCTCGGCTGATGAAGACAGCCGCATATGAGACTCTCAAAACTACGGCGGTCGTACTTGAAGCTGCTATTACGGGAATGCTTATGAATTAATGAGATATGTACATACGAAGAAGAAGTTGGGGAAAAATGACCTTGGGACACCCTGTCTATGGAACGGACCACAGACTATGAATTCTCCAAGAATGCCCAATAAATGTTTCAAAGAACAATACTGCGTGCGCGGTTTTGTTCTGTTCTTAGTGAGGGATGAAGTGTACGATTTCCCCTCGATCACATGCTAATTGCTCATAACCTTGCCCCACGTGGATCTGATGTCACACCTGAATGAACGAATCACTCATCTCGCGGACCTTTTTGAAACATAACATCACGTGTATTCTTGCTTTGAGAGCAGCCATCTCCACATCCGCTCCTTCGTCAATCGCGACCATGTTCAAGAAAAAGCCACAGATCAAGCCCGCAGCACCTTTGAGATCCTCCGACCGAAGGAAGCTCGCCGATCAAATCATCCAGGAATACAAGCTCGAGCTACCACAACCGGAAAACGAGAGCGCAGAGCAAAAGGCCGAGGCGACCGCCGCGAGATCAGGCCTCCGGAACTCACTCCTGCCAGACAATGTTCAATCCGCGCGATTCACCACCACACACGGACCAGACTTGAAGCACGCTTCAGGAAGCGTCTACGTTGGGAGTCAGAATGGGGAAGATGCCAGGATATTGTGGTGGCAGATTGATGGGAAAATGTACCCTTCGGTATACACACTCTGGAAGAATGCGGACATCGTGCCTCTGCTGCACACACCGGGCATCGTGGTGAAAAAGCTGCAGGGCGGCGCTGATCTGATGACACCCGGACTGGCTGGAGGCCCACCCTTTCCCGAGCAGGCGAAGCAGGGTGCGGTCGTTGCAATTGCGAGCACAGATTCACCAACCGTGCCTGTGGCGGTGGGAGTCTGCAAGGTCGACGTGTCGGCATTGCAACAAGTGCAAGGCGCGAGAGGCCATGCCGTCGAGACGCTTCACTGGTACGGAGACGAGCTCTGGAGCTATAGCACAAGCAGTCGGCCTGGTCAGCAATCGCCAGAACAGATTGAAGGATGGGCTGATGTTCTAGAAACAAGGGGTCTGACGGAGAAGGTCGACTCTCTGGATGTCGACGACCTTGACGATGATGGCGGTGTTTCCCTGAAGGATGGAGAGACCAACGACGATACGGTGAAAGCTCAAGGTGGTCAAGCGATTGCAATGGATAGCGATGACCAACCGGCGGCAGAAGAATCTGGTTCAGCCAAATTATCCCAGAAAGAGATAGATCTTGCATTCCGCAAAGCCTTCCTTTACGGTCTTCACCACCACAAGACCAACAACGCCAACGAACGTAACCATGGTCTTGTATTTCCACTCACACAGTCCTTGATCATGTCAACACTCATAAACCCGTTCCTTCCAGCCTTCACGCCGGAGCAAACCCAACAGCTCCAAATCAAGAACACCAGCTGGAAAAACATCAAGAAGTTCGTCAAGCAACTTGACAAAGACCAGATCGTCAAGAGCAAAGAGAAGCAGGGTAACGAGACCACGATCATAGACGTCGATTTCAACGACACCGCAGTCGCAAATTTCAAGCCCTACCGTCTACCAAAGAAAGAGACTGCGGGCGGTACCTCCGCCGGAAGAGGTGAGAAAGCAACCGAAAGTATCGATACTGGAGACGACTCAGTCGGCCAGAAGCTCGAGATCAAGTCATTCTACAAGCCGACCGCGAAGCTATCTCCCATCTTCGCCACGTCAGACAAATCCGCCTTCACAGCGCAAGAGATCCGCCAAACGGTGACCGACTACGTCGAAGCCGAGAAACTCATCTCCGAAACCAACAAGCGGCTGGTCAAACTCAACCCCACGCTTGCGAACGCCGTTTTCGATGGCTCTGGCAGCGTCGACAAGGAAGTCTTAGCAAAGGGCAGTGTACCGCGTGACGCGCTGATCGACCGCGTCAGCCGCGCGATGGCCGGCTCGTACGCCATCCTGCGCAACGGCGCAGACCCCCATTCCGTCAAGATGCGGTCGGGCACGCCGCCGAAGGTGCACATCACGCTCGAGACTCGCAGCGGGAACAAGATGGTGACCAAGGTTTCCGGACTGGAAGTGTACTACGTCAACCCACGGCCGTTGGCGGACGAGCTGCGGAAGGTGTGTGCGGGGAGCACTTCTGTCGAGCCGCTGGCGGGTGGGGCGAAGAAGACGGAGAAGCCGGTTGAGGAGGTCATGGTTCAAGGGCCGCAGAAGGATGCTGTTGTGAAGGCGTTGGAGAAGAGGGGCGTCAAGTCGAGGTGGATCGAGGTTTTGGACAAGACCAAGGGGAAGAAGAAGTGAGGCAGGCGAGCTGTGGGATCTATATAGACGTGGATCCACCAAAAACAGCCAGTGCTAATGAACACTAGCATGTCTCTACTATCAAACTCTGTAATGTTCATGCCTGTCTCGCTATTCTTCACGTCTTGAAGGATCATTAGCGTCTAATGATAAGATCCTCCACCATCGTTCAGCCTCACTTAACGTACAAACACAAACTCACACCCGTGTCATCAACTAACCCAGACCTACAAACATTCCAACTCCTCTAAAACCTTAAATCTCTTTCCAATCCCTCACTTGCAATGACATCCCGGTTCAGCGCAAAGCTCGAAACATCAACCATCATCGACGCCCCGCCAAAGAAAGTGCGCCAGGTGGTACGTACATACATACATACATAGATGTACTGTTACACGGGTCGGAAACTGAGATTGGATGCTACGCGGGCATTCTACTTCTCACCGTACGAGTCTTTGAATTTCGCTAGGGGAAGGGTGGCGGATTCGGGCAGGACGTTGTTCAGAAATTATTGCTTGGTGGCAGGGGTATGCATGCGGCGGTCATGTTTATGGCTTTGGTCGCCGGTTCGCTTGCTTGTGGAAGGACTGTTTGAGGGGTTTCATGAGGATTTGAAAAGGGAGGGTGAAGGGAAGAAGAAGAAGAAGAAGAAGAAGAAGAAGAAGAAGAAGAAGAAGAAGAGGGATTGGACCGACTTGTCTTTGGAAAAGGTGTTGGTACAGCTTTTGTAGCGTCTTGTTAAACACCCCTTTACCCCCTTTCTACCTGCGATCCATTTTCCTAGCTCGTACATGAGAACTCCAAGCGCCGTGCTACACCCGCCTGCCAAATTTTCTGGATGCTCACAGGCTCTATGAGACTTCCATGGCGTCGCCGCCTTGGCTAACACCATTTGCTCCGTTGCTCAACGAGACCACGCCGTCTTCGCCAATGAATCTCTTCTCGAACTCCTGGACGAATTTCACGCTGCGAGCGGGGTCGTAGAACAGGCGGAAGGTTCGCTCGACGTCGCCGACCTCGATTGGCCTTGTTGCGTCGGCACCTCGGGGGCTACGCTTTTTGGCGAGCAGGTGCGAGGTCGTCAGCAGATTGCCAGCGTACCTCAGTCCGGTCTCGGAGCCAATCTTGGTCAGTAGCGCGAGAGCGTCGGCAGTGATGTCGATCTCCTCTTCTTGCGCGCGAATGGCCAAGATTTCTTTGATTTCGTCTGCGGCGTATGTCTGGGTTGAGATGATGACCACGCGGTCGAGGAAGTCGAGAGGCAGACCGTGAGGTGAGCGGTAGTTGGTGCCCCTGATAGTAGTCGAGCCGCGGTTCGAGGCCATGATCACCACAGGTGCAAGCTCATCTTCTAATGCGCGGTTGATGAAGCTGAAGCACTCAATGTCGAGCATGTGAACCTCGTCGATGAACAAAACGCCAGGTACAATCTCCGCTTTACCCTCCTCTTTCCACTCGGCGACCTTGGTGTTGATTTGATTCCGCACTTCGCTCCTGATTTCGCCAGTGTCACCAGAGAAGAGCGCAAGGAAGCCCTGTGTCCTAGAGTTGATCACATCGATCTCGTGTAGAGACACGGTGTGCACAGTCTCCCTGCGGACCTGGAGTTCGCCATCGGGGCATTGTACGTATCTCGTGTCCGGCCCCAGCGCATCGTAGTCGCGGGATCTGGCGTATGAACGTCCAAGTTTTGTGATGCGGCCACTCGCCTTGTCGATGCTGATGATGTCGCCGGCCATAACCTTTTCCTTGGTCATGCTGTCGATCATCTTTGTTCCCATGTCGTAGAGTGTTTCCATGTCGGTGGTCTTAATCGTAAGTTTTCCGGTCTTGTTGTCGCCAGTGACCGACCTGTCGATCTGAATCTCCACAACCTCACCCTCAATGACTTCGCTCTCTTCTTTGATCCTGACTCCAATGCTCTTCCTGAAAGCCTGTTCCAGAGCCTCTGTTTTGCTCATCTCCAAGCTGAAGATCTCTGAAGAAGCCAGCATTGTGAACGGCACATCATCACCCAGTCCCTTGCTCATGCCCATCGCGAGAGCTGTCTTTCCTGTGCTAGGAGGTCCAGAAATGAGCACCGCCCGTCCTGCGATCTTGCCCTCCTTCACCATCTGAAGTATGACGCTTGCAGCTTTGCGCGCCTTTTGCTGACCAACGAGGCCATCTGCGCTGGGCTTCACTTCGAGTGTGTCAGGTGTCACACCAAGACCGCGGATGTGTGAGTGTGCTGCGACCAAGTTCAGGCCTTGACGCTCTTTCGAGTCGGATATCGTGGATATAGGCTGTAACTGTTAGCTCGTGATACGATGCGGAACGCTGCCTCACTCACTGCGGCCATGATGTTTGCGATGCGCCGCGCGCAATTGTTCGATGGAAGTTCGGTTGGCTAATCCAGGGTGACGCTTGAAGATCGGCGACACGGTCAGAGTATGCGGCTATGCGGTGGCGGAGATGTGATAAAGGTCGAGTGTATGGATATGGGATGTTGCAAGTCGCGAGTTGCTCAATCGTCGCTTCCAGTTCCAGTGCTCTCGTTTCTTCTGTCGGATCGCCATTTGGACCGTGCCTTACATCACGCTGGCACGCGCTAATTTGAACGCATCTCATTTAGGCTTAGCAGGCGAGTAGCTCTCG
>Ga0265798_10004716_pt1 | contig 18681 bp, 12 predicted proteins | sample P3T30metagenome_FD_192430 | JGI IMG/M metagenome (GOLD analysis project Ga0265798, IMG submission 192430) | Plant litter microbial communities from East Loma Ridge, Irvine, California - P3 T30 | ecosystem: Environmental > Terrestrial > Plant litter > Unclassified | place: USA: California... | reverse complement strand
TCTATGGCCTACGTATTCGATTTTGTACAAAGCGAATAATTCAAGCTCTTACCGGCGGGCGAGAAGAAGAAGAAGAGGAGCAACAACAAAAATAAGAAGCAGGTGTGAGCAGTTTGTAGATGGAGAGTATAGCCGGCTTGATCACAGCTGGGGCGGCGGCTCTAGTCAAGGGCGACGGCGGCGGCGGCGGCGGGCGGGAAGGCGGGCGTCATCCCGGTCGAGATCCTCTCGTACCAAAAATACCGCCGCACATTCCAGGCGAGCGTCGACGCGCCGGCTACCATGTCTTTTGTGGTTGAGTAAGTGGAATAGGTGCATTTGATGCAACACCCAGCTAATGCCGTCCTAGCCAAGTGCGCCGTATAGACAGCCAGCTCGACCGGCTGCAGCTTTCGTCCACGAGGGCCGGCAGCTTCTCCATCACGGCCGAGGAAGCCCACGACCCCACCAAGACGACGCGCATTGCCCATCTGCAGACCCTCATCAAGTCGCTCTCCACGACAACCTCGGCCAAACATAGCCTTGTGCCTGTGGCCAGGATATCCGAGACACTACAACGGGCCAACATCGCCAGCACCTGGGAAGATGCGAGCTACGAACACGAATTGGAATGGCTGCTGGTCAGCAAGGCGACGACACAGGTCTATGGCCAGATCCTGAACACGATACTAGAGCAGACGATTCCTCTCGAGGACGACTTGTGGTATTGGGACGACATTCTCTCCACGTACCATTTTGCCGGCCTGTATTCGATACAAACATCGCCGGTCCGGGTGTGGAAGTGGTCACAGGAGATATACCACGACGTACGCTCAAGAGGCGGCCAACTGGCTGTTGGGTGGAGCCAGTTCTACGGCCTAGTCAAGGATGCAGTGCAAGAGCGGAGCATCGCAAATATACAGCGACGGGTAGTGAGCCCGCTAGCACTTGTGCGCAACGAAGGCAGGAGAAAGCGGGCGGCCCTGCGCAAGATACGACTGGTCAATGCAAACGCGCTTGGCGTGCTGCTGGGTGAAGGCCTGGGCAACGAGAGGTATGCCAGCAGTCAGGCTCGAAGAGACTGAATAGTAGCTCACAATCCCAGTGTACACGATGACGGGACACAGTCACCCACGCTGCTTGGCACACAAAGGTGGAAGAGCGTCATGTCCAAGAACATTGCGCTCATGGACGCCGTCATTCAGAGCGTGAATGCTGCAGAGCTTTCTGTCGATAAGTTCGACGACTCAGTTGCAAGCATCACACAAGACGATCAGTTTTACTCACTACACGAGCCCTCTGGCGAACGAACCGCAAACTCGTTGAAACCCGCAGAGGTAGCAGAGCGTCTTCAGCATCTACTCCACACCGCTTTACCTAGCTACACGGCCAACTTCAACGCCTCGGTCAAGGAAAACGGGCGTCCTTCTCGTCTCATCCGCTATTGGCTCCCTGCAACTGCACTCCTCGTTTCCTCGACTACCATTCTGCGCATCTTTGTCAACCGAAAGGAAGAGATTGCGGCATGGATACGCGAATTTGGACAGACGGTCATCGACTTTTGGGCCAACTGGGTGGTGGAGCCCACGATGAGGATAATTGGGACCATCCGCCACAACGAGGACAGTGAAGTGTCAATCATGAGCAAACGCAGCTTGGAGTCGGACCGCGCAAGCCTTGAGCGCATGGTGGTGGATTTTGCCATCAAGAACCCCGAAGGCCCCGCGTTGAACGAGACGCAGATTGCCGATATCAAGGCAAAAGTGCGCGAGGGCGATCTGACCACCGTCTTGAGGTCGTACGAGAAGGACATTCAGAGTCCGGTCAAGGGAGCTATTGTAGGCAATTTGGCCAGCGCACTTCTCATCCAGGTCCAGAAGACCAAGGTCGACGTCGAAGTCGCCATGAGCGGTATTGACAGCATCCTCAAAAGCCAGGAGCTTCTCTTTGGCTTCATTGGCCTTACGCCCGGTGTGCTCGTAAGCATCGGGGCCTACCAATGGCTCCGGGGTGTCTTCAGCAGCCGCAAAGGCGTACAGCAGTGGGCAAGGCAGGGCCGCATGCTGCTCATTCTCCGCAACATTGATCGTATCCTGACAGGTGCAACCCCTACGGAAGATGGTGAGATTTCATACAAGGACCATGGACTACTACTCTGCGAGGTGCATCTTCTGCGCCAGGCGGCGAGCGGCATCCTGCCGCGACGCATATTCCAAGATTTCCTGGTCGAGATTGATGAGCTCGTTGATGTACGGAGCGGGTTGCAGAGGCAGCAAAAGGTGGTGGAGCGCATCCGGTGGGCGTATTCGAAATGGTTTACGTGAGGCAGGAGGGTGGGTTTCTTTGCGGCGGGCATGGCCCAGCCGCAGCTTCACGGACAGCGTACATAGCCAGCCCTCCCCCCCATCAATCCAACATGTTCCCGCCTGACGATGGTCCACGCTGTTTCGCATGAGTGACAAGGGGCGACGACGATGACCGGGTCAGGCCAAGCGCGTTAAGTTGCCACCGAGTTGGCTGTCGTCACTTGTCGCGGATGACAGTGACGGCTGGTGAGCCCGTGCGGATGATTAGCGCCAACGTCCAACGCTGGCACACACCTGTGAACGCTTCCCTTCCAACGCCGCTTGCTGTGCTGCCTTGCTGTTACCCACACAGCATCACAGTCCCCCCACCACAACCCACACTCGACGTCCTTTTGAGAAGCCAAAGCAAACCGCCAGCCTCGTATCCCGCTATCGCCAAACCAGCAGCCGACCGCTCCTCGTAACAGCCCCAGACCGGCGGGTGCCAACTTCCAACCCACTCTCCCGTTCGATAACGCAACGCACACACGGCCACCTTTTGCTCAACATGGCAGGCTCCAGGAATTATGACTTTCTCGTAAGCTTAGCCCGCATGCTTCTTTTGTTGCGCCTCCTGCCCAGCTTTCCCCTCCCCAAATACATACATATGCGCTGGACCCTGAGGTGTCCCCCCGCCTCCACCGCTTGTATGCAAAGACCCGCACTAACAAGTAGCTCTCCTCCCCCCGCGTAGATCAAACTGCTCCTCATAGGCGACTCGGGCGTAGGCAAGTCGTGCTGCCTGCTGCGCTTCAGCGAAGACTCGTTTACGCCCTCGTTCATCACCACCATCGGCATCGACTTCAAGATCCGTACCATTGAGCTCGACGGCAAGCGCGTGAAGCTGCAGATATGGGACACTGCTGGCCAAGAGCGCTTCCGGACTATTACGACGGCGTATTACCGGGGCGCCATGGGTATCCTGCTCGTGTATGATGTCACGGATGAGAGGAGCTTCACCAGTACGTCTCCCATGTATATATATGTGTACACACGCATATGACAGTAGCCTCGGTTACTTTCCTCTGGTGAGGATGGAAAGGTAGCTGACACTTGACTTACAGACATACGCACATGGTTCTCAAACGTCGAACAACATGCTACCGAGGGCGTCAACAAGATCCTCATTGGCAACAAGTGCGACTGGGAAGAGAAGCGCGCCGTCTCGACAGAACAGGGTCAGGCCCTCGCAGACGAACTCGGCATCCCCTTCCTCGAAGTCTCGGCTAAAAGCAACATCAACGTTGACAAGGCCTTTTACAGCTTGGCTACCGACATCAAGAAGAGGCTCATCGATACCGCGAGGACCGATCAGACGACTGCTCCAAAGGTCGATGTTGGCGGCCCCGACAGTGGGAACGCAGGCATGGGCGGGAAATGCTGTTAGGAAGGTGGTTGGTGCAAGGGAAGAGATGGGGGTTGGGGGCTAGCTAGCTAATGGGGGAAAAGATGCAGTGTCTGGCTATGTGTACAAAGGTCCAGATGCGGCATGCTTGTTCTGGTCATGAGAAAGAGAGATGTGTATGGTGAGTTGACCAGTATTTCGGCCGACGAAGAGAGAGAGAGAGAGATTTCATGACCATGATACATACGATGGATAGTTCGCTCGAGCGAATTTCTTTTGGGTATCATCACTACTTTCCTTGCGAGTTTTTTCTTTGGCTCGGCGTTTCCAAAGAGAATGGGAGTTTAACTCTAGCTTTTATCACATTACGTATTGTAATGCCCAATCTTGTATATGGCAACACACAAGTTTACAATTCTCAACCCCGATCGTTAAGTGGGTGAATATTATGCTTCTGTGAACTTGCCGATCAAAGTGAGAGTGAAGAGGATACGATGGAAACATGATTATTACTATTATGGCTTCCCTTTCCAAAGTACTACAAACACCACCGCCACCACCACCACTACACCTTACTCAGAAGAAAGCACACCACCCGATATACATGGCAGCCAAGTTGTGCGGATCCCTCGCCATGGCAATCAGCGCATCCACATAGCCCTCTATGCTCAACGGCATACTCTCCCCTTTGAGGTAGCCATTCACCTTTGTACGCGTAATATCCAATACCTCCTGTGGCGTATCCGGCACGCCCACAATCTTCTTCCGGCGCTTGGCGCCCAAGAAATCAGCCGTAGGATCATGTACAAAAGTCTCCAGGATGGTAATCAGCGTATCCTCGTGCTGGCGTAGCAGTTTATACGTTAGTTCTGCTGCCTTGCGAAAGGGTCCTTCTACGCCTTGCGGGCCCATGGCATCCACCATGTTGTGCGTGAGGCGGAAGGGGACGAGCTCCGGCTTTTCAAACGTCAGGCCTTTGTCGAAGAGGCAGTTGAAGTCGACGTGGAAGGTGCCACCGTCATTTTGTTCAAGGAGTACGTTTTCGCCGTGGCGGTCGCCCAGGCCCAGGACGTGGCCGACGATGCTCATTACGGCGCAGGAGCGCGTGTAGCGCAGCCGCGCGGCGAACCAGGCTTCGGGCTCGGGAAACGTTTCGACAAACCATTCGTGCAGAACCGGGATGAACCTGGAGAGGATGCGATCGGTGAAGATGGGGAGTTTGGAAGGCGTGGACGAGGCTTCGTTGAGGAGCGTTCGGATTTCTGTGTAGTCGATGGGTATGGCGCGTTGGCGGTAGAACCGCAGGATGATGTCGCGCATGGGCTTGAGACCTTCGACCCATTCAATGGCGCCGCATTCTTCGTTGAGGGGTGTGACGGCGTATGTCTTGATGTACAGCCGACGTTTGCTCGATTCAATGTCCTTTTGCAGGGCCCGGTTAATCATGGCGTTGAATTCCATAAGACGCTGATCTTTGCGCAGGTCATCCTTGGGCTTGCAGAGGAGGCCGTAGGAGCGGCCGTCTGAACCGCGTACGTTTAGCTTGCGTGGGCGTTGTAGTGAAGACAAGACCAGCACGTCGTCGTCGAATGATTGGATAGAAATGGCGTCTGCTGGGAAAGGGTTGTGACGGCGGATCGTCTGACTGTCGTTGCCAGCTGGAAGATTGGGAAGCAGATTTGCCTCAATAGGAACCACCAACGGCGTAGGAGCGAGCTTGTGATTGAACCCCAAATCTCTTGCTAAGCTTACACGTGCAACCCGTGGCTCAATCGGAGCATCGCAAGCCGCTAACAGTGCGTCAGTAAGTCGCTGTCCTTGGATGATGAGGTTCTTGAGGTCAAGCGGAGCCCCTTTGCGCTTAGATATATCCTTTTCTTCGTTAGCTGATTCAAGATTACGGTCAGTTCGATAACTTACGCGTAGTCTTTGCAGGACCGCAGTACCTCGGGCTCGGCGGTCATCCTGCGTCGAATGCAAGACAGCCAGCAAAGCCCATAGTGCCTGCTGCGGATACGAAGATGCAACTCGAAGGATGATTGTCTGGAGTGCATCCCAAACGTTCTTATTCGGATGGCTGATGCGTGTGATGATCTGAGGAAAGGCGGTGTACCATGCAAAAGCAGGCATTCGCTCCCCAGCATACCGCTTGATGTACTTGTTAATAATGTCCAGGTAGTTCAGCCGATGATCATGAAACTCCTTGTCTTTGACAGCTCTCGGTTGGTTGTGCATAACTTCCATACCCATGTCCAACCAAAGCGTAAGTATCTTGGGCAAAGTCTGGTAGTAGTACTTTGTTCCGTAGACGGTAGAGCGGACAAAGTTCTCAATGACGAGCTTTATCAAACTGCCTGCCAGGTATTCTGAGCTCTGCTTTGATATTGGCTGCTGCTTCTCCGACTCTAGCAACTTGAGATACCATCTACCAAGGTAGTAGTGACCCTTATCCCATCTCGGATATGTTTGTACACCAGTCACGTACTCTTCCTTCAAGGAGACAGACTGTGTCTGACCAGCACGATCAAGCCATTTTGCGAGCAACAGTTGAGCGTGGCACTTGACTTTGTTCATCGAATGATCCTCTCCTCTGCCAGTTGTTGTTACAGAAACATTGATGGGTATAGTATCGTCTTGATGGAAAGCGTCACTGTCGATTGCACCACGCAAATTCTGAATGGCTTTGCGGTGGTGGCCATCCTTCCATAGCAGTTTTGAGTACTCTATTTTGGATGCATTGTCTCCCAGGCGCTCGGCATGGAGTACGGAATTGAAGGCGGTCGTCATGAAATCGCCTTTACGAGCAAGTCTTCCCGTTGTAAGCCATGCGGATGCAATGTCAAGGTTTGTGAACTCGATGCTGTTCCCAGTCAGTTAAAATGGCATGTGTAGCGATTGGTGTAGTCCTACCGAGACAGTGTCATTGCAGCTCGGCGCACTCCCAAAAGATATTGCTTGTCTGAAGTGTAGGCCCCGATAATGTCTAATCGTCGGTCCAAGTTCTCGAGGATGACTTCTCGCTTCATGGTACCCCCTGAACTCATACCACTGACAGCTTCAATCTCATACAATGCATGTAACTTGACAAGAACTTCATGTGAAGCCTGTACCGAAGTTGTCGTTGAAGGCGATAGACTCTTCGCTAGAAGTTCGCGTAGCTTTGCAATGCCACTCTGGAAGTCTGCTTTCTTGTTATGGCGAAGTGCTAGCAGCACTAGACCTACACCAACGTTGAAGTCTATAAAGACATTGGGGTTTACATCGCTGGAAGCACCCAGAAGTCGTTCGAGTTGTTCCCATTTCCCCACTGACCAGGCAGCTTCTGCTGCGAATGGCAGAGTACTGCTCGAAAGTGTGTTGGAGGCATAGAAGCCATCTATGTAGTTGAGAATCGAATCTAGATTCTGTGTCAGCTAGTCTTTGTAAAATGCTTTTGTGATTCTCACCGTATTGGCCGGACTCCTTCAAGCAAGTCAACAAGTTGATTTGAGTTTCAACATCGTTTGGTCTTTCAGCAAGAGCTAATTCGTACCAACTTTGGGCTGCTGTCCATCGTCCAGCTTTACGATCTTCAATTATTTGCTGTTCTGGATTGAGCACCTTGAGATGAGCTGAAATTCCTTCGATGCAATCAGGCTCATCGATGTGCGCGTAGATCATCTGCAGATGTTGTAGTAGCTCATCCTTTTCCGAGAAAGGTTGATTTGACTCTGCCCTCATGTCTCGTTGTTGCCGGAAGTATTCCTCCCAGTGAAACAAAGCCCGTGCATAGGAGCCACATTCGACAGCTCGTCGCGAAATGATCTCCGCAGGGATAAGCTGGAGTATGCCTTCCACACGACTGATCTGCTTGATGGCGTTCATCTCTTCGTCTTCTGATATGCCACGGCCCGTTTTTCCTGCCATGATCCGTGCTTCTGAGACAGATTTCTTCTTTTCTTGTAGCCACAATGACAGGTATTCGAGCGTATGGAACACATTCTGTAAAGCGATTAGTCAAATCATCTCCTGAGAGTATAGTCCTGATTTTACCTCGCTACATTGCTTGATAATGGAAGCTTCATGTTGCTCTGCTGTACGTAGATCGGCTTGCAACACTTGTAGAAGCTCACGTCCAACGTTCATCATGTTCTCATCGTCATCAGAAACAATGACGTTCAAAGCTGCAAACGGTAGAATGAACGTGGCTATTGATAGATCGTAGCCTTTGATGATTCTGGCAAGAACGGGAAAGATCATCTCGGCATTAACGCCCTGCCCTTTTCGCAACAGGTCGTAGACAAAATTTTGGAGCCAGGTTCCGTGGCTGAGTTTCGAGTTGAAAATCGGATAGTTGGGACCCTCATATTGTACGGAGGGGTTTTGATTGACGGAGTATTTGGAGTCCAGAAAGGGAGTTAGTACGGTCCGGACTGCGTCTGGAATATCGTTCCAGCGCTGTGCTTCCGTGCTTGCCTGCGATGACCGAGGCTTTGTTCCACGAAGTGCACTGAACCCGCAATGTTTCAACATCTCCTGCATAACATAGGCAATCCAGCCTTGTGCCTTGGCGTTTGTAGTGGAAAGGAAGACCTTTACGAGAACTTGTTCGAGAAGCAATGCCACAAAATCAATGTCCTCGTCTCTTCGCGAGAAGTTCGATAGCATCAGCACACGCTTCTTTTTACGAACTGTTTCCACTCGGTAAGGATCAAGGCCACCAATGATACCAAGGCATTGCGCACAGAGCATAGTGATATCGGAGTGGTCTTCCGAGAACCGAACGCTAGCATCGAGGAGCGATCGAGTCAATGCTGCCAATACAGGAAGAGGTTTCTGACCAACCACCGACTGGTGTAACTCTTGCTGGTTGGCATCTAAGAATGGTACAAGTTCTCTTAGTGCTTGGCGTACCACGACCGAATTTTGATCTTTGCATCGGATACCAAAAGCATGAAAGACCTTGATTATTTCCACCATGTCTTTGAACTTCACTAGTGCTCCCTCTATCTTGGCTAGCATCGGTATGCCTGCTAGTGAAGGGAGGTATTCCACTCTTGCTCGGAGGGGCGAGTTATAAGTCTGAATGATCGATTCAATGGTCTTGTGCGCCTTCAGCTGGGTATCTTCTGAGAACAAAGACCAGTGTTGTACGATAAGTGCGAAGGTTTGGTCGACAACAAGCATTAAATCGTCCCCATCAAGTGCGGACAGGAAAGCAGCCCACACTGTGAATGTGTCGTCGCAAAGGTCGGGATCTGCCATCGCTGACTGGAGGCAAGCGCGAATCTGCGGCAAAGCCCCGTTCACACTGAATTGCGCAAGACTGATCAGATCACCGATAGCAGCTATGCATCTCTTCCGATCAGGTATCGTGTGTGGTACACCCTTCCCCTGGATACTTGGTGTCTCGATGACGTTTGAAAAATATGCAATGATTCCTAGGATATGTGTCTCGCAAAAGGCATCCAAATTCTTCGTCTTTGATGTCGACTTGCGTTGGCCTGATCTCGTATCAGGGGCGAGCATTGCAAGGGTAGTGAATCCGTTATAGAACGGTTTCTTCCTTATCCCCTCTTGATCGGCAGCCAGCATGAGGATTTCAATAGCGATGCCAGTTATGTCCAGTGTGACCCAAGACTCAAGTCTGTTGTTATTACCGTCTCGAATGGCTGGTTCAATGGCCGCCAAGGTTTCCATTGTAGTTCTTTCAACGTCAGCAACGGGTTGTGACAAGAGTAAAGCGAGAATCTTGGCAAGATTGGCTCTCGGGTGTGTCAGGACATCAATGACAGAAGCCTTCCGTGCTTGTGCGATCTTCTCAATGATGTCTCTTCTTTTACCCAATACAAGATGAGGAAGTGTGTCCGCTTGAGTCTGAACCAACAATTGACGAACACTTTGCTCAGTCAAATCAGCCAGTTGCTGTGCCTTTTGGGGCTTATTGACAATATCTTTGATAACTGAGAAGCCAATGACTTTCCAGTATGGGCTCAAGAGCTGTGTTGTGTCCACTGAGAAACCTTTGGCGACGGCCTCAAGTTCGCGATAGGCCATGCCGCATACCAGAGCGTTGGGATGACCGAGATATTCGATAAGGTGGTGCAGTATGATCGGGAGCTCTAGCTCGCCACATGTCTGAGCGGTTCTACCATACGCCGTGATGAGTGTTTCATGGTCAGACAAAACATCACGCTTCGCAAGGGCATCCAGGAACTCTATGGTTGATCTCCGGTTCTTTCCTCGTGTACTTCTTGGTATATCTTCTCGAAGAAATACCATCAAAGAGTTTGTCGCTGCAAGCTTAAGCTCTCGTAGGGATCTGCTCATGCATGCGAGCAACCATTGCCCCAGTTCGCACATCTCTAAAGCCAGATAGTCGGGGTCTGAGATGTGGTTATAAACACGGCCGATAGCTATCGCCATGAGTACTCGTGATTGCGATGATGCTTGGAATGCTGCTTCTCTGGTAATTGCAAGCATGGCGGCAATGGCTTCCTTCCAGTTCTCTGCGTCGCCCTGTTCGTTCCAGTACTTCGCCGCATCTCGTTCCTGTTGAGTGCCGGTATCGCACAAATTACAATTGAGTGAACTCAACGACTGCGAACGGGCTTGAGATGGCTCCAGACAGCGAGACCCGGCACACGCAATTTTGGATAATGCAGTTATGATATTCATCTGTAAAGACTCGCGTTGTTGCTCGTCTTCTGGCATCGAAGAGTATCTTGCTCTACTGGAGTAAGCGTTTTGTACCACTGATGCTTAGTTTACTTACGGAATAATGTTGTGAAGGTTGGATAAGTTGAGCACAGGTGAATCTTGAGTACTACCATTCAGCATTACAACGAGTTGCTCATAAGTGGAGCGGTTGATATCTTCCGAAGCGTCTGGGGATGTCTTTCGTCGCTTGGCAGGTCGGTCTTCGTTGCTCAGATTCAACGAGCGAAACGTCTTCACAAGTGGCGTTGATTGTTCGGAAAGCTCAATGTCCGAAAAGCTTGCTGATTCATTCTCGCAGAGTTCTTTGCGCAATTCCGCAACGTGAACAGGCCAAGCACCTGGCCCTGTCCAGAGACAGAGGGCCAACTATAGACAGTTAGCCCAGGGGTATAGTGTGTCGTTGAGTCCATACCTGTAAATCTTTGTGGAATTTGGAGAAATGATCCACATCTTGACATGTCCTAGCTACACACTTCTCAAGACCTTCTAGGATGAAGGATATACTTGCATTTTGTCTGTGTTGTGAAGTTGAAGGGTTTATGGATGAACAGCCAACGATACTGCGTAGGCGGGCGAAGATGGATGCGAGCCGAAGTTGGTTACCTTCTGATGCTGGCGGCATCAACAGGTTATCAAGAAGTTCAATCAGGCCGCTAGTCAATGCCTGAGCAGTCTTCAGCGATGTGGAAGGTCGGTCTCCGGGTGTAGCTAGAGGAAATAGCGATGTTTCCAACAGCTGCAAGTATACAAGCATAACTCCATCATAGAGGGGCCGCTTCTCTGAGGTTGTTGTCCAACGTCGGAAATGCTGCCACAATGCTTGAACACTATCCACAACCCAAGGTAAATGGTGTGCCAGGGTAATAAAGGTTGCGTACGTTTTCCCTCTGGCCTGTATGACATCGACTAACGCAAGAAGTAAACTAAAGCCGACATGGATGGATCCAATCTGCGATGTGATGGCCCGTTGCAAATCATGGGGTAGTGCAACAAAATGCTGGCTTTCTGGCCAGAACTCGCTGATACTGCTCGATGAGGGCAAAGCCACGTTGAATGATGGTGGCGACGGTGAGGCTAGATCGTTGATAGCGTCTAGATCTGCAAGTATACCTTGTGACAGTTCAATTAGAACCCAGGTAAAATGCGGAGTACTTCACTTACATTGCACACTAGACTTGTAGAGCTGCGATACTGTCGCAGCTGACCGCCAGAGGGCAGATGTTCGAGCTAGCACGTTTAGGCAGAGACTGAGGAGCTTCTGCACATGCTGGTGAATCGGATGCAGTGTGGCGTGTGTCAGCAAGCCAAGTAGTTTAGGGTATAGCCATAGGATGAGAGGAGGATGAGGGATGCTCTCATCATCACTTTGCTTCGCGCTCAACAACAGATGCGGCTTCTGTTGCAAGATGGATGTAAGTGCAGCAATGCTGTCAATGCCCTGTTGCGTTTGCTGGTTCTGGGCGAACGGGTCATCTTTGAATAGTCCTTCAAGACCCGCCTCGGCAATGACACATATGAGTGCAACCAGCTGTGGATCGGGCTCGTCTGTGTTTGGATGCTGTAGGAATTCTTTGACTAGTTCCCCGAAACTTACTTTGGCGGCTTCATCTTGCCGCGCGTGGGCATTTGAAGCGTTGTGGACAATTTGAGCCGCAATAGTCGACGGTGGAGGGACAGCGTTTGAGTATCCATTTGTCAAGGGCGGTGGAGCCATCCGCTGGGTCAAGCTCCCGCCTTTGCGGGCCATGGTTGACGTTACCGACGTAGCATCGCGATTGGGAAGGAGAAGCAAGAGGAATTTGGCCGTAAGCCAGGCAGCAGGGTGTTGGTACTTGAGCGTGATCAACAACAAGGCCAGACGCTCAATCACACCTAGAGCCGTTCAGAGTAGTAATGGCGACTAAAGCGGCGTGTCTGAATCGAACGCCTGTTGGTCGGTCGTGTCTTGTAACTGTTACCACGTAGTTTTGCAGTAGATGACGAGGTACGTCAGGTGTGCTAGGTGCACTAAGATGTTGGTGGATCTGCAATGGGGCGCGACAGACACTTTTCTAGTGCTTCACGTAGTCACGAGACCCCACTAAGCCCTGGACTCGGGAATGAGCGCTACCTACTGTTCCGCAATCCGAGATGCGGGCGGCGCGCGACAACACCATATTCGCCCCGCGAACCTGCGACTGAAGCTACAATCCAATCCGCATATACACACATACACACACACGCACGCACACAAACACACAAACACACAAACACACAAACACACAAACACAACCAAAGTGCGGCGCATGCCCAAACCGCAACCATGCCCGGCCCCTTCTCGTCCAAATCCTTCAGCGCCACACTCCCCAACTCGCTCGCTGCACGATACCGCAAATCGCTCCAAAAGCATCCCTTCCTACTCTTCGGCCTACCCTTCCTTTCCACAATCGTGCTGGGCTCCTTCATGTTGACACCTGCCACGGCGCTGCGCTACGAGCGATACGACCGCAAGAATCAGCAGATAACGCAGGAGCAGGCCATGGGTCTGAGAGGAGAGCGAAGGAAGGTCAACATGAAAGATGAGTACTATGTACGTATATTCTGCTCGTTCAAGACAGTGGAATTTGGCTAACTAAATGACAGCGATTACAAGCAAAGGACCTCGAGGACTGGGAGCAACGGCGCGTTAAGCGTCTACCAGGCGAGCCAGATGGCACGCTCGTATAACCATCGTCAATTGGATAACAAATGAAGCATTGGGCATGGCGTTATCGGTAGCTTCACTCTGCCGGGGAGAAACCTTTGGCAACATACAGGAACTAGGTTGTGTTGCATTAGTTAAAATAAATGAATTTGATACAATTGAACTTGATACTGCAACAGAGGAACAACGTTGTAACAAAAACAGTGCACCCTAATCCAATTGAGTATACAGATGCCCAATAAAAGGGCAAAAAAAGAAGGATGTTGACAAGTGGGGGATCTGTCGTAGTTGTTAGCATAATTGATATGGTTGGAGGAATAAAGGCACTGAACGTACTCGAACCCCCGCGGGCTACGCCCATGAGAATGCGTCGGGATGTCCCGATAAGCTTGCGCTTGAGTCACACGCCATAACCACTCGGCCAACTTGTCGTTGTTGATGGAAAGTTGACAACTTAGTAAGAATACAAAGTAAGTTATTGCAATAAGATCAGCTCTAGTATTTGCAGGTTGCTTTGCGCCGCAATTCTTACCAGCAATCCACAATGGGTTCTTCTCAGAGAGCGTTAGTGCGTGTGTGTGTGTGTGTGTTAGCTTCTCGGGTAATGCACCCAATTGCAAACTCTTGGGATAACCCCCACCAACCACAAAAGAACGGCTAGGTAGCTCATAAGTGATACCAAAGTGCTAGTTCCGGACAGCATTGCCCTTGTCTTCCTTCTCAATAAATGGAGATGCCTGCACAATGCCTACAGTAGCGTCACTTTACATCGCTCCTTGTCTGGTAAACCAGAATACCTGACTTTTGGATCTAGACTCTGCTTAGAGCCATATATAATTTCACAGAAGCAGAAAGACGGTTTGCTGGATTTCTTGATTTACAGGTTTTGAATATTTATATATACTTCTTCTCTTCTATTGCCTTTGAATAAAAGAGCAACTATCTCTAATTTTAGGCCCGGAGACCAAAGCTCCTTGGTCGGGAGTTGCATTGCTCGCGACCATATACTATTCGCTATGCGCTATGCGCCAATGTAGCCTCGCAAGGCTTGATTCCTACCTACCTAACCAACAGACAATATGAAAGTGATGGGCTACTCATAGCGTGTAATAAAAGATGACTAAAAGTTGAAAGGAAACAGGTATATGCTAGACATGCGTTGAGACTCGTAAGTCGGTAAAGCAAAAGCGCCATGAACACCAGACAGGTCTATATACCCAAATGCCTGCAAGGAAAAAGAAGATTGATAGCCACGCTTGAAAAGCCTCGGCCTTGCCGAGGAAAGAGATGCAAGAACAACTCCTCAAAACATATGCACATGGTTTACTTGAACATCCATTGACAATGACAGGCATCTGGAGGATCACTACGCCGCTGTATGCTAGGAGAACTTTGGCGCTTGGATTTGCTGTCCGGCGTGAGGGCTCCGGCGGACTGGGCGGCAAAGTACTCCTGATAGGTCGGATCCGACTCTTGTAGCCATATCCTGATCGGACTGTCGTTCGGACTAGGTGCTGGTCGGATGTCTCCATTGTCGAGCAGGAGCATCTGTTGGCAATACGGTTGGGGCGAATTGGGGAGGCGGCGCTCTTCCACCTTGACAATCCGAGGATAAGGAGGCATACGAGGGGCCGAGGAGGCGTCTGAAGATGTATCTCGCCCTGAAATTGGTACGACAACATCCATTGGTACTGACGAAGGCGTCACCGCTACAGCTGCAGGCTGTGTAGAAGCCGAGAGCGTAGAACTGCTTGTTGTGGCCGTTGCCGCCGCCGCGACCGTTACAGCGGCTGAGCGGCTTGTATCGGCCGACGATGGCGTAGGGGTGGGCCATTGGGTTGGAAAAGAGGTAAAAGAGGCTGCTGTGGAGTTGTCCTCGGAGTAGATGTAGCCCTCGACATAGGTACTGTTCCAGTAACAGAACCATGGGTAATCACCAGGTTTGACCTGGAAACGTTGTCGATACTTTTCATCTTGCCGCTTCGTGAGTCCAGCGCCGAGATTGAGTTCGTCGGGCGGCAAGATTACCAGTTTGTCGTATCGAGCAGAGAAATGATATGCTGGGCCATAAGCTTTGTAGTCCAAGTCTAGCACAAGCTCCATCGGCTTCATTTCGAGAACAGGACTCTGGAGTCCATACAGAATGGATTTGTTCGGGACTGAAGGACCGCTGTTCATTGAGGCGACCTGGAAAGTCTGGTCGCCGACGACAGTGTCATTTATAGTTAAGACGAGCGGGGCAAAAGTCATCTTGCATGACCAGGCCGAGTATTGGCTTGCTTGCGTCAAGCATCCTGGATTGCTCTCTTGTGGTATGCCCAGAGGAAGTGCGTATGAACCTGTGGGTAAAGGCATGAGTCCGACCGGAGTTGAGATGGGAACAGCATCGAAAAGTGATCCGTTTTGGCCAATGACCTGGGGTTGTCTGGAACGGGTCAGTGAATGCAGTAAAATGGGCCCTCTTCAGCACTTACGCTTCGTCGGGAGGGTCCTTGGGGCGTTGCGGGTCAGAATCATTGTTATTCTTCTTTGCAACAAAAGTACCGACGGCTGCACCAAGAGCAATAGTAAAGACTAGTGTTATGAGGAGGATTATGAGGGCCAATCCCACAGGGACCTTGCCGAATAGCTTCCTCTTGCGCCAATTGACCTTTTCTTCGGCTGGCTCTCCCTTTTCCGAGAAGTGATTCTCACTCGCCAGCAGTGAGGCAGAAGACGACTCGGAAGCTTCAGCTGGCACAGTGCCACTCTGCGCAGAGGCCGAGTTGGCAGGCGCCAGATTGCCCGTCTGAGTTTCTGGCCTTTGTGGCGGCAACCGGGCGGGTGTGACGGATGGCAGTAGGGGAGCAACAGGCAGCGCGGGCGTCGAGGCGGAGCTTTCACTCAGCGGCGAAGTCGGCGAGGCCGGAGTGTTGAAGGGATCTTCTGGGTCGACTTGAAGGGGAGCAGGGACAATGCGTGACGCACTTGCCTCGGCAGCCAAAGAGGCCTTGGTGGGGCCTTCTTCTGGGAATCGCGAGTAGGGTGGCAGCTGCTCAGTGTGGCCATCTGGTCCAATAATGTCCTGCTCCTCGCCGTCGGGGCCCAGCACTCTGCGGTAGCCGTTGTCCAGGCCCGGGAATCCGACGGGAATAGACGACTGCACCTGGGGGGGCACCGGTGGCTGGGCTGGTTGCTCTTCTGGCAACTCTTCATCGACAATGCCGCTTTGCGAATACATGGCGTACGGATGTGTCGGTCGCTGCAGAGACATGGACCTATGTGGCTGTCGCTCGGTTGAGCTGGTGGCTACGCTCAGCGGCCGTGCCATTGAAAGCTGCGGATACATGCCATAGGGGTGGCTCGGGCCGGTTTCGAACGGGTTTTCCGAATTGCTCGTCGTCGCAAAGGATGCAGTGGAGCTCACAGAGTCGCGATGGGCCAGCGACGAACGGTGGCCGGGCCCCCTGTTGAGCGGCTGTCGGCTGTCGTGCGACATGGGGTCCCGCACTTTGGCCGTGCTGTTTCGCGTCGCAGTCCTCCGGAGGTCGGTCGTGTCGTGCGATTTGGAGGTGGATGTTTGCCGCTGCGGTATCGCTATTCGATCGTGATTCTGGCGGTCGCTGTGCCACGCTTCGTTGGTATTGGTCGGGCGGAAGCCATCTGAGACCGAGGGCATGAAGTCGTCCTCGCTAGGGTCGATTTCGTGGTCGTCATCGAAGACATCGGGACTGGTGGGCCGCCGCGATGGCTGGTAGTTGTCGTTGCTGCGTCTGTCCATGGCGCCTCACGGTCCCTGGGAGCCTCGAAGGCCCTGTTCCCCCCCCTGTCAGATCTTCCCGACAAAGCTCGACGGGCGTGTCCTCGAGCGATGAATCAGTAGAGTGCGCGCGGCGTAGCGACCGATGGTGTGCGGGTAGCGAGTGTGCGACGGTTTGGCGTGTGTCGTGTCGTGTCGTGTCGTGTGGTGATGTTGCGTGTGCGTGAGAGAGAGTGTGTGTGTGGAGCGAGGGCGCATCAGGTTTGGAGGCAGACAGACGTCTGAGACGGCACACTAGTGCCAATGTGGCGTTTCAGCACGAACACCCGTGAACCGCAGCAGCGAAAGCAATCGAAACCACTGCCAGACGTCTTTGGCTGTCTTCCTTGCCCTTGCCCTTGCCCTTGCACTTGCACCTCTTCTGCTCGCTTTACATTTCCTCAAAAAGGTTTCTTTGGGTAGGGTGCGGGCAACGTGTTGCCGGACTTGTCCCCGACGTCCTTGGTCGCGAAGCGTGGCTCCCCTCTTGCGTTAATATATCGAGCTCTCTAACACTGTCTGGCCTTTTGCGCATGTCCTCTATCCTCAAACTGTGCATGCAGACCGCGAACCTGCACCAATCGAGGGCATGTCGGCCGCCCGCCCGCCTGCCTGCACATTGGCGTCTATGCATGGCTCCGTCATCCAACGACTCCAGGCCTGACTGAAGACTGGAGGCGCTAGCCATGCTTGACACAATACTCCGACACCCGCACTTGCTCTGCCGTGTGCTCTACTCACCTCTAGTCTTGCCGCTCCTTTACATCCACGGGTTCCCGCCATGACACACGACGGAAAGTGCGCACCGTGCATTATATATGTGAAGGCACACATGCGTCACATGGTGGTCCCGCCCCCGCCTAGACGTATTAGTAGTTGCGGCTTCGAGGCTGCTGACGTCTGCTGGCGGAATCTGTACATGCTACATCACCATGCGGCCGCGTGTGGGCAGTACTTTTGTTAACAACTACCTAACAAAGCCTGATCGTCCGAGCAATGTAAGATTTGGTGCCGGCCAGCATGGAGTCGGGGAGCCGTCTGTGGTGAGAAGTGAGAACGGCTATGGCTAACGGCAAAGAAGTGCTTGACAGTCTTTCCCCAATCTCCTGGCCGGGCTTCAGCTGCATGGACCGTCCGGCTGTAGGGCTTACAATGGTGGTGCCAAGTAAGGTGTGTGTATCATCGGCCAGGCAGCTCATAGCCCGAGTCGACGACAACACTGTAAGCCTGCATCAAGTTCCCTGCTTGGGAATAGTCGTGGGTGAACAGTAGCACGAGCGAGGCGGCGCAGGCTTCAGCCGTTGCGGGTGCAACACACTGGCACTCTAGCCCGAGACGCGATATACACTGGAGGAGGGGTGGTGAGGTGCCATGTCCGTCCATCGGTGGCCGTGTCTTGGATGGGCGTTGCTAGGGGCTGGCTGCGGATAGTTGCTGTTCCTGACGGGCCCCCCTAGTTGGTGCAGCAGCACTGCGGGCTGCAAAGCACATTGCTTTTGCGAGCCGCATGTGCTGCGGGCACACGGACGGCAGTGCGTGTTTTCTTTTTGGCGTCCCCGCCGTGGCGTTGGCTGTGCCCATGTTCGCGTTCACGCTCACAGTGGGACCCTGAAATCGTACGGTAGTAAAAAAAACTCGCGACAACAAATGCGAGCGCGCGAGTCGTTGGCTTTGTTGAGCGTCGAATGCACAAATCCCGTTAATACCGCCTTATCAAGCCTTGCATCCACTTGCTGCTAGCATAACCGCAGAGCACTGCCGCTACTGGCTGGCTCTGGCCTTGCCATTGTCGCGAAGGATCTACTCGACGAGTACTTAAACCGGCGGTGTGAAGTCTCCCCTCCCGTCAACA
>Ga0265798_10004715_pt1 | contig 18682 bp, 15 predicted proteins | sample P3T30metagenome_FD_192430 | JGI IMG/M metagenome (GOLD analysis project Ga0265798, IMG submission 192430) | Plant litter microbial communities from East Loma Ridge, Irvine, California - P3 T30 | ecosystem: Environmental > Terrestrial > Plant litter > Unclassified | place: USA: California... | reverse complement strand
GACGACGCGTCACGATAGGGGATCGGTCTGCGGTCCGCATTGCGAGACTCGATGTCGACGAAGCGTGGCCAGTGCTGGGAGGCCGACGGCCGACGGCCGTGGACCCGTGACGGGACACTTCACCCTGGCGTGACTCCGTGTCCGCAGAGGAGATAGTCCAGATTGCTTATCGCGACTGCGAGCTCCGCGTTGATCCGCTCCATCTTGGTGACACTCTTGGCCTAGATTCGGCTCATGCGACCACGGACAGACCTGCCGGCCTTTCGCGTCCGGGCCGGCATCCGATGGCTGGCTGCCGCGATCCGAAGGAGGACGCGACTCCGTCCCAGCAGACATCACCTACAGACCCGTGGTCTGGTTCGGATCAGGTTCCCCCGACTTCCAAGCTGGAAAAGCGACGCCTGAAGGTGTTCTGCTGGGGTCCGCACGCTGTGTCTGGGTGTCCGGGCAGGGGGCTTCAGGTACCGTCGATCTCTCTTTCGTCTCGGGTGTAGACGCCCCGCTGCACGTCGCTACAGGCAGTCAGGTCACACTCCTTGACGGTCGACATCGCGTTGCTACTGGGGTGGTCACTTGTCTCGAGAACATTCGAGAACCTCACGCAGAGCCCCGACCAAGACGCGCACATCCGACCGAGGCGCGTGTAGCGGACGCTCCAAGGCAACACCCATGAGAATTCCCCTTTTCTATGAGGCTACGGCTCGCACCCGGACAAGGGCATCCCCTGACCAGGTGCGCCAACTCTCCCGAGGATACGAGCTACGCAGCACGACAGGCGGCCCGGGGAAGAGAGTCTGCGTCAATGTCCGATAGCCGATTGGTCACCGGTCGAGGCAGCCCCGGGCATCGTGGGGGGTATGAGAGCGGGGACAGTCGCCTACAGGAAGACCCTCGCTGGTGTCTTGGTTGTTCTCAACGATGCAGATCCGTGTGGTCTCGAGCCTGGTTCGCCCGAGGGTGCTCCGTTGGATGAGTACGAGATGGAGGCGGTTGACCTGGTTCGCATTCTCCTCAAAGCCGGCGCCGTCACGCCCCATGATGTTGAGGCGGTCTGGATGCACTGGTTCTCGGAGTCGCTCGTCCTTCGAATTGGACCGCCCCGAATGGCGCAACTGATTGATCGCTTGAACGCACTCGTGGACGGAGCCCGTTAGGGGATCGTCGGCTGGACACTTCAGGCTGTCAGGTGCTGCCTGATTCTGCCCTGGCCGTCGACCAGGGCGACGTCGGCGAGAGCCCCGTTGACGAGGGGCATCTGCGGGGGCTGATGGCCGGTGTCGAAATCGAGGATCACTGGGACATCGACGTCTCCTAGTGCTCGTCGCACGGCATCTTCTTGACTCAAGTCCGGGGTGTCCGGGCCGTTCGTGCGCCCGATCAGGACGCCCTCGGCTCCGTCGAACCATCCGGCCAGCCGGAGGGATCGAAGCATGCGCACTACAGCGACCGAGTCGGAGCCCGCGGCCTCGAGGTAGACGAGGGTGCCTTCGGGGGCGTGCTTGCGGGCGAACCGGGGCACGTCTCCGTATGGTGTGCCTGCCAACAGCGACACGGTTTCGAGGCATCCACCGATGAGGCGCCCACTCATGGTGATGTCCCGTCCGCTGTCGAGCGTGCGCCACCTGGTCGGGGTCTCGTAGGCGCGGTCCCGGTCGAGGGGCTCCTCGTTCCAGGCAGCCCACGGACGTGAGCGGCGCCGCGGTGCGCTGCATTGCTCGAACGAGCTCCCGGCCGACATGCTCGCGACGTCTGTCCAACGGTGAAACTCTGTCGGCAGCTCCCATGGCTCGTCCATGAGGTTCGCACCGTGCAGCGTGGCCAGCCCGGTGAGCGTGGTCAGCGGCAGGAGCAGCGTGGAAATGTCCGACCAGCCAACGAGCCACGTCTGTGCATCCGCGAGGGCTGCCCAGTCGATACCGTCGAGCAGCTCGACGGCCAACTCACCTCCCCATGGCGGCAGTACTGCATCGCCGGAGCGGAACGAGTCGTGGAGGTCCAGGACGCGGTCGGCAGCGGACGCGGGAACGAGGCCGCCAATGGTGGCGTGATCCCGGACGTGCACATCGAGACCCCGGCCGGTCAACGCGGCTACGGCTGCACGGAGACGCTCGTGGAGTGCCTCAGGGACACCCATCGACGGAGCAGGCACTTCAATGCGCCCTCCTGCCCGGAGCGGTGTCGGGTACGTGATGCCAGCCATTCGTCGACGCTAGCAAGGCGCCGCCGGCTCCCGCCTCACCGTCCCGATAGGGGATCCGTGTCCGAGAAGGACAGGTTGACGGTGTCTCGATGCTCCGGCTCAGCGGGCGCTGGTACCCGTAGCGATCAGGGTCAGTGCTGCAACGTGCGCGTCGAAGGTCGTCCTCCCGTGAGGTGAGAGGGTGATCCACGTAACGCGGCGCGCATCGTTTCTGTTTGCGGAGCGTTCCTTGCGGACGGTGATCAGTTCGGCCTCAGCGAGGACCTTCAGGTTCTTGGACAGTTTGGCGTCGTCGATGCCGAGGGTGTCTCGCACGACTGAGAAGTCGAGTTCGTCGGCGCCCTTGAGTAGGCCACAGATCCGCAGTCGCAACGGTGCGTGGATGAGTTCGTTAAAGACCGGCTCGAGGTGCCCGGTCACGAGCCGGTACCTGCCTCGCGCGTCTCCCGTCGGAGAGCGTCGTCATAGCGGCGCCCGAGGAGCACGGTCGTGACGAAAGTCACCATCGCCGGGGCCAGGCCCCAGAGAGGACTGGCCCCGGTCAGTTTGAAGAGCAAGGCGCACGCCATGGCGGCTATGAGCACGATGAGCATCGTTCCGAGCAGCCGTCTGCTGCGGGGGCCAGCCGGCTTCGTGACGACGACTCCGGTCCGCTGGGCGTAGAGGGACATCAAGGCAGGGATGGATACGACCCCGAGCGCGATGGCTATGAGAGCGCCGGCTCTGGGGAGCACGTGAGCGCCTGCGAAGGTGGCCGTGATCACCCCCAATGCTGGGTGGTACCACCAGGGTGCGACGATTCGCTGGGCCAGGGCTGCGCGGTCCTCGTCGAGGTGCGCGAGGGCTGTTCGGGCGTCTCCTGCTGATGGTGTCGGCGGCAGACGAGGCTCATCAGGCTCACCGAAGTCACTTTCCATGATCGCAACCGTACTAAGTGACTTGCTTTTACCGCAAGCGTCTTTCCCCGGTGTCCGATAGGGGAGCACTTACCGACCCAGGCATGAGCCTGAATTGTGATGATCGGCCTGGGTCGTGATGCCGCAAGATGAAGTCATGGCACCAGTCCCCGGCGACGTCATCGAGCGGTTCGAGTTGTTCGCCACTCGCGCCGGCGAGGAGTTCGGTAGCGCCGTCCGGTCAGGGTCGCTCGGTTCCGGCAGCTCGAGGCTACCGCTGCTCCAGGTAGGCCAGTTCTCGGTCGTCGCGGCTGATGGGCTGGTGATCGACATCGCCCCGACCTCCGGCATGCCCGCCCGGCGGTGGGAGCTGGGCTGGGACGAGTCCGACTTCGCAGAGGCTTGGTTCCTGCTTACGGACCATCTACTGACCGGGCGCCACGAGCCTGGCCGTCTCGACGCCTTCGTTGCCCAGGTCATCGCCATGGTCGGGGAGGCTGGCGACGTCAAGGTCACTACCGTTCAGCCAGAATTCGACCGTGTTGTGACCGTGACCCCGCACCGGCACCGTGCTCTACCTTTCGAAGTCCTGGTGATCAAGGACGACTCGGTCGTCGTGAGCGGCGATGACTTCGGCTGGTGGGATCTGGGCGGCGATGGCGATGACGGCCTGGTCGAGGCGCTCGGCGTGGTGAAGCAGTTCGTGGTCAGAGGCGGGACCGTTCGGAGTACGTGGCGTACGTGTGACCTTCTGGACGTCGATGGCACTGTCGTCGGCGGCTCGTATCGGGACGGAGTTCATCGGCTGCGTCCTCGTCAGCTGCACTTTCTCCCTTACCTGCCCGGCCCCGCTACGGAGACGCTGCAACCGTCTCACTAGACCATCGACGAGCGGGCGTTGGGCTTTGTCCTCATTGATCTGAGACGCTGTTGCCATGACTGAAGATGGCGCCGGAGGTAAGCGAGTACCTCGGCGGTTCCGGCGTCTCAAGCTCAACCCGCTGCGAGATGTCCTGCCCATCGTTGCCGTCATCGTCGGGGCGTTCATGGCTATACGTGCCGCATCGGGGCTTAGCAACGGGGGCGATCCCACGCTCGTCTACGTCGGTGCGGGCCTGGTCGTAGTTGCCGTGGTCGTGTTCTTCGTGAACCGTTGGCAGGCCAAGCGTGGTCTCTGACGTTCGCTGAACTACCGCCCGGTAGACGATCGGGTTTCGGACAGGGCCGGTCAGGTCAGGCGAAGCGGCTTCTGATGTCCTTCTCGAGCTGGGCGAAACGCTGCTCGTAGGCCTGGTAGTGCCACCTGGTGGCAAAGCCGTAACTGCCTTCGTCGCTCTTCATCTCGAGGTGGATACCACTGCCAGTCCCGTTCTCCGTAATCGACCAGCTGACGATCATGGGTAGTCGCTTCTTGCCGGCATTCATCACGCCGCCAAATATTCGGTAGGCGGCTCGAGATCCCGCCATCACGCTGCCCGTGCGAGCGGTCGTCGTGGGCCGGTGAGTCAGCTCGTGAAGGAAGTCAGCGACACGGTCGGCCACTTCGTGAGGCGCGACGCGAGTCGTGAGGTGCACGTTGCGCTGGACAGGCTCAATGGGCATGGCTCTTCTTACCCGACGTGGACACATCAGGGAACACGAAGATGTCCGAAGGTCGATCGCTGGCCGAGCCCTCGTAGTGGGGTGTCGCGACGAGGTGCGCTTCATGCCATCCTTCGATCGTGCGCCCCCGATCGCTCTGCCTGCTCGTCGTGTCCCTCTGTGCTGTCAGCCTCGTCGGGTGCTCCGAGGTCGATCCCGGTGACCAGGCCGGCGACATCGCTCTGTGGCTTGACGAGGCGCCTTCAGCGGTGGAGGACGACGGCGGCGAGCTGGCCGTCTTGGAGGCGCAGGTCGAGCGGGGTGAGGAAGCAGACGGTGACGAGATCTCGGCGGCCTTCAAGGAGCCCGTGACGATCAGGCGAGTCGAACTCGAGTGTTTCGGCGACGGATCCGTCGAGGGGCTGTTGGGTCTGACGTCGGCTGCGGGTACGTTCGGCACGACGTCCGCTCGTGCGAGCTGCGCCACGGGAGTGCTCGAGCTGGACATCCCGGAGCCGTTCCGCGAGGGCGTGACGAAAGTCAGCTTCTCCTCGGTGGCGAGCACCGAGATGGGCGCGTGGCGCGTCATCGTCCGATCTCGTGACGTCGCCTGATCGAAGAGAGCGTCGGCGTCGGCCGACGCACTCGTCCCTGCTGCCCGGCGTGGTCACAGGCGACAGGGACGAGCGGTGGTGCTGCTTACGCGCCGCCGCCGGCGGAGAAGATGTCCTGCGAGATCTTGTCGAGCTGGGTGCGCAGCTGCTCGAGTTCGGTCTTGGCCTTGTCGAGGGCGGCCTTGGTCTCGGGCCAGGTCGAACCGCGGAACGTGGCCGCGAGCGGGCCGTCCCAGACATTGGGGTCGGACAGGATGCGCCCCTGGGCGTCGAGCTGGCTGATCTGGTCGGTGAAACCGCCGTTGATGATGCCCTGGACCTGGTTGATGGCCGTCTTGGCCTGCTCGGTCGAAAGAACGCGTGACATGTGGGACTCCCCTGTGGTTGATGACGCCCCCGCGTCAGACCTCCCCCGGGGGCTCGAACGAGTCCGACAGTACCTCATCTTGGGGGTGCCGGACCGATCCGTCTGTGGATGGGGTCCAGTAGGGTTGCGGAAGGATTGTCATCACGAGGGGACTGGTCGTCATGGCCTGGGGAGCACCACACACGAGCGCCGTCGCGCGCTCGAGCCGAGCGACGAACGGTGTCGGCGCGCCACGGAAGCGCGGCCGAGCGTTCGCCCTCGTCGGCGTCGTGGGGGTCGTCGCCGTCGTGGCCACGGGCTGCACCTCGGCCGCGCCCGCCGTCGCCACTCCGACCCGCGTCCTGCAGACGGTCGAGACGTCGCTGTCGAGCGACGGGTCGATCACGGCCGTCGACAGCACGGCCGTCTCGGTGGACGACCGCACGGGCGCGTCGACGTCGGCGACCACCGTCCACACGCCGACGGACGTCGCCGACGACCTGCCGATCCGCGTCACCACCTCGTACCGCACGTCCGCTGGCTCGGGCTCCGACCTCGCCGACCTCGAGGGTCACGACGGCCGGGTCGAGATCGACCTCACCGTCGAGAACTTGACGGTCGCGCCGCAGCAGCTCACCTACGACGCGGCGGGCACGTCGCGCACCGACCCCGCGCTGGTCGGTGCGCCCCTCAGCATCGCCGCCTCGACCGTGTTGACCGGTGTCTCGCCCAGCGCCGTCGTGACCGACGCATCCGCGGGCGGTGCCACCACCGACGGCATCGTCAGCGCCGACGCCTCGGGCGACGCCGTCGTGCAGTGGGGTGCCCTGCTGGCCCCGCCGCGCTCGGGAGCGAGCACGACGCTGCACCTCGTCGTCGACGCCGACGACCTCGCGGCGCCGACGTTCGACCTCGCCGCCCAGGCGGGACTCGCGACCGACCTCTCGGTCGACGGCGTGATCGCCTCGGCCTTCGACTCGAGCCCGACCTCCGACCTGGCCCTGCAGCAGCGGACGATCGACCTCGTGTCCGACGTCAACGTCGTCCTCAGCCGCGCGGGCGAGACCATCACCGAGGTGCGGACCAACCTCGTCAGCACCTCCGACACCCTCGGCGTCCGGACGGCCGAGCAGCTGCGCGACAGCAGCTCGTCGTTGGCGAGCACCATGCAGGGGCTCACGGGCCAGCTCACCTCGCTCGAGTCCGACCTCGGCACGACCGTCACCTCGACCCAGTCGAGCGTCCGGTCGCAGCTGCAGGCCACGGTCGCGAGCGTCGACTCCCTGCTGGGTGACACGACCGCGACGGTGCCGGCCGTCGAACTCGACGGCGAGGGCTGCGCGACGGTCGTCGCACCGCCCGCGCAGGCCTCGAGCGTCTACGGCAGCCTGCTGCAGGTCTCCGCCCAGCTCGACGGGTACGCCCAGTCGAGCGAGGCGTGCCGCGACGAGGTCGCCGCCGCCCTCGACCGCACGGTGGGGCCGGCCGAACCCGACCTCGAGACCTGCACCGACCAGCAGTCGCTGACCTGTGCGCTGTTCGCGTCGTCGTACCTCGTCACGGACGCCCTGATCGGCCTCGTCGCCCAGGGGTCCGACCTCGCCGACTCGCTGCAGCCCGAACTCGCCCAGAACGCGATCGACCGCTACGGCGACGTGGCCGCGAACCTGACCGCGATCCAGACCGAACTCGACACCCTCGCCGGTGACCCGTCCCGCGCCGACGTGGCCACCGCCTTGACCGCCCTCGACACGGCCGTCGACTCGGTCGACTCCGGTGCCGACACCCTGCGCGGCCAGGTCGGCGACCTGCACGACCGGGCGACGCGGGCGCGGCAGCAGATCGGTGACGGCGACGACCTCGGGTCGATGCAGGCGCAGAACGCCCAGATCGCGGCCGAGCTCTGCTCGGTCGTCCGCACCGATGACGACGCCACCGGCCTCTCGTCCGAGCAGGTCGAACGACTCCGGTCGTACCTCACCGACGAGGCGTGCCCCGTCGAGGACGACGGCCCGACCGAGCCCGGGTCGACGCCCGCCCCCGAGCCCGCCGCCCTGCAGCCGCCGTTCCCGTATTCGCAGCCGATGGACGCCCGTCTGGCCGACCAGGCCGCGTCGTGGGACGCGGTCGTCGCCGCGACGGACACCGGCGACTCCACGCAGGGCCTCGGTGCCTCGCTCGCGGCGCTGGACGCCCGAGTCCAGACCCTGCGCGACGCGGCGGACGACGTGGACGACGCCGTGTCGGACGGCAACGGTTCGGTGGGTGGTTCGGTCGACCGTCTCCGCAGCGAGACGGCCGACGCGCTGGCCGACGGGACGCGCCTCCTCGCCCGTCTCGACGACGTCAAGACCCAACAGGATGCGCTCGCCCAGCAGGTCGAGGACGCATTCGCCGACGCCGGCGGCGAGGCCGACGCCCAGGTGAAGGCCCTCGTCGGCGCACAGGTGCGGGTCGTCGCCGAGCAGGGCGCCGTCAGCCGTCAGTCGGTCGTCGAGGCCTTCGACCGCTCGATCGCCGGCCTGTCGTCGACGTCCGACGTCGTGGTCGGCGACTCGAAGGCGACCATCGAACAGCAGCGCGGTGCCCTCGGCGAGCAGACCGACGGCCTCACCGCGGCGCTCGACCAGCAGACGGCGGCGTCGCTCGAGCGCATCGCCCAGAGCACGGCGTCGTCCACCCGAGACGTCGAGGGTGCGCGCACGCTGCTGGCCGCCGACCTGGCCGCCGTGCTGCTCGACCTCGGCGACCGCGAGGTCGACGGCTCGGGCATCCTCGGCGCGATGGCGACCAGCGCCGCCAAGGCCGACACCGCCGACTACCAACTCGCGCTCGCCTCGAAGAACGCGTCGGGTTACGCCAACGTCCGCGCCGACGACATCGCGGGCATCATGCTGCGCCAGGCCCAGTTCACGGCCTCGGTCGAGGCGGCCGCGAGCCTGCCCGCCTTCCACCTCGACGTGCCCTCGGGCGCGACGTCGACCACGCTGTACGCCTTCACGATCGGAGCCACCCGATGAGCCACGCGGGTGACGACCTGACCACCGACCGGCCCGACGACGCCTCGGACGACCGACGTCGCACCCCCCGCCGCACGATCGTCGCGATCGTGGCCGGCGTCGCCGTGGTGGCCGCGGCCTCGGTCGCCGCCGGGGTCGCCGTGCGTGCCGACCGTGAACCCGAGGCCGCTCCCGCGCCGGCGTCGGTGCCCGTCGCGCTGACCGCCGCGGGCCTGCCCGACGGCACGCGCCTCGGCGTCGTCCTCACGCTCGGCCAGGGCGAGGGGTCCGAGTGGAACGGCGCCGCACAGGGCGCTCGCGTCGCCGAACGCCGCTTCGAGCTCGGCGGTGCCGACGTCTCGCTCGTCACGGTCGACGACGGGGGCACCGCCGACGGCGCCCGCGCCGCCGTCGACTCGCTCGTCGACCAGGGCGTCGCGGGCATCGTCGTCGCCACGTCCGGCCCGCACGTCTCGGGGGCCCTCGACGCCGCGAGCGACGCCGGGGTGCCGGTCGTCCTGCCCTACGGGGCGTCCGACGAGGCCGAGGGCGTCACGGGGGCCTGGTCGACGGCACCGTCCGAGGCCACCACCGGCACCGCCCTCGCCGCGGCCCTCGGTGACGCTCGACGCCCGCTCGTCGTCGACCTCGGCGGCGGCTCGCCCGTCGGCGTCGACGCCTCCCGGGTGGTCACGGCCACGGCGATCGGCGACGACGCCGCCGTCGCCGACGAGGTCGCTCGCCTGACCGGTTCGGCCGCGCCGCTGGACGACCCCGACGCCGCCGTCGAGGCGCCCGAACCCGTCACCGACCCGGCCGACGCCGTGGTGCTCAGCGGCTCGGCCGCGCGCCAGGCGGGGCTGGTGGCGGCCCTCCAGGCCACCGACCTGCGGGTGCCCGTCCTGCTCACCCCCGACGCGACCAGCCCGGCCTTCTCGTCGGCGCTGGCCGCCGGCGGCGGCAGCGCGTCGAGCGGGTTCGTCACGGTCGGGGTCGACTCGGACGACGCCATCGCGCTGCGCTCCGACGCCGCGGGCCGGTCGATGTCGGCCTACCTCGGTGCCGTCCGGGTGCTCGCCGACGACGACTCCGCCAGCAACCTCACCGACGACCAGCCGTTCTCGGCGGTCGCCGCCGACGCGGACTCGCGCAGCCACGACGCCGTGGTCGCGCTCGTCCGAGCCGTCGCGACCGCCGACGCCGTCGACCCGGCCGAGGTGTCGGCGGCCCTCTCGTCGCTGACGCTCGGAGCGGCCGACGGCGTCGCCGGACCCGCACTCGACTTCGCCTCGGGTGACGTCGACGGCAGCGCGGTCGAGGTGTTGCACGCGTCGTCGCAACCGCTCGGCCTGCGCCCCACGGCCGACGGCGGGTCACGCACCGGCTGACACCCTCGCAGGTCGGTGAGCCGGCCCGCGCCACCCCGCAACCCGAAAACCGCGCCACCCCGCGACCTGCTACCGCTCCACACCGACCCGCACCGCGCCTCCTGACGCGGCCCGACCGCACGAGAGGACGACCCCGGCATGCGCCTGGTGATCGAGCTGGACGACCAGCGTCAGAGCGTCGAGGTCGACCGTTGGCGCGGTGCGGCCACCCTGGCCGAGCTGGTCCGGTCGACGGGTGCCACGGTCGCCGCCGACGGCGACCTCTACGTCGACGGGTCGGCCGTGCCGGTGTCGACGCCGCTGCGTGAGCTGACGCTGCTCGAGGGCTCCCGCGTCGCCCGCACGCCGAGTCGACGCCCGTCGCGGGTGACGGGCTGGAGCGTCACGCTGGCCGGTGGCCTCACCGTCGGCCCCGTCGTCGAGGTGCCCCGGGGGCGGCCGCTCGTCGTCGGCCGGGCACCCCAGGCCGACCTCGTGCTGCCCACGGTCAGCGCCTCGTGGGAGCACTGCACCGTCGAGCTCGACCGCCGCGAGCCCGACGAGGGCGAGACCGACGACGGTGACGGTGCACTCGACGGCGTGCGCATCCGCGACGCCGGCTCGACCAACGGCACCGTGGTCGCCGGCGAACGCGTCGGCCCCGACGGCGTCCACGTCGACGAGGCCACGACGGTGCTCGTCGGCGGCGCGGTGCTGATCGTGCGGCCCGAGCTCGCCGAGACGCCCGCTCCGGCGCCCGGCGCCCTGCACAACCTGACCCCCGCCGCGACCGCCCCGTTCAACCGTCCGCCGAGGCCCGGCCGGGTGGACGACACCGAGCCGGTGCTGCCGCCCACGCGCAAGGACGTCCCGCCCGCGTCGAAGTTCAGCATCATCACGGTCGCCGCGCCCCTGGTGCTGGCCGGGGCGATGGTGCTGCTGCTCGGCGACGCCCGCTTCGCGCTCTTCGCCCTGCTGAGCCCCGTGATGGCGATCGGTATGTGGTTCGAGCAGAAGCAGCGCCGCAAGAAGAACCTCACAGAAGAAGAGGAGCGCTTCGACGCGGCCGTCGACGAGTTCCGGGCCGAGATCGCCACCGCCGCCGCCCACGAGGTGCGACGTCGGCAAGAGCTCGCCCCCGATCCCACGACGGTCCTGCGGCGCGCGGCCCTGCCCACGACGCAGCTCTGGCAGCGGCGGGCGGCCGACGACGACTTCCTCGCCCTGCACGCCGGCATCGGCGACGTGCCCTGGCGCCCCCAGGTCGACGACCGGGGCGTCTCGCGGCAGGACGACGCCGTCAAGGCCGCGCTGGCCGCGGGTCGCCTGCCGGCCGCTCCGGTCGTGGTCGACCTGACCGACGCGGGCGTGGTCGGCATCGTGGGCGACCGGGCCGGCGCCCTCGCCCTGGCCCGCAGCCTGCTCGCCCAGGCGACCGTGCACGGCGGTCCGGCCGACCTCACCGTGGGCGTGTTCTGCGACCGCGGCCGCGAGGCCGACTGGGAGTGGGCCTCGTGGCTGCCGCACACCCGCCGCGCGGGCAGCAGCACCGGCGAACGCTGGATGTCGAACCAGCGCGAGGCGAGCGCCTCGATCCTGCGGGGCCTGCGCGAGTCGGTCGACGACCTGCCGACCCCGGCCCTGCTCGTCGTGCTCGACAGCGAGGTGCTGACCGAGGGGCGCGACGCCCCCGCCCGCTCGCTGCTCGGCCACGGCCGCTCGGTGCCCGGCCTCACCCTTCGACCGCACGAGCGCCCCCACCGGGTCAGCGGCATCGTGATCGCCACCACCGAGGAGCAGCTGCCCGCGGCCTGCACCTCGGTCATCATCGTCGGCGAGGACGCCGCCGCCACCGTGCACCGCCCCGAGGACCGCACGCGGGTGGACGACGTCGTCCTGGCCGGGGTCGGCCTCGCCGACGCCGAGGACTGCGCCCGCCACCTGTCGCACCTCGACGACCCCGAGCTGATCGTGCCCGGGGCCTCGCTGCCCTCGCTCGTGCGCCTTCCCGAGCTGCTCGGCACCGAGGCCGTCGACCCCGCGACGATCCGCGCGCTCTGGGCCGAGCCGTCCGGCGTCTCGACCCCGATCGGCTCGGCGGAGACCGGTGTGCTCACCCTCGACCTCGTCAAGGACGGCCCGCACGGCCTGGTCGGCGGCACGACCGGTTCGGGCAAGAGCGAGTTCTTGCGCTCGCTCGTCGCCGGCCTCGCGGCGCGCAACGACCCGACCCGCCTGAACTTCGTGCTGATCGACTTCAAGGGCGGTGCGGCGTTCAAGGCCTGCGAGCGGCTGCCGCACACCATCGGCACGATCAGCAACCTCGACGAGCAGCTCGCCGACCGCGCCCTGCGCTCCCTCGAGGCCGAGATGGAACGCCGCCAGCGGGTCTTCGCCCAGGCGGGCGACGACGTCGACAACCTGGACGCGTACCTGGCGACGCGTCCAGCCGAACCGATGCCGCGCCTCCTGCTGGTGGTCGACGAGTTCGCGATGCTCGCCAAGGACTTCCCCGACGTGCTCACCTCGCTGGTCAGCGTCGCGGCCGTCGGGCGGACGCTCGGCGTCCACATGATCCTCGCGACGCAGCGTCCGGCCGGCGTCGTCAACGACGACATCCTCGCCAACACCAACCTGCGCGTCGCCCTGCGCGTGCAGAGCCGCGAGGACTCGAGCAACGTGATCGGCGTCCCCGCCGCCGCGGGCATCGGCCGTGCCCAGACCGGGCGGGCCTACGTCAAGCTCGGCCAGGACGACATCACGCCCGTACAGACCGCCCTCGTCACCGGCCGCGCGCAGTCGGAGGGGGCCGAACCGGTCGAGGTGCGGCCGATCGGGGTCTTCGGCGTCCCCGACCGCCGACCCGCGCCTCCCAAGGCCCGCGCGAGCGACGCGAACGACCTCGACCTGCTGATCGACGCCATCGTCCGGGCCGACGCCGAGGCCGGCTACGCGCCGCCGCGGAAGGTCTGGCCGGAGGCGCTGGGCGAGCGGGTCACGCTGGCCGGCTTCGAGACGGCGCCGGCCGTCGAGGTCGACACCGGCACGATCGACACGTCGACGCCTGGCTCGGTCCTGGCACCCGTCCCGGTCCCGGTCCCGGTCGTCGGGGGAGTCCGCGGCCCCCTCGTCGCCGCCGCCCTCGTGGACGAGCCCGACCTGCAACGCCAGAGCCCGGCCGGCTGGCGGCTCGATGAGGGCAACCTCATGCTGATGGGCATCGCCGGCAGCGGCACCACCACGACGCTCGCGACGATCGCCCTGACCACGGCGCTCGACAGCCCGCCCGACGAGCTCGACCTGTACGTGCTCGACCTCGGCTCGCGCGGCCTCGCCCCGCTGGCCGACCTGCCGCACACCGTCGCGTACGTCGGCACGGGCGCCGGGGCGAAGGAGCAGCAGGCGCGCTTCCTGCGCCACCTGCGCACCGAGCTCGAGCTGCGTCGAGCCGCCCCGGGGACGAGGAGGCGCGCGATCGTCCTGCTCGACGGCCTCGCCGCCCTGCGCGACGAGTACCAGGACTACGAGGGCCAGCAGCTGCTCGACGTGCTCTACCGCGTCTACGCCGACGGCCCGGGGCTCGGGCTCTCGTTCGCGGTCTCGACGACGCGCGCCAAGGCCGTGCCGTCGGCGATGGACGAGGTCACCACGCAGAAGTGGCTGTTCCGCCTGGCCGACCAGTACGACTACGCGACCTACGGCATCCGCGGCGGCAGCGTGCCGGCGGCCGTCCCGGGGCGGTGCGTGAGTGCCCTCACCGGCCTGCAGATGCACGTCGCGACGCCGCCGGGCACCCTCGACGAGGCCGTCGCCCGGGTGCGCGAGCGCTGGGCGGGCGCCCCGCAGAAGGCCAACGCCATCGGCCAGCTGCCCGACGACGTGCGCGTCGACGAGCTCGACCTCGCCCCCGACTTCTCGGGCGAGCCCTGGCTGCTGCCGATCGGCATCGGCGAGGACGACCTCACCCCCGCGTCGCTCGAGATCTACGAGGGCGAGCACGTGCTCGTCGCGGGGCCGGCCCGGTCGGGCAAGTCGACCGTGCTGTGCGCGATCGCCGAGTCGATCCGCGCGCTGCCCGCGCTGCCCGCGGCGGGTGCCGAGGGTGCAGGAGGCGCGGGTGCCGTGGGCAGGACGGGTGCCGCCGTCGGGTCGGTCGGCCGGCCCGCGCTCTGGGCGATCGTCGACCGGCGCTCGCCGCTCGCCTCGGCCGACCTGGACCGGGTCGCCGTCGGCGCCGACGAGGTGCCGGCCCTGCTCGCCTCGCTCCGTCTCGAGCGCGGACCGGTCGTGCTGCTCATCGACGACGCCGAGCGCCTCGACGACACCGACCAGGCGATCGCGACGTTGCTCTCGTCGAACCGGTCGCAGCTCACCGTCGTCGCGGCCGGGCGGTCGGCCGACCTGCGCACCCTCTACGGCCACTGGACCAAGACCGTCCGCAAGGCCCGCTGCGGCGTGCTGCTGCAGCCCGACGTCGACTACGACGGCGAGTTGCTCGGCGTGACGCTGCCGCGCCGCGCGCCCGTCGCCCTGACGACGGGGCGCGGGTACGCCTGCGTCGGAGGCGCGGTGCGGCTCGTGCAGACCATCAGCCCGAGCTCCTGACCCGCGCCGGGCGCAGGCGCCGGCGCACGCGGACGGCGACGAGTGCCGCTCGTGTGCAGAACCCGACCGAAGGGCGCCGACACGCCGCTCGACCCGGTCGTCGGGCGGCGTGTCGGCGCGCCTTCGTCGCGAAGTGCACACACGCAAAGGCAGGGGTGACCCGAGGCCGGGCGCAGGTCGGGCCAGGTCAGGCGCGGGTCACTCGCGGGTCGTGATGCCGAACGTCGGGCTCTCGAGGTCGGTGAAGTTGCCGACCGTCGCGCGCAGCACGCACTGGGGCGCCACCGACAGGGCGGTGACGACCAGGCCGTCGGACGAGACGGCCAGGGCCCCCGAGCAGCCGTCCGAGAACCGGACGCCGCCCTCACCGCCGGCGATGTCGGTCAGCATGGTCGACGGCGACCCGGTGCTCGGGCTGGCGTAGAGCGGGTTGAGCTGGTCGGGCCCGTTCGGCCAGACCGGCAGCAGGGTCACGGGCAACGTCGTCTGGCTGACCGTGCGCGACGGGGTCGACACCTGCACGTCCTGCAGACGCTGCACCGGGTAGGCCGTCCCGGTCACGGTCGGGTCGGCGACGGCCTCGGCGGTGGTCGCCGCGGCGGTCTGCAGCCACTCGTCGAGGGCCGTCGCGTCGGCCAGGTCGAGCGGCAGCGTCGCCTCGACCTCGACCCGGCCGCCCGCGGGCACCTCGAGGTCGGAGAGGGTCCACCCGCACGGCACGGTCAGTCCGGTCAGCGAGGGCTGGTTGCGTGCGGCCGACACCGTGCCCGACGGGGCGCGCCACTCGACCGGCGGGCAGCTCTCGCCCTCGGCCGCCCCGGGCAGCACCTCGAGCAACGGGCCGGTCAGGGGTGCCGCCTGGGCCGAGTAGGTCACGGTCAGGGTCACGGTGCCCGCGTCGGGGTCGGAGGTCGCCGTGCGGCTGATCCCGAGGCCGGTCGGCAGGGCAGGGTCCTGTTGGTTCGAGCGTGCGGCGTCGGCCGCGGGCCCGTCTCCGGGGGCGGGCCCGGACCCCGACGGCAGCAGCACGACGAGCGCGACGACGAGGGCCGCGGCCAGCACGACGCCGCCGGCACCCCAGGCGGCGACCCGGTTGGTCAGCCACGGGGGGCGGTGACCGAGCAGGGCCTCGACCCGGGTCGGCGGCGCGGCGGGAGCCGTCTCGACCGGGGCGGCGACCGGACGTCGCAGGGGCCGCACGACGGTCGCGGCGCCGTCCGAACCCAACTCGGGCCGCGCCTCCTCGCCCTCGGCCCCGTCGTCGCGGGCCGCGTCGGCGGGCCGACCCGCGCCTCCCGCGTCACCGGTGGCCGGGCCGGCGGCAGCGCCGCGCACGATGGTCGCCGGGCGCTCGATCTCGTCGAAGCCGTCGGGAGCGGTCGCCCGGGGCAGCGCGACCAGGCCCGCGTGGGTCGTCGCGAGCCGACGGAGGCGCGCCGCGGCGACCGGGGCGGCCGGGCGCCCAGCCGGGTCCTTCGCGAGCATCGCCTCGACGGCGGCCCAGACGTCGTCGGGCACGTCGATGCGCGGCGGGCTCGACGTGACGTGGCGGTAGGCGATGGAGAAGTCGGTGCCGGGGCCGGCGAAGGGCGTGCGGCCGGCGAGCAACTCGTAGAGCATGACCCCGGTCGCGTAGACGTCGCCCGCGGGCCCCGACCGGCCCGTGCTGATCAGCTCGGGGGCCATGTACTGCGGGGTGCCGAGCAGCCCCGTCGTCTGGCGATCGCGCTCGCCGACCACCGAGGCGATGCCGAAGTCGCCGACGCGCACCGCGCCCCTCAGCCCCGGGCGCCAGGGCTCGGTGAGCAACACGTTGTCGGGCTTGACGTCGCGGTGCGACACGTCGAGGGCGTGGGCCGCGGCGAGGGCGTCGAGCACCTCGGCGGTGACGGTCAGCGCGTCGGCGGCGGCGAGCGGCCCGGCGGTCGAGAGGACGTCGCCGACCGAGCCGCCGGGCACGAGGTCCATGACGATCGCCAGGCGATCGCCCTCGACCACGAGGTCGCGCACGCGCACGATGCCGGGGTGGCGCAGCGACACGAGCACCGAGCGCTCGCGCACGAAGCGCTCGACCAGGCCGGGGTCGGCCGCGTGCTCGGGCTTGAGCAGCTTGGCGGCGACCTCGACGTCGTCCGGCGCGACCGTCGCGCGCCACACCTCGCCGGCGGCACCCGACCCGATCAGTTCGACCAGGCGGTACGACGCTCCGAGGGCGTCACCGGACCGCGACTGCGCCACTGCCACCCCTTGCCTCGCGTTGTCCTGCACGACGACGGGGCCGACCTGTCTGCCCCCTCGGATCATCCTAGGGTGGCGTCTCCCTGGCGGCCGCCAGCCGCGGCTGGCAAGCTCGGGGCATGGCCACCCTCACCCGTCCCCGCCGCGGCAAGATCATCGCGGGCGTCTGCGCCGCCCTCGCCAACCGCTTCGGCATCAGCCCCTTCTTGGTGCGACTGATCTTCGTGCTGTCGATCATCCTGCCCGGGCCGCAGGTGCTCGTGTACCTCGTGCTCTGGGTGGTGTTCCCGAAAGAGAACCGCTAGGCCCCCGTCGCGGGTCGCGGGTCGCGGGTCGCGGGTCGCGGGTCGCGGGTCGCGGGTCGCGACCTCGCTGGGTCAGCCCTCGGGCAGGGACCGCAGCAGCGCCTCCTGCAGGTAGCCGAGCCAGTCGAAGACGTGGCCCATCGCCTGCAGCTGTCGGTCGTCGCTCGGCGGGACGCCCTCACCCGTGATGCCCAGTCGCTCGCCGAGGGTGAGTCGCAGGTCGTTCAGCGTGCGCAGCCACGACTGCTGTGCGGCCCGGTCGAGGGTCGTTCCCGACTCGTCGAGCGCCGCCAGCACCGCTCGGCCGTTCTCGATCTTGCGCCGCGTCAGGTCGTCGGCCGTGAACCGACGGAACTCGGCGGCCGCCTCGGCGTCGTCGCGGTACGCCGCGGGCAGGAGGCGCGCCAGGGCCGGATCGCCCTCGTCACCGTGCTCGAGCAACGACACCAGCTGATCGACGAGGTCGGTGAGCAACCCGCGCTCCTGGGTGTCGAGCCGCACGCGGATCTCGTCGCCGCCCCGCGGGCGGACGAACGGCACGAGCGTCACGCCTCGTCCTCCTTGCTCAGGGTGGCCCAGAGGCCGTAGTCGTGCATCGCCTCGACGTGGCGTTCCATCTCTTCGCGGTTGCCGGTCGCGACGACCGCGCGACCCTCGGTGTGCACGCGCATCATCAGCCGCTTCGCCTCGGCGCGGCCGAAGCCGAAGTAGCTCTCGAAGACGTGGGTGACGTAGGTCATCAGGTTGACCGGGTCGTCCCAGACGAGCGTCACCCAGGGGGTGTCGGGCGAGGTCAGGAGGCGCGGGTCGGCCTCGGTGCCCGTGCGCGTGTCGTCGAGGGTCTGGCTCACCCGTCCAGGGTGTCACACGGCCGCCGAGCGGGTACCGGGTCGGGGGCCCGCTTGTTATGCTTGGTGGGTCGCGACTGGCGTTCAGATGGTCACCATCGGGGAGCGACTGACACACGTGCGTGGCCGTACGCCTGGGCCACGACATCCGACCCTCGTCCGTCCCGTGTGCCAAGGAGTCCTCCGTGACCATCTCCGACCAGAACCCCGCCTCGACCGGCCCCGCCTCGACCGACCGCGTGTCGACCGACCGCCAGCCGTCGACCTTCAACCAACCGCTCTCGGTCGTCGACCCCGAGATCGCCGCGGTCCTCGAGCAAGAGCTCGGCCGCCAGCGCGACTACCTCGAGATGATCGCGTCCGAGAACTTCGTGCCGCGCGCCGTGCTCGAGTCGCAGGGCTCGGTGCTCACCAACAAGTACGCCGAGGGCTACCCGGGTCGCCGCTACTACGGCGGCTGCGAGTTCGTCGACGTCGCCGAGAACCTCGCGATCGAGCGCGCCAAGTCGCTGTTCGGCGCCGAGTTCGCCAACGTGCAGCCCCACTCGGGTGCCCAGGCCAACGCCGCGGTGCTCGCCGCGATCGCCGACATCGGCGACACGATCCTCGGCCTCGAGCTGTCGCACGGCGGCCACCTGACCCACGGCATGAAGCTCAACTTCTCGGGCAAGATGTACAAGGCC
>Ga0265798_10004714_pt1 | contig 18683 bp, 16 predicted proteins | sample P3T30metagenome_FD_192430 | JGI IMG/M metagenome (GOLD analysis project Ga0265798, IMG submission 192430) | Plant litter microbial communities from East Loma Ridge, Irvine, California - P3 T30 | ecosystem: Environmental > Terrestrial > Plant litter > Unclassified | place: USA: California... | reverse complement strand
CGCCAGCGCGCGCCCACGCCATAGCCCGACTTGGGACTGAGGTCGCCGAACTTGTCGGCGGCATTGCCGACGTCATAGAACACGGCCACGCCCCAGGGCGGCTTGAACCAGTACTGGTATTCGGCGCTGGCGGTGGCCAGGTAACGCCCGCCGACGGTGGCGCCATTTTCTTGCACGCCCAGTTCCTGATAGCCGTAGCCGCGCACCGACTGGTCGCCACCGGCGCGGAACAGGAAGGTGCTCGGCACGCCGAGCTTTTCCTTCGAGGCCACCGCGCCCGTTTCACCGCGCAGGATCAGCGTGCCGGCGGTGCCGACCGGCTTGTAGTAAATGCCGCGCAGGTACATGCGCAGGAATTTTTCGTCCGTCAGGAGCGGCAGCACGGCGCCGCCCAGCTGCGCATTGACCACGTAGCCGTTGGTCGGCAGGATCAGGCTGTCGAGCTTGCGCTTCGTGATGCTGTAGGTCAGCGGCAGGCTCTTGGTGCGGGTTGGTTCCAGGCCTTGCACTTCGCGTTCTTCGGTCAGCGCTTCGAGCGTCACGCTCTGTTCGAGCAGCGGCGTGCCCCAGGCGCGGCGCGCCGCGACGCTGGCCAGCGTGGTCAGTTCGCCGCGCAGGTCTTCACGTTCGATGCCGGCGCTGATGCTGTCGTTGTAGCCCTTGGCCGTGGTCGGCCAGAAGAATTCGCCCCTGGCGGTCTGGCGCTTCTGTTCGTAGATCAGGTCGCTTTTGAAGCGCTTGCCGAACACGTTCAGGTCGTCGTAGCTCAGCTGCGCGCGCGCGCCCGTGTCGGTCGAGAAGCCCACGCCGGCTTCGACGTTCTTTTGCTTGTTCTCGGTCACGCGCACGATTACCGGCAGCGTGGTCGGACCGGTTGCCGGTTCCGGCGTGGCCGGATTGGCGTCGGCATCCGCGTCGTCCTTGATGTCGGCGATTTCGGCATTGAGCACGGCGCGCATGTCGGCGCTCACTTCGACGCTGGCAAAGTAGCCGGTGTCCTGCACGCGCGATTGCAGCGCCTGCAGCGCCGCCTCGCTGTACTGGTCGCCCGGATTGATTTTATTGAGGTTGGTGATGACTTCGGCCGGGTAACGCTTCAGGCCGCGAATACGCAGCTGGCCAAAGCGCATCTCGGGGCCCGAATCGATCACCACGCGCAGCAGCGCGCGGCGCGAGTCCGGGTCGACGGTGGCGCTGGTTTCGACCAGGCGCGCGCGCGGGAAGCGGCTCTGCGCGATATCGCGCACCAGGCCCTTCTTGGCGCCTTCCCAGTCGGCCTGGCGAAACTGGCTACCCACCGGCAGCGTCCAGCGGTTGCGCAGCGCGCCGGCGTCGAACGGCGCGCCGCCTTCTTCAAAGGCAGCAAAACCCTGCAGCACCAGGTCGACGTCGCCGACCAGCACCGGCTGGCCCGGATCGACGATCACGCGCGCGACCGGACGGGCGCCGCTGGTGTCGAGGCCGACCGAGACTTTGGGTGAGTAGTAGCCTTCGGTGGCGATCAGGCTGGTGGCCTGGGCCGGCGCCTCTTTGACGAGGCGCTGCAGCTGGTCGAGGTCGACGCGCGCATTGCCGCGCCAACGCATCAGGTCCAAGTTTTCTTCAAGCAATGTTTCAAGCGCACGCGGTGCATCGATGCGCACCGTGTAGTCGACAGCGGCCGTACTCTGGGCATACACGGCAGTGGCAAACACGAAGGCGCCGACACCCAGCAGGGAACGTTGCAGCAGCGGAGGAAGTGTGCGCTGGCGGGGACCCTTGCGCTGGTGGGGATTCGATCGTGACAACGTGACGCTCCATTGGGATACTCATTGGCATCTTAACTGATTGGCAAAGTCGATGTCGGACGTGAAACGTTGCGCGTGCGCGTCTGGACCAGAACAGGTTCCCGGCCACGGCGGCGGCGATCTGTGCCAGAATTCGCGGTTGACTGCCGTTTTTTTATCCCTATACCGACCATGACCATCCTCTCTACCGACACCGCGCTCGTCCTGTTCAGCGGCGGCCAAGATTCCACGACCTGCCTCGCCTGGGCTTTGCAACGGTATGCGCGCGTGGAGACGATCGGCTTCGATTATGGCCAGCGCCATGCGATCGAGCTGGCGGTGCGCCCGGGCGTGCTGGCCAAGCTGCGCGCGCTGAACCCTGACTGGGACAGCCGCCTGGGCGACGATCACATGATCGATCTGTCGCTGATCGGCAAGATCTCTGACACGGCATTGACCAGCAATGTTGCGATCGAGATGCAAGAAAATGGCTTGCCGAATACGTTTGTGCCGGGGCGCAACCTGATGTTCATGACGGTGGCAGCGACGGTGGCTTACCGGCGCGGGTTGAACGTACTGGTGGGCGGGATGTGCGAGACGGATTTCTCGGGGTACCCGGATTGCCGTGACGACACGATGAAGGCGCTGCAGGTGGCGCTGAACCTGGGCATGGCGACCAGGCTGAAGGTCGAGACGCCGCTGATGTGGATCGACAAGGCCCAGACCTGGGAACTGGCGCAGCAGGAGGGCGGCGAGGCGCTGGTGGACCTGATCCGCTTCGATACGCACACCTGCTACCTGGGGGAGCGGGGCGAGGCGCATGCCTGGGGGCACGGGTGCGGGACGTGCCCGGCGTGTGCGTTGCGTGCGCGGGGGTATGAGCAGTACGTGGCGCGTAAATCGGCGTCGATCAGTTAGCTTGCAAACCGTCGCTCCCGCGGAGGCGGGAGCCCAAGTCCGATGCGCTGCCGAGACGTCTGATGTAAGTGGCGCATCAGGCAAACTTGGGTTCCCGCCTCCGCGGGAACGACGTGCTTGAGCTCGCTGGAAACGCGATCTGTTCAGGCCGCAGAAACCTTGTTCAAATCCACCCGGCGCGAGCGGCGCATCACGTACCACACGATCGCCACCGGAACCACCAGCGGCAGCATCAGCGGCGAAATCACCAGCGCCAGCACGACGGCGCCAATCGCCAGCGACCCGATCAATATCACGCCGACCCCGGCGAACACCACCGCCAGCACGACCGCCACGATCACCGAGATGAACGCCGCCAGCAGCGTGCCGCCGCCCGCGAACAGCGTGGCGAGCAGGAAGCCCAGCGGGCCGTCGATGTGGTCGCCATCGAGATTGACCGCCATGTCGCCGCTCCAGGCGAATATATTCCACAGCATGGCGGCAAACAGGAACAGGATGACGTAGGGGGCGTATTTTTTCATGGCAGTCCTCGCGGGTGGTTGAGTTAAGCGACTTGGTCTTGCATGCTTGAACTGTATGCGCGGCGGGCACGCGCGGCCAGCGGCGTGCGACAGGCCGCGCAATTTGCGGGACGAAATGTACATAGGCCGGGTCAGCCCGAATGAGGGAATCGGTCCTTGCAATCACGGCAGCGTTTCCTATACTGACAGCCTGCTCTGTTTCAGGGAGGATCCCATGTACGCTGTGCTCGACACCATCCGGGACCTGGCCCGCGCGTCGTTCGATCCCAAGGATCCGCCGTCGGCGCCACCGGCCATTCCGCCGATTATCATTACGCCGTTCAACTGGCATACGCCATCGCCCAACGGCGATCCGCGTCCGATTCCGGTCGGTCCGCCGATCATGCCGCCGCCCGGTCCATCGTGGCGCTGTGGACGCATCGTCGACGATTGCCCGGCCTAGCCGACGACTATTTTCATCAATCGCCCGCACCTTCGCCGTGCGGGCTTTTTCATGGGGCCGGTTTCCTCTATGATCGTGGTTTTGGGCGCGCGAGCGCCGAGGACATCGACACATGAACGACCAGATGCTGGACACCGACGACAGCGAAGAAGAAGACAGCGGCCCCGTGCAGCAACCCCGGCTGTGGCAGGGCAATGGCTGGACCGCGCGCGTCATCAAGAACGATGACGACGAGGGCTGGGCCGTGGCGATGTACAAGGATGGCGAACCCGAACCAGCGCTGGTCGGTCCCTGGACCATGGGCCGCGACAAGAAGAATCCCAAGCCGCTCGACGTCAACGCCTTCAATACGCTGATCAAGACGGCGTCCGAAGTCATCCGCCGCCACGAGCAGCACATGCACGCGATCCTGCACAAGAACCTGTACATCTTCACCGAGCAGGGCGAGCTGAAAGTCACGCTCGACATCGTGCCGGACGACGACGACCCGTACGCAATGCTGGCCGCCACCGACGAGATGGGCGAACAGGTCGCGCGCGTGCGCGTGGCGCCTACCTTCAAGCTCACGCCGAGCTCGGCCCAGGCCTGGGTCGAAGCCGATTTCCGCGCACCGCGCTAAAAAGCCACAACCGGGCGGCGGCAGGCTGCTGCCCTCTGTCCTAAGCTGCTACTATTTCCCCTGCGCATTAATTAATGCAATTCACGAATACGTGGGGGAAGTATGGAACGGTTAGACCGGCTGGAAGCGGTGCAGTCGATGTTGCTCGAAATCGGGCAACTCTCGACCAGCTGCAGCGATATCACCGCATTCATCCGGGCCGTGCACGGCGCGCTGGGCCGCATCATGTATGCGGCCAATTTCTACGTGGCGCTAGCCGACCGTGAAGACGGCACCGTGCGCTTTCCCTATTTTGTCGACGAAGCCGACGGCACGCGCGATCCGCTCGAGCGCATCCAGCTGGCCTCGCCCGAACAGTCGCCCACGGCCTGGGTGCTGCTCAACCGCCAGACGCTGGTGCTGACGGCCGCCGATTTCAACGAGCGCCACCGCAAGGCAGCCGGGCGCTGGGGCAGCGGCAGCACGCCGGAGCATTTCGTCGCCTGTCCACTGCTCGACCAGAACCACCAGGCGCTGGGCGCGATCGTCATCCAGAGTTACTCGAGCGACCATACCTACAGCGAGGAAGACCTGGCGCTGTTCGCGCTGATCGCCAACCATGTGTCGAACGCTCTGCAGGGCCTGCAAAGCATGGACCGGCTGGAACGCGCCGTGCAAGAACGCACGGCGGCGCTGGCGCATGAGGTGGCCGAGCGTGGCCGCGCCGAGAAGGTCCAGCACGCGCTGTACCAGATCGCCGACCTGTCGGCCCAGGCGCTCGACGCCGACCAGCTCAGCGGCAGCCTGCACCGCATCATCGGCGAACTGATGGTGGCCGACAACTTCCTGATCGGGCTGTACCACCCTCGCACGCAGGAGATCAGCATCCCGTATTTCGTCGACCAGAAGGACAGCGCGCCGCCGTTGCAGCGCTTCCCGTTCGGCAAGGCGATGTGCTCGCACATCCTGTCGACCAAGCAGGCGCAGTTGCACGATGTGGCCAGCTTCAAGGCGCTGGTGGCTACCGGCGCCGTCACCGAGCCGCTGGGCAGCAACGACATTGCCAGCTGGATGGGCGCGCCGATGCTGGTCAACGACCACCCGTACGGCGTGCTCGTGGTGCAGAGCTACGACCCGGCGATCGTCTATACCAAGGCCGATCTCGACCTGCTGGCGTTCATGGCCAGCCATGTGGCGGTCGCCATTGCGCGCATGCAGGCCGACCGCAAGATCCGCAAGACCAAGGAAGCCCTCGAGCAGCAGAATGCCGCGCTGAACGACGCGCTGCACGCGCTGCAAGAGGCGCAATCCGAACTGGTGCGGCAGGAAAAGCTCGCGTCGCTGGGCCGCCTGGTGGCCGGTGTGGCGCACGAAATCAACACGCCGCTGGGCATCTGCGTGACGGCGACCAGCCACCTGGTGGAGGAGCTGAAACTCACGCGCGAAGAACTCGCGGCGGGCGAGATGACCGAAGACAGCCTGGCGGGCTTCTTCGACATCGTCGACCAGTCGCTGCGCATCATGACCACCAACACCCAGCGCGCCGCGAACCTGGTGCGCAGCTTCAAGCAGGTGGCCGTGGACCAGTCGTCGGACGATATCCGTAGTTTCAGCCTGGGGCCATACCTGAACGAGGTGTTGCTGTCGCTGCACCCGAAACTCAAGGGGCGGCCGGTGAAGGTGGCGGTGGATTGCCCGCCCGACTTAATGCTCGACAGTTTTCCTGGCGCCGTGTCGCAGATCCTCACCAATATGGTCATGAACTCGCTCGTGCACGGCTTCGAGCGGGAACAGGCCGGGAATATCACGCTGAGCGCCGCACTGGACAGCGACGGCTGGGTGGTGATGGGTTACGCCGACGATGGCGCCGGGATGGATGCGAGCACGCTGGACAAATTGTTCGATCCGTTCTTTACCACGCGGCGGGGAACCGGTGGTAGCGGGCTGGGGGCGCATATCCTGTACAACCTGGTGACGGGGGCGCTGGGCGGGACGGTGCGGGTGGAGAGTGCGCCGGGGCAGGGACTGACGTATCACCTGCGGTTCCCGCGGTCGTTGCGCAGGTAGGGTTGGCGGCGAAGCCGCCAACCCTACGAATCCCTCCCGCAAGTGCGTAGCCGTACAGAGGCGTTGCCGCAGGTTCTCTATGCTTGGATCACGATTTGGAGATTCAATGAACGAGAACACGCAAGACGCGCCACGCAAGGGTTCGCAAAAAGTCATCTACGCGGCCATTGCCGCCAACCTGGGCATTGCGGTTGCCAAGTTCATCGTGGCCGGCATTACCGGCAGTGCGGCGATGGTGGCAGAGGGCATCCACTCGGCGGTGGACACCGGCAATGAATTCCTGCTGCTGCTGGGCGAACGCCGCAGCGCCCGCGCGCCCGACCGCAAGCATCCTTTCGGCTACGGGAAATCGCTGTATTTCTGGGCGCTGATCGTGGCGCTGTCGGTGTTTTCGCTCGGTGGCGGCCTCTCGATCTACCACGGCGTCGCCGCGCTGCAGAATCCGCCGCCACTGGAAGACCCGATGTGGAGCTACGTCGTGCTCGCGGTGGCGGCGCTGTTCGAGGGGTATAGCTGGAATGTGTCGCGCCTGGCCCTGAACGAGGCGCGCAAGCCCGGCACGACGCTGTGGCAGGCCGTGCGCGCCAGCAAGGATGCGTCGGTCTTCACGATCTTCATCGAAGACTCGGCCGCGCTGCTGGGCCTGGTGATCGCCGCTGCCGGCATCGCGCTGGGCCACTATCTGAATAATCCCTACATCGATCCGATCGCCTCGATCCTGATCGGCGTGCTGCTGATCGGCGCCGCGTTTGCCCTGGCGCGCGAGACCGGCGGCTTGCTCGTCGGGGAAGCGATCGACCATGACCAGCTGGCGGCACTGAAAGCGCTGTTCCTGCGCGAGCCGGCGCTGGACAGCGTGGCCAGCCTGCGCACGATGCAGCTGGGGCCCGAGGACGTGCTGCTGGCCGCGTCGGTCCAGTTTCGCCGGGGGATGTCGATCGACAAGGTAGAAGGGGCGATCGGCCGGATCGAGGCGGCGGTGGCCGCCGAGCATCCGATGATCCGGCATATCTATTTCGACGCCTCGGCACTGCGCGCCGCGCTGAAGTAAGCCGCGAACAGACTCAATCCGGCCACTGCTCGTTGATCGCCAGCGCCTTGTCCATATTCCGGATCAACAGATCCACATACACCGGATCGAGGTGGTGCCCCGCCACCTCGCGCAGGTGCTCGGTCACCTTCGCTGCCGGCCACGCCTCTTTGTAGCAGCGCGCATGGCTCAGGGCGTCGAACACGTCGGCCACCGCCACGATACGGGCGTAGGGGTGGATATCGTGCCCGCGCAACCCTTGCGGGTAGCCGCTGCCATCGAATTTTTCGTGATGCTGGTGCGCGATCACCGCCGCCGCCTTGAGGATCGGGCGTTGCGACCCGTCCAGGATCTGCAGCCCCACGGTGGGGTGCTGCTTCATGATTTCCCACTCTTCCGGGGTCAGCTTGCCCGGCTTGAGCAGCACCGCATCGGGCGTGGCGATCTTGCCGATATCGTGCATCGGCGCGGCGTGCATCAGGACCGCCGTCTCGTCATCTGGCATGCCCGATTCTTGCGCCAGCATATGGCACACCTGGGACATGCGGCGCACGTGGTTGCCCGCTTCGTGCGAACGCGATTCAACCACGTCGCCCAGGCGCAGGATCAGCTCGGCCTGGGTATCGGTGATTTCCTGGTTCAGCAGGATATTGTCGAAGGCGATGGCCACGCCCGAGCAGAACACTTCGAGCATTTGCGCATCGATGTCCGAAATCTCGTCAACGCCCTTGAGCACCAGCAGCGAGGCCTTGCCGCTGTTGTTGGGGAAGTAGCCGACATAGGTGTCGCCATGCAGGCGCGAGATGCGGTTGTGGCGCGCGTCGTCGAGCTGCGCCACCAGTTCGGGGCCGATCTCGTCGCCTTCCATATCGCCGATCTGGGCCAGCACTTCGTACTGGCTCTGGCCGGTGATCACGCTGGCTGCCTTCAGGCGCAGCAGCATGCTTTGCTCCAGGCGCAGCAGGGCCACGACTTGCAGCAGCAAGCCGTTGGCGAAGTCTTTCAGGTTGCGTTGCTGGAAGATGTGGGCCGATGCCGCGATCACGCGCTCCAGGCCTTCGCGGTAGGTTTGCTGCACGCGGCGCGATTCCTCGACCTTCATGATGTCGCGGTAGGCACGCAGCGCGGCGAACGTGGTTGTAAACAGCTTGGTGCGATCGAGCTCGGTCTTTTCCTTGTAATCGTTGATGTCATAATCGACGATCACGCGTTCTTCCGGCGCCTGGCCCGGCTGCCCGGTGCGCAGCACGATGCGGGTGAACTGGTTGTCCAGGTCCTGGCGCATCCAGCGCGCCACTTCCAGGCCGCTGTCCTCGCGCTCCATCACCACATCCAGGAACACCAGCGCGATGTCTTTTTCGCGCGCCAGGATGTCCTTGGCTTCGGCGCCGCTGTAGGCGTGCACGAACGAGAGCGCGCGGCCGTCCAGACGGAATCGCGTCAGCGTCAGCTTGGTGATGTCGTGGATATCGGGTTCGTCGTCCACCAGCAATACTTTCCAGGGTGCGAGTTTGGGCGCAGAGGAAGACAGGAAGGACATGGGCGTTTCCGATTCTTGGGGAGGGCTGGTTTAGGTGCGCAGACTATTTTTTTTCACAACAAAAGTAGCCCGCAGTCAAGTCGATTGTAGTACGAGCCTTGACCCTTAACAACAGGCAATATTTGAATTGTTACCGCCAGCCGTGCCATCTACCCAAATCGGTTATCGCCATGTTGCAGCGGCGTGACAAAGCATTGTCAGGTATAGCGTTTCTGGCAACGCTCGCAGTAGAAGCTGCGCCGGTCTGATGTGCCGAGCTTGGCTTTGTGAAAAGGGATGTCGCAGCGCGGGCAGATCTTTTTTGCGTGGGCCAGCCAGTGCTCCTTGAGCGTGAATGCTTTTTTCCAGCCCAGGAAATCAAAACTGTACTGACGCGCTTCGTCGACCAGCGCGCGCAGCTTGGGCGCGGGCAGGGCCGCCATCGTCGACAGTGGGTGCACGCGAATCCGGAACAGCACTTCGTTCTTGATGATATTGCCCACCCCCGAGAAAATGTCCTGGTCGAGCAGAGCGTCGCAAGCGAGCATGTCGGGCGCGGCGCGCAGCTTCTTCCGGGCCTTGACCGGGTCCCAGGTGTCGGCCATCACGTCGGCGCTGAAATCGTAGGCATCGAAGGTGGCGCGGTCGATCTCGCGGATCGCGCAGGCATAGAAGTTCATCTCGCCACCGTCGGCGACGCCGATGGACAGGCGCGGCGGCTTGTCGCGGCCCTCGTCGATGCGGTAGGTGCCAAACAATAAAAAGTGGATGCGCAGGATGACGTCGGGTGTGTCGATCAGAAAGTGCTTGCCCCAGGTATGCAGCCCGGTGATGCGCTGGCCCACCAGGCGCGCCGGATCGAGCGTCTTCAGGTTGCCGTCGGCGCGCACGATGGCCTGGCCTACGAAGCGCGTGGTCTGTTCCTTGAGCATGTAAAGCGTTGGACCTTCTGGCATGGCAGCCTCCTTGATTCATTCTCATCTGGCACCATCTTTTAGTCATGTTCGGGGCCTAACATTTGGATACAAGTTTCCAACGTTTCGAGACGAGCAGAACCATGCGAAGCGGCGTATATTGGACGGTGAGATCCGCATACGAGAATCGCACACGAGACGTACCGAGAAGGAGATGCAGCGATGAAAATTACCCTTGTAAAAACTGCCTTGGCCGGCCTGCTGGCGCTGGCCGCCGGCGCCGCCTCGGCGGGCGTGACCGTCAATTACATCGAGTCCGACAAATTCGCCGACCTGCCATTTGCCCCATGGGAGCGCAAGCAGGTGCTGGAAGAGTTGAGCACCTATTTCACCAAGCTCGGCGAGAAGCTGCCCGCGGGGCAGGACCTGGTCATCGAGGTCACGGATATCGACCTGGCGGGGCGCGAGTACCCGAACTTCAATAGTGGACGCGAACTGCGCATCCTGAAAGGCACGGCGGACTGGCCGATCATCAACCTGCGCTATTCGCTCACGCAAAATGGGCAAGTGCTCAGGGGCGGCGATGCGCGCCTGGCCGACATGAACTACATGCAGCGTATCGGCCGCTTCAGCGACTCTGACAGCCTGCGCGCCGAGAAGCGCATGATCGATGACTGGTTCGACGAAACAATCATCGGCAAGAAGCGCGGCGGCTGAGGTCTTGCTGCGTGCTGAGAAGAGCGGCGTCCTGCGGGGCGCCGTTGTCGTTCTGGGCTAATCGATCCAATTCACCCGCTCGAACCTGACGCGAAAGTCGTCGGGCATGCCGCACACCTGACCCAGTTCATAATTGAAGAATACGAAGCCGGTCTTGGCCATGGCGATCAGCTTGCGGTCGCTTGGGCGCGTGATTCGATAGATGATGTCGCCACCGTACTTGTTGAAGTCCATGACGCCGACGTCGAACAGCAGCTCGTCGCGACGATATGCCTCGGCGCGGTAGGTGGCGGCAAGGTCGGTGACGATGATGCCGTTACCGTCGCGCTGGGTCTCGGGCACGCCGAACTCGAACAGAAAGCGCGCCCTGGCTTCGGACACCATCGCGATCAGCGACTCATTGCCCATGTGGTTCGCCGCATTGATGTCGGTGGCCCGCACCGTCATCAGCGTCGAGTAATAAAACCCGTCGTCGGGGAAGTCCAGGTGCAAGCGGGCCATATCGTTATCTTCCCATGTCTTTATCTTCATTAGGGGTTGGTGCTGCGGCCCATCCGGTAGATGCTGCCGCCGGCGGCAATCAGGTACAGCTCGCCCTGGGCATCCTGGCCGAACGAGACGACCCGGCCGATATCGGTGATCGCCCAGTCGCGCGATTCGACGATGCCGCCGCCGGTAGAGACAAAACTCTTGAGGTAGCCGCCGCAGTAATCCGAATAGAAGTAGCGCCCGGCCAGTTCGGGAATGGCGCGCCCGCGATAGACGAAGCCGCCGGTGATCGAGCAGCCGCCCGCGCCATCGGCGCCGTGGTCGTACTCGAACGCCGGTAGCGTGAGGCCAGTGCGGTCGCACGTGGCCGCGCCATAGCACAGCGTGCCTTCCATCACGTTCCAGCCGTAGTCGAGGCCGTCCTGGGCCGTGGTGGCGATATTGACTTCTTCGCGCCGGTCCTGGCCGACATCGGCGATGTACAGCTGCGTACTGTCGAAGCTGAAGCGCCACGGATTGCGCAAGCCTGCAGCCCAGATTTCGGGCCGGCGCCCGGCCTGGTCACGGTATGGATTGCCGGCCGGGATCGTGTAGGGCTGCGCCAGCGTGGCGCCGGCCACGTCGATGCGCAGCATCTTGCCGAGCAAGACGTTCAGGTTGCGGGCATTGCGCTGCGGGTCGCCTGCGCCGCCGCCATCGCCCGTGGCCAGGTACAGGTAGCCATCGGGGCCGAAGGCAAGCTGGCCGCCAAAGTGATTCGTGTAGGTGGGATGCGGGATGCGCAGGATCACGAGGCTTGAGGCGGGGTTGGCCTGCTGCGGCGTGGCGCCCGCGCTGAAGCGCTCGACGACGATATTGCGCTGCAGGTCGGTGTAGTAGACGTAGAAATACCCGGTGCGCGCGAACTGTGGATCGAAGGCCAGCGACAGCAGGCCGCCTTCGCCATCGGCGGCCACGCGCGCGCTGATGTCGAGATAGGGCACGTCGCGCGCGCTGCCGTTCTCGACGATGCGCACCCGGCCCGGGCGCTCGGTGACGAATAGCCGCGTGTCGCCGGGCTGGGCGGTGAGCCAGGTGGGATTGTCGAGCCCCGCGACGACGCGCGTGAGGCCAAGGGTGAGCGCACTGTTCGAATAGGCAACGGTGGCGGTGGCGGTGGCGCCGGCAGTGATCGTGACGGCCTGCGCCGCCGGCGCAGGCTGATAAGTGACGCCGTTTGCCGTCACCGCTGATGCGGCGACGTTATAGCTGCCGGGCGCCAGGTTGCCGAGGTTTTGGATTTGCGTGAGGTCTTGCAGATAATTGGCGGGACCGGTCACGCGCACTGTAGCGTTGACGCCGGCAGGCAAGCCGCTGACCGTGACCGTCAGCGCGCCGACCGTGGCCGATGGCGGCATGACCGGGCCGGTTGCGCCGCCGCTACCGCCCCCGCCACCGCAGGCCGTGAGCAGCACGCTGCCGAGCAGATAGAGCAGTAACAGGATTGCTCGCGTGTGTGTCACCAGCATGTTTGCCTCCATGACAGCAGCGTTTGACGACGCCTGACCTGCCCGGATTGTGCCAGTAATAGCCAAGACGGCGCACGCGATCTGCGCCGCCCGGCATCCCGTTGCTGCGAACTTACACTTTCGCTTCCACGCCCGGTGTGGCCGAACGTGTCAGGAAGGCTTGCGTGACTTGCGGCAAATGCTCGAGCAGCCAGGCCGCCATTGCTTTTTCTTGCGCCAGGATCTGTTCGCACGAAGCCGCGGTGGCGCTGTCGCCGGCCGCCTTGGCCGCGGCGATCAGCGAGGTATAGCTGGCGATTTCGAGGTTCTCGAACACGTAGCCGGATATCGCGCCCTTGACCACTTCGTCGCTGACCGTCATGCCGCCCATCGCCTGGCCGAAGGCCATCAGCTTGGCGCCGATATCCTTGACCACCGAGTTGCTGATGCCGCGGCGCGTCAGGATCTCGTCCAGCACGCTGCGCTGCCAGCGGGTTTCTTCAATATGCTGGACGATGCGTGCGCGCAGATCCGGGTAGTGTTCGAGGCGTTCCGCCTGCGCGTTGAGCATCTTGTCGGCCTGCTCTTCCATTGCATGGGCGTCGCGCAGCCAGTCGTTCAGGTTGTCGTCGAGTGATGTTGCCATGGGTGTCCTCCACTGGTGAATGAGTGGGACCAGAATGGCAGAAGTGAAAAATACCGTTTGTTAGGTATGTCACATTTGCGCGAACGCGATGCAGACCGGGCTGCAGCGAACGATCAGGGCGCGCGCGTGCGGGTTTTCGTGACCACGCCGGATGGATCGATCAGCACGACAAATTCGGCAAACTGGCCGGCGCCGACCGGTGACTGGTACACCCAGGCCTCGAAGCCGCTGTCGAAACGCACGCTTTTCGTCGGGCCGAATGCGGCCAGCAATTGCGCCTTGGTGGTCTGGCCGGCCACCACCGTTTGTTGCAGGCGCTCGGCCGCGACTTGCGCGCCCGGCGGCGCGGCGTTCTGCGTGGCGCAACCGGCCAGCAGCGCGGCGCACAAGATCAGGTATGCCGCCTTCATGGCGCCACCCCGGCCGGCATGTCGATCATCGCATCGACCATATACGTGAATTCAACCAGCGTATCGTCCGGCCAGCTCGCATCCCACAACGGCACATAATAGGTGCGGTCGAGCAACACCTGGCAATCGCAGAAGGGCAGCATGTCGGGCGTCTGCTCGCCGCCGGCGTACAGCATCGAAAACGGCAGCGTTTCCACGCGCTCGCCCGCGCGCAGCGTGACGGCGAAGATCGGACGCTCGGCAAAGAACAGGTAATTGCCATCCGGGCTCGTGCACACGCCCTCGGGCGAGTCGAGCGCATCCGAGATCCAGCCGAACAGCGGCGAGCTGTTCGAGACCAGGCCGGCTTCCTTGCCCACGCGGCATTCCAGGCGCAAGTCACCGAGGCGGCGCATGCCGGCCGGCACGCCTGGCGTTTCGATGCGCGCACGCCAGGTCATGCTGGCCGTCTTGCGGCTGGCGAGCACGGCAGCATCTTCCTGCAACGCCTGCGGGTTGCGCGGCAAGACAAAGAAATTGTTTTCGTCGACCGGGACGGGCACGGACACCGTGTCGCCCGCCACGCGCAGCGTGATGCCGCGCATGTCGACGTTCGGCAAGCGCGGCAGTAACTGGAAGCGCAGGGATGCGTTTGGCGCGAACGCGCGCTCGCGCTCGAAGCGCTCCATGCCGCGGATCATTTTGCGATACGACTTGTCGACCGGGTCGCGGGTGGACTTGACGGTGACGGTGTTCTGGCCGGCGGCATGCGCCGGCAGGCTTGCGGCCGTGGCCATGAGCAAGCCGCTCATGGCCAGTCCGGCAACCACACGGACGATCGGCGGCCGCATCAGTGAATTACCAATACCGCACGCGGCCGGTATCCATGTGCACGAACTGCGAGCTGGCGTAATAGCCAACGCCGCCGCCCTGGAGCGACATGGCCGCCTTTTGCAGGTGGCGCAGATCGGTGCCCGGCAGGCGGATGTCGATGGCCTTGCCTTCCATGTGCAGGCTGCGCTTGGCCACGCCGCCGCTGCCATGACCACGCAGGAACGCATTCGATTCCGGTGCGCGGTAACCCGAGATGATGTGCAGTTCCTTGCTGTTGTCGAGCTTGCCGTTGAGCTGGCCGAGCAGCAGCAACAGTTCAGGATCGATGTCCGCAACCTTGTTGGTGCGATGGTCGCGCAGCACCTTGTTGATGTCGCCCAGCGCGTCGGGAATGAATTCGCCTTGCGCCCAGAACGTGCTCTTCAGCTTTTCGCCGGTGTGCGTGTTATAGAAACGCAAACAGCAATCGCCGGTGGCAATCGATGAATTTTTGGCAAGGGTGGGAAGGCTGAGGGAGGATGCTGCGAGGAGGAGACCGCTTTTGAGGATGGTACGTCGTTGAATCATTGAAGGGAGTCCTTGCGCTGGTTCAGTGAACAATCGATGATACGCCAATTGCGTCGATCGTGCAGATAATGTGCAGAAAACCGCGGCGTTTCAGCTACGATGTCAAGTGTTTAACTGTTTTTGGGAGATTTGTGTATGTCGAGTATTGACGCAAAGTTCATGAGCAAAAAACGCGTTCTCACAGCATCGCTGACAGCGCTAATGGTCCAGCTGACGGGCACTGCAGTGGCCCAGGAAGTCACACCGGTGGACAAGCCGCCGCTGGCCAAGGGCTGGCAGCTGGAAACGGTCGCCACCGGTGTGCCGCAGGGCTGGGGCATGGCCTGGCTGCCAGACGGGCGCATGCTCGTCACCGGCAAGGGCGGCACGCTGCATCTGCTCAGTGGAAAAAGCTTCCAGCAAGTGGACATGGACCCGCTGCCAAACCTGTTCGTGGGCGGCCAGGGCGGCCTGCTCGACATCGCCGTGCATCCCGGCGACAAGACCAACCCACGCATCTACATGACGATGGCCAGCGGCACCGATGCCGAGAATCGCACCGCGCTGGTCATGGGCACGTTCGACGGCAAGCGCGTCACCGGCATCAAGACGCTGTTCTCTGTCACGCTGGCCAAGAACGGCGGCCAGCACTTCGGCTCGCGCATCCTCTTCTTGCCCGATACCACGCTGTTGATGAGCATTGGCGATGGCGGCAACACGCCGCAGCGCGTTGGCAATATGCTGGCGCGCGACCAGGCGCAGAACCTGGCCACGCACCAGGGCAAGATCCTGCACCTGACCGACGCCGGCAAGCCGGTCGGCACGGGCGCAGCCGAAGCGCAGCCGAACCGCCTGACCGAGATCCACAGCCACGGCCACCGCAACGTACAGGGCCTGGCGCTCGATCCGAAGAGCGGCCGCGTCTGGGCCAACGAACACGGCTCGCGCGGCGGCGACGAGATCAACCTGATCGAAGCGGGCAACAACTACGGCTGGCCGCTGCAGAGTTACACGCTCGATTACAGCACGCGCGAGCCGATCGGCAAGAAGGTCGTGCCGGGCATGACCCAGCCGATCGTCGTCTGGACGCCATCGCCAGCGCCGTCGGGCCTGGCCTTCTACACCGGCAAGGCGTTCCCGCAGTGGCAGGGCAGCCTGTTCAGCGGCAGCCTGGCCGGCCAGGACGTGCGTCGCGTGCAGCTCGACGCCGCCGGCAAGGTCACGGCGCAAGAGCTGATCCCGGTCGGCAAGCGGGTGCGCGACGTGCGCCAGGGACCCGATGGGCAGTTGTATGTGCTGACCGATGAGGCCAAGGGGACGTTGCTGCGGATCGTGCCGAAGTAAGCCGGCATCTGATGGACAAAAGCGCGGCGCGTGATGCGCCGCGCATGGTTTGCCCCGCCGGGGGGGCATGCATACACTATTTTGTTTGTTGACTAACTGAAACGTGCCTAGAATGGTTCTTTCCCGACCCATTCAGGAGGCGCAGCATGGCAGTTCCCGTACTTCGTACCATCCACCTCGCAGCAGCGCTTGCGCTGATGTTCGGTGCATCCACGCTGCAGGCAGCGCCTGCCGCCAGCACGCCTGACATCCCGATCCCGGACATCAAGTACACCAAATTCACGCTCAAGAATGGCTTGATCGTGCTGGTGCACGAAGACCGCAAGACGCCGGTGGTGGCTGTCAATACCTGGTACCACGTGGGCTCGAAGAACGAAAAGGCCGGCAAGACCGGCTTTGCTCACCTGTTCGAACACCTGATGTTCAGCGGCAGCGACAACTTCAAGAAGACCTACCTGAATGCGATGGAGCAGGTCGGCGCGACCGACCTGAACGGCACCACCAGCCAGGACCGCACCAATTACTTCCAGAACGTGCCGACCTCGATGCTCGACTATGCGCTGTTCGCCGAGAGCGACCGCATGGGCTACCTGCTGGGCACGGTCGACAAGACGAAGCTCGATATCCAGCGCGGCGTCGTGCAGAACGAAAAGCGCCAGGGCGAGAACCAGCCGTACGGCATCGCCTACGAGCTGCTGGTGAAAAATACCTACCCGGTTGGCCATCCGTATTCCTGGACCGTGATCGGCGAGATGGCCGACCTCGACGCGGCCTCGATGCTAGATGTGCAGGACTGGTTCAAGCAGAACTACGGCCCGAACAATACGGTGCTGGTGCTGTCGGGCGATATCTCGCCGGAAGAAGCGCGCAAGAAGGTCGAGCAGTACTACGGCGCGATTCCGCCGGGTCCGCCGCTGGCCAAGCACGATGCCTGGATCGCCAAGCGCACCGGCACCCATCGCACGCTGGCGCAGGATCGGGTGCCGCAAACGCGCATCTACCGCACCTGGAACGTGCCGGGCGCGCATACGCCTGAAGAAGCGCTGCTCGACCTGGGCGCGCGCGTGCTGGGCGGCGGCAAGACGTCGCGCCTGTACAAGCGCCTGGTCTACAAGGATCAACTGGCCACCAGCGCGACGGCGAGCGACGATGCGTCCGAAATCGGCGGCCAGTTCGACATGACGCTCACGGCCCGCCCCGGCGCCGATGCGAAAAAGATGGAGCAGATCGCCGACGAAGAATTGCGCGCCCTGATGAAGAGCGGCCCGACCGACGCCGAGCTGCGCCTGGCCAAGACGACGATCCTGGCGCAATACACCCGCATGATCGAGCGCGTCGGCGGCTTCGGCGGCAAGAGCGATCTGCTGGCCTCGTGCCAGACCTTCACCGGCAATCCGGACTGCTACAAGGTCTACCTGCAGCGCATCAAGGACGCCACGCCGGCCACGGTGAAAAAGGCGATGAACGATTGGCTCAGCGACGGCGACTATGTGCTGCAGATCGATCCGTTCCCGAGCGGCCTGGCGGCGACGGATACCAAGCTCGATCGCAGCAAGGAACCCGTCGCCGGCAAGGCGATGTCGCTGAAGCTGCCGCCGATGCAGCGCGCCACGCTGTCGAATGGCCTGAAGGTGGTGCTGGCCGAGCGCCATGAGGCGCCGGTGGTCAACCTGCAGATGATCGTCGACAGCGGCTACGCAGCCGACAGCGCCGCCTTGCCGGGCGTGGCCAGCCTGACGCTGCGCATGCTCGAAGAAGGCACGGCCAGGCGCAAGTCGCTCGAGATCAGCGAAGAACTCGAGCGCCTGGGCGCGACCTTCGGCGCCAGCGCCAACCTCGATGGCGCCTTTGTCGGCATGAACGCGCTCAAGGCCACGCTGCCGCAGGCGCTTGGCCTGTATTCGGACCTGGTGCTCAATCCGGCGTTCCCGCAAAACGAATTCGCGCGCCTGCAGAAAGACCGCCTGGCCGCGATCGCGCGCGAGAAGGTCGATCCGCAGGGTATCGCGCTGCGCGTCGTGCCGGCCCTGATGTACGGCGAAGGTCACGTGTATGCGCGTACCGCCAATGGCACCGAGGACGCCGTGGGCCGCATGACCCGCGCCGACCTGGCCAGGTACCACGCGACATGGTTCAAGCCGAACAATGCAACGCTGCTGGTGGTGGGCGACACGACGCTGGCCGAGATCACGCCGATGCTCGAGAAAGCGTTTGCCGGCTGGAAGCAGGGCGAGGTGCCGAAGAAGGTGATCGCCACCGTGCCCGCACCGGCCAAGCCGCTGGTGTACCTGATCGACCGGCCGGGCGCGCTGCAAAGCGTGATCGTCGGGGCGCAACTGGCGCCGCCACGCAACAGTCCGGAAGCGCTGCCGCTGGAAATCGTCAACGACGTGTTCGGGGGCACCTTCAGCTCGCGCATCAATATGAACCTGCGCGAAGACAAGCACTGGTCGTAC
>Ga0265798_10004713_pt1 | contig 18684 bp, 23 predicted proteins | sample P3T30metagenome_FD_192430 | JGI IMG/M metagenome (GOLD analysis project Ga0265798, IMG submission 192430) | Plant litter microbial communities from East Loma Ridge, Irvine, California - P3 T30 | ecosystem: Environmental > Terrestrial > Plant litter > Unclassified | place: USA: California... | reverse complement strand
TATTGTTCTTGCTGTTCCTAGACGAGGATGAGGTGATCGGATTCGTTCGTTAGACATTGAGGACGCCATTGGATTTATTCCCGCGAGTGGGCGGGTAAGATCATGAGCAAGTAGGCAAGCAGCGGGCAGGCAGTCAATCGACACCGAAGAGTCCCCAAAGGCCGTGGAAGCAACGCAAGACATCATGTTAGCGCAACCCCCCCCCCCAGTTCGGAGGAAAGAAAAGCGAAGTATATCCAAATAGCAGAAAACACCATCCCCACCACCCACCTGCGATATACGACATACGACGGAGAGTCTCTGGACGTCCTCCCTCTCGTCGCAGATCAAACAATCTAGACCACTGCCACTAGCCGCTCTCGCTCGTCTGATCCCTGCCACCAGCGCATCCCCATTCCCCACTCTTCATCAACTCGAAACGGGCTAAGAAGAGAGGGAAACCGGGCCGAGAAACAAGGGAGAGACAGATGGAAAGACGAAAGAGGCGTGGGAGAAAACAAGGGCGAGAGGTGAGAAGAACGACCGCATGCGACTCCGATGATGTTGAACAGGGATGTCCTGCTGCATTCACTTCTACGTGCAGGTGCACGCGAGGCGAAGAGGAAGGGAATCGTGGCTGAGGCTCCCGCTTAGGCCTGCTATTGGACGCGCTTCTGTTTTATTCCCTCGTGGTTACCGTGACTGAGATTTGTTTGTTCCTCTCTAGTTGTGCTGCAGCTGTAGGCGACACGGATCCGGGGGTGGATTTGATCGTGCATATCTCCGTTAGACCATCATCGGAGAAAGAAAAGAGCTGAGATGTGTGTGACCTTGGGTCGATCTTTCGGGGAGAGTTCCTTACTTTCCAACCAACTGCGGTCCCGCCATCCAGTGACGAATACATAATGGACTGCTGGCTGGGAATCACCGTCTCCGATCTCAACCCGATGGCTGGTATGCGCCTCTCGATGGCTCTAGCAAGCAAGCCCCGACCTGCAACCAAATGGATGCTGGGATCGCCTGTCCGGATGTCGAGCGGCTGTGGATCCCCGTCTGCCTGCCTGCTGCGGCTTGTTGTGCAGTACTGTAGTGTAGGACCCCTTCACGGCAACAAGCGTTTAGTTCTGGGATGCCAGTGTGACAGAGCTGCTATCCAATAACGCGACGTGACGATGATGGGCTGAAGTGCGTTCACCCGCGCTCAAGGGGAATTGTCCTGTACAACACGGTGGTCGGTTCCCGTCGCATCGCCTCGCATTGTGAATTCAATGATTTTGACTCTTCGAGTGGTGCAATAAATGTAATCATAACGAGTCGTGTACGATGATCGCGTCGCGCACTCGCATGTTGCGTGGACACCGAAGTTCGGCAGGAGGTTGTGGCGATCAGGGTAAGTACGTGTAACGTAGCCTTCAGTGAAGATTCAAGAAAGTGGCGAATCCCCATTCGGTTTGACTTTGGCAATACAGCGATGTCCCTGTTAGCAGTCAGAATACTCAGCAGTATGATGGACGATGGTTTCCTGCTCCTGGGTCCTGCATTGCGATGGCATCATTACGATCCGCTAGAGAGAATCTTGCGACCTCCTGTCTCGTGGCACCAACACTCGAAGCATAGCAGAAGCGAGTTTTGTGTACAGTCCAGCAGGGTCAACACAGGGTCAAAGGCCGTCGTGGGGACTGATGCCGTTGCGTTGTTTCAAGGCGCTTGAGTTTCAGACCCTACTTACGTTCGTTCACGTCGCCTCCAGAATGCGAGGGAGTTGCGAAAAGTAGCGCAAGCTGCTGCCAGTTGTATCAGTTTCCCAGTCTGTCGGTGAAGATAGGGTCAAGAGTCTAAGGACTCACCTCGTATACTCTCGAACACTTCGGGTCTGCCGACGGCAGAACCTGATGTTGTTTCAGGCGTCTGTAACGAGCCAAGCTCGCGACACTACAAAGAGTAAGAGAGAGAACTGGTCCAGGTTAGGAAACAACACACCACGCCCCGCGGCCCACTTCCAAGAGCATCACGACGATCATACGCTGTAGGGAGTAGTGTGGTCACAATGGACGCAGTCTGGAAGTGCACGTTGTTTTTAGTGCAGACGGCGAACGTTGTCGCGATTCAGCCTTGCTTTGAAGATGATCCGCGACAGAGAGGCATGGATCCCCTCTCTTGGACACTGCCGTCCATCCGTACGGTCAGTGTGTTGCAAGTAAAGATGCGTTGCGACAGAGATGAGCAAGCTGGTCCTTGCGGGTGTCGTGACTCTCAATCTTGGAGCGAGCTGACACCGCTGTGCCGGCTAGCTGGGAGGAGCTGATGCCCGGGATGCCCTGACACTCATGGATCGGCTCATGGGAGGGTCGTAATCGGGCGCCGCTGCTTTGGGAGCTCGCTGCGTATTTCCACTGATCGCTTGCGGGAGCGATACGTGCCGGTTTTGGGAGAGAGCAAAACCAGGCCAGTCCATGTAGACAGCCGTCACGGTTACGCGAGAAGTCGATCAAGGCCGGCTTAACCCGAGGGCGCGCATTCTGTGGTAGGTCGCGACCGCGTCAGGCCGCAACAGGAAAACTCTCCGATGACAGCGGCACATGGATCTCGCACGCCGAACAGATAGCAAGGTCGAGAATAGCACGAGGCGCAAAGACCATTGGAATCCTGCTGATAGATTGGCTTGGCAACGGGTGCTGCGATCGGCGGCATTGGTGAGGACGTGAAGTGCGAGGGCGCGATGGTCGTTGTCAAGAACACGCGACGGGGTGGGTTTCCTTTGACGTGTTTCAGGTCGTCGAACTCGCCGGGCGATCATACAGGAACATAGAGTGGTGGCGACCGGGGTGCGCTGCGCAAAATGCAGGAACAGACGAGTCCTGTCGGCGCTAAGAAAGAATGCCACGAGGGTGTTGATTGGCTGCGCAGGGCCACGCTCTCTCAATCGCTTTGCTGCAGCGCGTTTTGCTCTCTTCCGCCTGCTCTGCGCACACGTACTTAGGCGCCTATGCGGGCAACAGAGTGATTTGCCAGTGAGTGCATGATTGCTGTACACCGCCAGTCGGGGACAGCGAAATTACATGGATGAATGCGATTCGTGCGCATGCGAAAGACGGTTGGCGGAGATTTGCGGGCTCACGAGACTTGACGATGGCGGCAGGTGAGCTGAGCTGTGGGCAGAGGGCAGTTCAACGCACGGCAAAAGACTGCCAACGCGGTGAGACAAGCGCGCCTGTTTGGCACGCCACATGCGAGCGAGCGCATGTGTGCAGACGTGCAGATGCTGGCGACTTGAAAGCAGTGTAAAGGGGTCGAATGGCAGCCGGCGAGTCGCCCACGCGAGTCCCGCGGACATGGCTTCACGAGACTGCTACAGTAAGTCACTACTACTACCACTACTACTATCGAATATGGACGGCGAGGATGGCACGGTGTACGCTGGGAGACCCTGTCCGGCAGTGCAGCACTGTCGTGCTCGTTCTGTTCTGCACGGAAAGCAGAGTGGCGGCAATGATGATGGCGTCTGGTTTCAGCCTGCCGTCGAGTGTAAAGGTCGAGAGTAGGGAGCCCGCAGTATAGCGAGCATGATGTGCCACGAGTCAATCAACAAAATAAACCTGGAAGCCTGGCAGACAAGCACTGACGGCCACGCTCCCCGAACATCGTGGCATGGCCGGACGGGAGAGCTGCAGGATGCAGATGCAGTTGCAGATGCAGGCCATGACTCTCGCACCCTCGTACCCTGTGCAGATTATGATTGCGCTCGTGGTGGCTGGCGGGTGATGCGATTGCGATTGCCCGGGGCGATGGAAGTCTGTGTGCTGGAAGTGTATGTGATGTGATGGTGTGGTGTGTGATGGAAGGTGGTAGTCTGCGTGCGCATTGATTATTATTATTATGCGCCGATGGCTAACGACCGACTACTGCTGACTACCAGGCGTGCCAACGACGGATATGGCAGATATTACATTGCGGTGGAGCTACTGTACCTAGTCCGGCGGCTATGATTGATGACTTGCTGGGAGGGAGAGGCCATGAAAAGGCTTGCGGTATGTATCAAGCCATGTACGGGGATGGGACGAGTACCTAGACGGGCGGCTACGGCTACAGGACACATTTACGTCGATGATAATGATGATGCTGTCGGGGATAAAAATAAGAATACACTCGTGGTAGCGTAGCGCGCGCGAAGAGAGGTCTGGTGTCTTGGGTAGCAGAAGCATCATCATCATCGAGCCAGATCCTTCATCGGCCCTCCCTCTAGTCCTGTCTGGCAAGCTTGGCACGTTTCAGTCATTAGCCGCGCCCCCGCCGCGTGCCGTCTCATCTTCCCAAACACTCGTCTCATCATCACACATCCCCCAGCAGCCCCAGCCCAGCACTACTACCAGGAACATCACCTGCTATCCTCTCCTACTACCACCCTGCCTGCCCTGCCCTGCACTACTGCTGGCTACTACCATTCGCCCTACAGTACTACTACTCGACTTACCCGTTCTCTCTGCCCGCCCGCACAGGCGTCAGTAGTTGGTCCCTACGCCGCCTAAACCCGTCCGCTGCCCTGCCGCAGGCCACAGGCCACAGTCCACAGTCCACCACGCCAGCAGCGCTCAGGCTTCACTACTACCGCCTCCAAACCTGCCCACCACCTGAGACCTGACTCTTTCCGAACTTCCCGACCACCGACCACTCTGCTCCCTCAACTCAACCCCCCCACCGACATTCACCGCACCGACCTCTTCCACCGGTCTCCTGCGACGGCCGGCCCTCGCATCCTCTTCTTCCCTCATCCATATCTGACACGCTCGCTGCCGCTTGTCCATCACTCGTTTCATTCCAGTGCTGCTTGCTTCATTTTCCTTCCCCTCCTCTGCCCTCACTCGCGTGCGACCTGGTTGTCGTGCCCGCTGCAAACTCACCTTGCCCTCGCCGCACATCAAACATCACCAGTCTGAGACGGGTTGTTTGCTCCGGCTTCACCTCTCACCACAGCTGCTCGGCCCGCGCCTCACTGTCCCCATCATCTTACTGCAATGTCGGCCATGTATTCTGCCCCTCAGCACCCCTCCATGCTGCCTCCGCAGCAGCGGCCAGTCGCTCCTGAGACCTTCTTGCTGGATCAAGATGCTCAACAGAGCCTGCCCGCAGACTCGGTCGTTGCATTGCAGCAAGTCGACAATCGTAAGTTTCATCGACTGATCGCATGCCTTGACTTTGATAAGATCAACAATCTTGCGAACCCGCTCGACCAACTGCTAACCATCATCAACAGTCAAATACTTTCTCATCTCTGCCCCGGTAGACTGGGCCCAGGACCAGTACATTCGGAGATTCCTTCTGCCTACTGGCGAATATGTCTCTTGCATCCTCTGGTTAGCAGCTCTCAGCCATCTCCCCGTGTCCGATCCCCCTAACAACTAGCAGGAGCAATCTTTTCCACATCTCAGGCACCGACATCGTTCGATGCTTGGCCTTCCGCTTCCAGGCCTTTGGCAGGCCTGTGAAGAACTCGAAGAAATTTGAGGAAGGCATCTTTTCCGATCTGCGCAACTTGAAATCCGGCACCGATGCATCTCTGGAGGAGCCCAAAAGCCCCTTCCTCGACTTCCTGTACAAGAACAACTGCATTCGTACGCAGAAGAAGCAAAAGGTGTTCTACTGGTACAGCGTGCCTCACGACCGCCTCTTCCTGGATGCCCTGGAGCGAGACTTGAAGCGCGAGAAAATGGGCCAGGAGGCGACCACCGTGGCTGTCAACGAGCCTGCACTTTCTTTCGAATTCGACTCGTCACAGTCCCTCTTCGAGCAGCTGACCAAAGCTCAACAAAGCAGCCAGTCGACATATCCTACACAACAGCAGCCAATGCCCCAGTCTCAGAGCGGATCGCCATTGGACCGCGCAGCCGATTCGATGCCGCCACCGCCATTCATGCCTCAGCATTCGCTTGTTGGTACCACATCAATGCCTGCTCCCAGTATGCCCATGCCTACTGCCATGCATGATGACTCACTGTCTCACATGCCAACGTATTCGCAGATGGCCATGCCACCGATGCCCTCTCAGATTCAGAGGACGCGCGAGCACTCAGTGAATCCAGTGTTTGATCGCAACGGCGTTCCCCTTTCGCAGATCGGCAACAGACACAGCTCGATGCCCGCATACATGGAATACTCTCCCGCGCCTTCTTTCGTTTCTTCGCATTTCGAGGACTACAGCACTCGAGGCCTTTCATACGAACCGCTCACACCACCGCAACATGCCAATGGCATGACTACGGAGCCCGCCTACATTGCCAACGAAGACACTGGCCTCTACACCGCAATCCCAGACGTTGGTCTGCAACAACCTTTCAACCCGCTCATGTCCGCGCCGTCTTACCCTGGCTCCCAATATCCTTCCATGGCGCGCAACTTCCAGCCCCAACAATACTCTGTGCTTGAAGGCTCGCCCACATACAAGCAGCGCCGCCGGAGGTCTTCTCTCACATCTGGTGCCTTTGCTGCCAATGCGCCGTCCAACCACGCTGCGACTGCATACACACCTCACCGCCCTAGTGATCTGAGACGATCAGTATCGGCCTCGGTCGCCCCTCAGGCCATTTCCGAGGTGCAGGAATTCGAGTCCTACCACGACTCTCCCACCAGCATGCACACGACTCACAACCAGAACACAATGACTGCCGCGGAGCACAAGGAACTGCAAGATATCTCTCGCCAGGGAACCCCGCAAGGCGATGGCTTGACGGACGACTACAATCACAGACAACAAATGCCGATGATACATACAGAGGACTTTGCCAGCTACGAGAGCAGCCCAAACAACCCATACCGATCGATGCCGCAACACCATGCTGTACAACGGACTGCGAACGGCGTGTACCGCCGTGCTCGCAGCGCGACAATCACCGAAATGGCACCATACCCACAGAAGAGCCACTCTTGCCCGATCCCCATGTGCGGCCGCCTCTTCAAGCGTTTGGAGCACCTCAAGCGTCATGTTCGCACTCACACACAGGAGCGCCCTTACATCTGTCCGCTCTGCAGCAAAGCTTTCTCCCGCTCGGACAACCTTGCACAGCACCGCCGCACACACGAAACAAACCCTGACGGCATCGCGCCATCAGAAGAGGAGATCGAGGAGGAGCGCGATGCTCTCAACGATGCACTTGCCGAGGACATCGGCACTGGCCAGGAGACTACTTCTTACCAGCCCATAGCCATGTCCACCGGCCCAGACATGCAAATGGGCATGCCACCTACACACATGGACATGCACAGTCTGTCTCGCAGCAGCATGAACAGCTCACAGCAGATGGTCGGCGGTGCCGCTCTCGGCGACTACCAGTAGACACGTACCTTGGCTGTCTGCTGGCTGGCCCCGCGGGCATCATGGACCACGATTTCCCCTTCGGCGATCAATTCGATCACATTACTCTTGAAGAACAATTTAATGACGTTTCAACATCACTCAGATACCTTTTTGCTTTTTCTTTACTTCTTTTAGCTATGGTGGAGCGTGGATCTCACGAATGGGCATATCGCATCTGGAGGCGATCGACTTCACGCGTATGGAACGCAGACATGAGGTGGTGGATTATATAGACAGGAAGTGGAAAAAATAAAACGCAATTTTTGTCAACGCTCGATTTCCATCTCTTCATAACTTTACTGTGATCAATCTCTCTCCTTTGAAGGTGAACTGTCAATGATCACATGTAGTCCATCCGCAAGACTGTAGCAATATCTCGGAGGCTTTATGGATACATGTAATCACCCGAAATATTACTGGAAAAGTTGATGATGCGATAGCTTATACACTGACTATCATAGTACTACCAAAAGAGCATATGCGACATGCTCTCTTGAATTACTATCCCTATAGAACACGACGCGATCTCGTACGCACAAGTCCACCATGACGCTGTGGCTGATGCCTCGGTCTCTGTTTTGCCCAGCCAACACGTCAAGCACGTCCGCTACAACTGAGACATCTCCTCGTCCGGCCACCCAACCAGATACCAAGGCATGGCACACACTGCTGAGGGAACCTTCTCAGCGGCATAGTGGCTAAGATCATGAATGGAGGTCTCATGACAACGCAAACTACAGGAGCAAACATCAGTTCGCAGAAACTCGGCCGATGGGAAGTAGATCTCACTCTGTCCTGCTGATCTGCTAAACAAGCCTTGCCGCTGGGCTGATAGCCTAATAGACGGGATGACTACCACTATACGTCCGGGCTCTTTTTATTAAGACCACTCGAACGTAGCCACCGCTGATATTACTACCTGGTCCTTCGAAACCCCTGGGATACTATTTTTCGCAGTAATCTGGCTGGGCTTGACCTTCTTCATGTCTGAGACACCAGTGCTTCCAATAATGCCGAAGGCAGAGGTGGCAGGGTGGCATACTCGACGAAATATAACAAGCGCTGGCAATCTACTTCGGAAATGGAAGTCACTCATACTCTGCATTGCTACACTCGGCCTGTTCTATCATACAATGTTATCTTCAAGAACTATCGCGGCACTTGCTACAACTCTCTCTCTTACATCTGCCCTTCCTTTACCGACCGGCGGCGAAAGTGCTACTCTTCAACAATGGCAAGCTAGCGGTTCAGACAATAGCGCTGCACACTGGCTTCACGAGCTTCTTGATGCTGTGGCGACGATGCAAGAACCGAATTACTGGACTGGATTCAACTGGAAATCAATACAGTGGATATCAGCATTCTTGAACACGCAACTCAGCGCCACCGACAGATCTCTCACCGAAATTCTTGTCGAAAATGATGGCAAACTACCCGACTCCTCCATATCTCGGTCGACAATAGACAGCGAAATCTCAAAGTATTACACTGAAATCCGCTCTTTCCACGATGGCGAGGATACGCAACAGATCTTTGGAGCGGCTTACGACGATGCACAATGGGTTGTCTTGGAGTGGATGGAAGCGATCAAGTTCATGAACGAATACGATGCATACACCAACGGTAGCCGGAGCCTGGACGATGTTCGCAAGTACGCCCATCGCGCCCACGTCTTTTACAACCTGGTGCAGAACCAGTTCGACACTTCCACTTGCGGTGGCGGCATCACCTGGAACCCAGCCCTAGAGCCGTACAAGAACGCAATCACAAACGAACTCTTCATGGCGAGCTCCATCGCAATGTACCTCTACTTCCCAGGAGACTACAACACCGACCCCTACCCAACAGCCAACTACTCCTCCGAAACAAACACCACCCTGCCCTCTCTTCCCTTCATGCAACCACACGACCCTCTCTTCCTCGACAACGCAATCCAAGAATACGCCTGGTTCAAGACGCAAAACTTCACAAACGCCCAAGGCCTCATCGTCGACGGCTTCCACATCTCCCACGGCCAGACAACCTGCGACCAGCGCAACGAGATGGTCTACTCCTACAACCAAGGCGTCATTCTCTCCGGTCTACGCGGCCTCTGGGAAGCAACCGCAGACCCTTCCTACCTCGCAGACGGCTACGCCCTCATTGCAACCGTCATCAACGCCACCGGCTGGAACGCCCCGGACGCCAGGCAAGCGAGCCAGTGGGCCGGTCTAGGCCGCAACGGTGTGATGGAAGACTACTGCGACGCGGCGGGGACTTGCTCGCAGGACGCGCAAATTTTCAAGGGCATCTACTTCCATCACCTCGATCTCTTCTGCGAGCCTTTGCCCACGGTCACCCCTCGCGTGCAGGGCCTGACGAATCTGGCGGATGCAGACTTGGCTGCGGCGCACTCGGACCATTGCGAGGGTTACGCCGCGTGGGTCACGCATAATGCTGAAGCGGCTCTTAGCACTCGCGATCAGTATAATGTTGTTGGCGGCTGGTGGGGCGAGAAGCAGAACGACAATGGTGATGGCTCGCAGAGCGCGACTCTAGACATGGCCGTTCCGCTTTTGCCTGGTAGTGAGGATGTCATCAACGACCCTGCGCTCCTCAACCAGGAGCCTTGGACTTGTGGCAGACATTGTCGCGAGTACGCTGTGGGCGGCGGTGCTACAAGCCTGCCTGACGCGAAACTGCAAAAGCGTCAGGAAGAAGCGAGACCGAGCCATACAGTGGAGACACAGGGCAGTGGGGTGGGAGTTGTGAGGGCTGCGAGCGATTTTACGAGGAGGAGACTTGAGAGGACGGGATGATGTTGATGCCTATCAAGATGGATGCGACGACTTACTGGTCGAAAATATGACTTACGAACAATATATGGATGGAAACTCGCATTGGCGAATGATATAGATTAATGAATGGTATTGGAAAGGATTCTTAATTCACACCTACAGTATGTTTTCGAGAATTGATAACTCGTGCTCTGGCCGCGGAGCCATGGTGACACTGTTGATTGTAGAGCGAAATATATAGCTACCTAGTTACTGCCAACGGGATACATTGGCGCTTTTGGATAAAAGTCGTATGTATGTAGAAAGAAAGCAAAGACAGGTGTATAATTAAGCTTGGATGGCAGAGTTTCTTTTTTCTCAACATCGTCGCCATTGAAGAACTTATTCATGATACATATTTACTAATGTCACTCGATATATCGTCGTGTCCGGAAATAAGTGTTACACCATAGGCTTGTGTTCTCCATGTTAGTCTACACTAGAAGGTGATCAAACTAGGGACTTAAGACAGCACTATAGACAATATACTTCCTTCGATCAGAGAGGAGCGGCTTCGACATCATCTTCATCTATCGATAGTTACAAGCTGTCCATGCGACTTTGACTTTTCGATAATCAATCCCAATCCGTCCTGGTCCGTGAAGCCGGAAAGCCGCCATTTTCTCTTGGGCTCTTCTTGACTCTTGACTCTACGCCCCGCGCTTCCACTTTCAGTCCATCCTTCATCTCAACATGAATGCCAACCAAACCCTAAAGCTGAAGGCGTAATGCTCTAGTTCCTCTGACTGAAGGATACATTTCTCACTACAAGATAAGTGTTAGCAGACATCTCTCTCTCTCCCGCTCTGAAACATCCATCTCCCTTACTCGCGCCATCACTCTCCACCCCCTGTCGCCTTGTCGCTCGCTAAAATCCTGTTTACGCTAAATTGCCCAGACTGGAGATTGTTCTGCGCCTGCGTCATCGTATACCGATGATATCAATCGTTTTCGCCCGACTATAAGTCTCCCAAAGACAGCGATCGTCTGTCTTGGACGGGACAGCCAACTCACACCTCGCCATCCGCAGCCATGAGGACTTCCCCATTCCTCTTCGCCACCTGGGCCTGTTGGATCCCATCACTTCTCGCAAAAACACCAGTAGCGCCGACATCACCCAAGCGCGGCCTCTGCTACGTCCAAGGCGAAGACCCAGCAGACGACCGCACCTGGGATGGGGCAGAATCAGGCCTGACCTGGTACTACAACTACCAAGCAAACCCGACCCAAGGCATCGACGACAAGCTGCAATTCGTCCCCATGCTCTGGGACCAAACGTCCGCCGGCGACAGCCCAGGTAGCTTCTACAACACCGTCAAGCGCCTGATCGACTCGGGCCGCGCCATTGAATTCGCCCTCGGCTTCAACGAGCCCGACGGCTGCAAAGACGGCGGCTCCTGCATCTCGCCCGAAGCCGCCGCCGAGGCCTGGATCAGCGAGATGGAGCCCCTGCGAAAAGACCTAGACGTCAAGCTTGGCGCGCCGGCCGTGACGGGCTCCCCGCGCGGTCTGCAGTGGCTGCAAGACTTCTACACGGCGTGCGACGGCGCCTGCAACACCGACTTCATGCCGGTGCACTGGTACGGGAACTTCGAGGGCTTCGCGTCCTGGATCGGGCAGATCAACGCCACGTACCAGAACATGAGCATGTGGGCGACGGAGATCGGGTTCGCGCACCAGGACCTCAACACCACGCAGGAGTTCTTCAACATGAGCGTTTCGTACCTGGACGATCTGGATTATGTCACGCATTACTCGTGGTTCGGAGCCTTCCGCTCGGACGTCAGTAATGTTGGAGCCAATGGCGCTCTGCTGACGAAGAACGGCGAGCTTACGGATATTGGAGCTTACTACATGGGAGGCGCCGCTGCTGGGAATGTGCCTTCTGGTGCTGCTAAAGTGGCAGTCTTTGCGGGTTGGTCGGTGGGGTTGGTCGCGAGCTTGTTTTGGAGTTTTGCGTGATTTTCTCCTTTGCCTGTTGGTGTGGATGGGCAAGCGATGTTTTCTGTTTTTGGATTTCCGTGGTGTTCATGCGTTGGGTTATCGGTCGTGATTTTTCTTCGAGGCATTAGCGAGGGTCGTTTTGAAGGCGTTGGTTTCGTGGAACTGTTTGAGACATGAGATGCACTGACGAGGTTTAGACACACGATCGATATAGATTCGACATACAATCGATATAGATGCTTAGATGATCTTAGAAATACATTCTGCCGTATCAATTCTGAGCTTGAGAATCGACCCACGGCGATCCTTTGTATACAACAAACACCGTTCAACGCCGGCGTAAAGCATACACTCGCGAAAGAAAGGATTCGTAAGGATTTCATTTCAAAGAGAGCATAAACTTCTAAGCGGCGGCGGTCACAACGTTGAAGCCTTTCCACCCATCAATCGTATCCCTGCATTGTTTTTCGTACATGTCGATGCCCATGATATAAGTCATCCCCTCCACCTTCTTACCAGGCACGTTGGCGGCATTCCACCAGCTCGACGTCTGGGGCAGCAGGGTCATGTTCTCGACGTCGGCGATGCCTTGCTTCCAAGCGCTCGCTGCTTCGGGTTGTGCTTCGATGGACTTGGCGTTTTGCTTCTCGAGCTCGGCGACCATGTCGACGGCTGTTTCCACTTGAGCTTCGATGATTGTGGTGCCGTTGGAGAGGGCGCAGGGGGATTGTGGGGAGTAGGACCTGGTTTGGGATGTTAGCTTTCAGGTTTCCAATGGCGAAATTGTGATCTCCATTAGAGAGTGAACACGACTACTTACATGAAGACGTTGGGGAAGCCGGCGATGGTCAGGCCGAGGTAAGTGGACACACCGTCTTTCCAGATGTCGCGCAGGTCGACGCCGTCTTTGTTCTTGAGGCCCATGTTGGTCAGGGAGCCGGTGAAACTGTCGAAGCCGGTCGCGAGGACGATGATGTCGAATTCTCGGAGCGTGCCGTCGTCCATACGCATGCCTGTCTCTTCAAAGGACTTGAGAGCCGTGTGCTTGAGGTCTACGAGCTCGACGTTGTCTTGGTTGAGAATGTCGTAGTAATCGTGTTCCAAGGGGAAGCGCTTGGTGCCGATGTAATACGGTGGCGGGTCGGGGGTCATGATCGCCTGTTTTTTCGGATCTGTGAGTCTTTGCTTGACCTTACTGGCCCAGAAGTCGTATACCATGCGGTTCGACTCAGGGTTCACGAGGTAGTCGTTGTATCCCAGCATCATGAACTGGAAGCCGCCGCGGGTCCAAATGTCTTCCCATAGTTTCTGGCGCTCTTCCGGCGTTGCCTCCTGGGTGGGTTTGCCGCAGTTCGTGGCAGGGAAACCGGCAAGGGACCGGCGTGAATTATCGAAGAGGGTAGGGTAGTACGCCTTCAAGCTGTGGGATTCTTCCTTGGACAAGTTGCGTTGGCCGATGGGGAGACAGTAGCTTGGGCGTCTGAGAAAAACGCTCAGCTGGCTCGCCACCTTTCCGATCTCTTGAGTGATCTGGACTGCGGTGGCTCCAGCGCCGATGAGACCGACCTTCTTGCCGGTGCAGTCGAGATCTTCGGGCCACGCACCGCTGTGTACGAGCTTGCCCTTGTAGGACTCCAGACCTGGGAAATCGGGCGTGTACTTGCGGTATAGCGCGCCGGTTCCCAAGAACAGATACTTGCACTCAGCAGAATGGCCACTGGCAGTCTTGACCGTCCATCTACCGGTCGCTTCGTTCCAGGAACAATCGATGACTTGTGCGTTGAAAGTCACGTCTTTGCGGAGATCCAGGACCTTTTCGACGTGGGAGAAGTACTCTCTCAATTCTTCGTGCCCGGAAAAGCGCTGCGAGAAGTTGAAGGTGTTGTAAACCTCGGGGATATTCAGCTGGTAAAAGGGAGCCTCCGAATCGACTCTCGCGCCTGGGTAACGGTTCCAGTACCAAGTGCCGCCGAAATCGCCGGCGCCTTCGAAGCATTTGACGCTCATGCCGAGCTTGCGGAATCGATGGATGGCTGTGATGCCAGAGAAACCAGCGCCAACGACGAGTACGTCACATTTTTGTGTTTCAGTCTGGGTGCCGTTCGCTTTGGGTTTCGTGTCAAGTGTCTCCGAAGCAGTATTCGGCAGTCGCTCGATGTTGCTGGTAGCCTTGAAGTCGCCATTGACCGCCTCAACGCCTGGAGCCACGTCGAGCATGTCGCCTTCCAGCGAAGACAGAGGGTCTGCGGTAGCCATATTTGTTGATGTGATAGTGTGAGGGTAGAGAGGCGATGAAACCTTGATAAGGAAGAGACATGATATAGCAGGAGGTGGTTACACACGTGCGTAATCAGTCCTCATGATGGACATGGGTCGTCTCTCGGCGCACGTTGTTCCCGTGCACAAAGTGGCCATGTTGATGATCTCCACAATACTGTTGTGGCGTGGGTGGGGAGGTGGAGTTCGGCAAAAAGGTCCTGGGCATTTTTGGAGATCCATAACATCTGCACTGAAAAGCATGTCAAGGTGATTATTTCGCCCACTCCTCTTGAGCTCTGAGCCATCATTTTACGAAGGGTGCAAAGAATCCCGTTGCTAGTTCGTGAAAACGAGCTGAAGCTGGAAGATCTCGCGTGATTGTAGGCAGTCAGGGTGAAGTAGCGGCGAGAAGCAGAGACCCATGAGACCCTGCGATCCCATACCATATTCGGACAACTGGAAGTCGTGCGGTGCGGGGCTCTTCACTTTTGCATCAGCCACCTGACTCGTGAAATAGGGACCGTGGTATTGGAAGAAAGGCGGTCGACGCGAAAGAACACAGGCGTGTATGCCTTTAAGCGAAAATTGCAAGGTTCCTATTCCACCGACACCATAATCGAGTTTCTAGGGGTTTTTGTGTATCAGCGTGGGCTTAGAAATACTGATACTGATACTGTACTTGGAGGATGTGGAAAGATCAAAGGCGTAGCGTAAGGTATTGTAGACCGAGGGCACTCGTATAACGGCCAAGATGCTCGTATGTCGGGAATAATACTTGCACAGTTGTACGCCGGAGATAAGTTCGAGCTCGATCAATTTATCATGCAACTTGGAAAATGGAATATTAGACTGAAGAGACAGATATACAACCTCTAGTGACGGCTTCGGAAAGTATCAATCGACTCTTCAATCTGTGTAATATTGATGAAGTTGTGAGTATTTCGACCGCCGGTGTGCTGGCGGGGGACCATCGTGGTTCACTGTGCACCCCTTAGCGCCGGACCTCCCGCGACCAATCAGAGCCGTTGAGCGCACGCAAGTGAATTGTTGCGAGACACAAATCGAACATAAGGTACATTAAATTATTACTAATCAAAGAGCTGATCGAAACAGACGCTAGCTTTACCGTAAGGCTGACATGACCACAACGCTTGAGCCAAAAGAACGCCGTCCTATTAGTTGCGATCCTCACCCGCACCATCACCCATTTCAACTCCAGGAGACCATCCGACCCGAAACACTCGCGCCTCACTTTGGAATAGCTTTGCCGATGCTAATCAGAGTCGACTCTTCCGTGCTGCCAATCTTGGCGCCAGCATCTGCAGCGCCGCTGGTGAGAGTCCCATCCAGAGAGTCTCCCAGGTCGCCGACAGGAGTGGTGACAGCACTCACACCAGCAGCATTGCCAACGTTCTTCGCGCCGTTGGCGATCTTGTCGAGCTGACGGCGGGTCTTGGGAATAGCCTGGCCGATACTGATCAGAGTCGACTCTTCCGCGCTGCCGATCTGAGCGCCGGCGTTCGCAGCGCCGCTGGTGAGAGACCCGTCCAGAGAGTCTCCGAGATCGCCGACAGGCGTGGTGACAGCACTCACACCGGCGGCGTCGCCGATGTCCTTCATGCCATTTGCGATCTTGTCGAGTTGGCGGCGGGTCTTGGGGATTTTAGGGACGGAGGCCGTGACCTTCGAAATTAGGCCCGCGGTGTTGTCTTCGGCAGCCTTGACCGCAAAGCCGACACCGTTGTCGGTGCTGGAGGCAATGGAGTTGAGGGCAGCACCTTCACCTGCAAGCTGGCGACGGTGCGGTGGTGGTGGTGGAGGGCCGCCCGGGCCAGCTGGTGTAGTGGAGCCAGTGGAGCCACCCTTGATGGAAGTGATCAGATTGGCGGTGTTATCTTCGGCAGCCTCAACTCCGTAGCCAATACCATTGTCGGTGCTTGAAAAGACGGAGTTGAGAGCAGCACCCTCGCCTGCGAGCTGGGGAAGGGGAGCAGCAAGAACCGTGGCGGAGAAGAGGAGGATGGCGGAAGCGATGAATGGAGTGAACTGCATGTTTGCTATGAGTTGAGGGTAGAAGTCGGCGATCGGGTAGTGCTGGGTTGGTGGAGTGTGGTATCGGACGGTCAAGACAAGGTGGCTTGAGGCAAGGTGAGGCTTCTTGCTACTGCTGGATCTGTTGATGTTGCTTGGAAGTACTGTTGCTATGCTGATGATATGATAGCTGTCGGGGCCCAGCCAGTCCTTTATGTATGCGTCGTTCGACAGTCGAAGCCTGTAGCGCTACAGGCTTCCTTCGTCGTCATGTCCGGACGACGAACGATGAGACCTGAAGGCGTCGTAAGTGTTCGACAACTTTTGCCAGCCACTGACGCCGCATGTGTACGCACAACGGTGATATCCTTCCATCACAGTTGGGAAACTGCTAAAGTGACGCCAGAGCATCGGCAAGTTCCTGTAGTGTTTCCTCAGCTGCAGAAGGCACTCGACTTCTCAGAAGAGAGCTCTCGCCAGCAACATTCAGTATTTGGAAGATCGCTCATCAATACCGATCCGTCTGACACGCACGTGTAGACCATGCTCTTGATCGATGTCCAAATGCTGATCGTGGAGATCACAACGTGCCGGTCCTTGGTATTGATCGGCACAACCTCAAGCATTGCCCAGAAAGTCTTGTAGTCGAAAGAAAAAGCTTGTCGTAAACCGTAGAAGTTGTTCGACCCTTAGGGCTTCACGGCGAGACAAGAACAAGGTATGGTAGGAGCTTGTAAGTGGCGGTCATGAGGCGTCGAGAGTTCTTACCACACGTGAGAAGTCGCCATCGGTTGTCTTTGTCCGTCCCATTGAAGGTTCAGCCCGCGTGGAGGAGTTCGTAGGCCAAGCAAGCCGAGCTTTTGACAAGCTTTTGATCGGCAATTTGACTTCCACGCAAGAAACATACTGGCGAGAGGAGAACGTATATCTCGAAGGTGTCAAGCTGTTCGTAGTTGAATGATGAAGCCACTTTGCAGCGTCTATGAAGCCCCATCAGACATGAATCCAAATGATCAGGTCGAGCCAGTATTTTGGTAGTCTGAGGGAGGCCATTGGCAGTAAAGGTGATGCCTCGGAAGGTTTGCTTTCGGATGATAGCGACGGCAGAGAAATCCGATTGGATCAACACCTTAACTATCCATGACATCGATCATCTCTTCTGACACTAGCACCGCACGAAACGCTGTCGAGGCAGTACTACTACCTCAAGAGTCCGCGTAGGCTTACCCCTACAGCACCGCTTAGAGACTTCAGGTGTGTAGACTTAAAAGCCTCGGTCCTTATCAGGCTGTGTCGAGGTGCGCAAGCACGCAACCTTACCAAGAGGCGTTTCCTGTCTGGGACCGCTCAGCCGCGGCCTCCCTTGCTCGGCTTCACTTGCACTGCTTCTTTCATGAACAACGCTTGTTGAACGGTAGTTCTCTCCTCCAGTAGTCGTCCATGATCGCGGACTCGTTGGTTCAGCAGTCATCGAGACTCCAGACTTGTTCCGGCTGTTCACTGTTCTTTGACCGTCACCAGGGCCCAGCTCAGATAAGATAGCTGTGCCGTCTGGAACGCGCTAATCTCGTTGCAGCAGCTGCATGTCTGACGGAAAAGTATAAGCAATAATAATCTGGAGATCGCGGCCACCCGTAACTCGCCTTTCCATAAAGAGACAATGCGCAAGTTTGCTTGCCCGACCCGAGGCAACAACCACAGCTGTCATGGCTGAGGTTCCAAGTTGGCAGTGCCGCATCTGCACGGAAAGGGCCGGGGATCGAGAAGTGATTCAGGTGAATTCCTCGAACGGCCAGTCGTTCGAAGCCAGTGCGAACATGCCACTCTGTGGCTGTCAGAAGCCTCGGCGATCTCGACAGCACGCAAGGAAGAAGAAGAAGAAGTCTCAAGCTTTCGAGACCTTGGCTGGTCGTGAAGTGGCTTTGCTAATGCTATCGCGCCGACGCTACTTGCTCGTTCCCTCGATGACTGATCACGGGGCCAGTTGCACGCGTGTCCGACCTCCACGTCAGTGGCTACAGCACCAAATCCCATGACAGCACCGCATTTCGTCCCAGAACACACACTAGGGCTCTCACTTACTTAGGAAATCGCTCAATAGCCTCCTGGGCCAAGACAGGTAACTGGTGAAAATCACCAAAGTCAGAACAAACATCCCGGCCAAAGTCGCACCAAATTTCCAGAGGCCGGGTAAAGGAACACTCAGCCCTCGGATGTTCATGCCAAAGAGACCGGTGACAAACGTCAGTGGAGCGTAGAAGAAAGCGAGCAGCGTCAATGTGTTAGTGCGAGCCGCTTGCGCTGTAC
>Ga0265798_10004712_pt1 | contig 18685 bp, 11 predicted proteins | sample P3T30metagenome_FD_192430 | JGI IMG/M metagenome (GOLD analysis project Ga0265798, IMG submission 192430) | Plant litter microbial communities from East Loma Ridge, Irvine, California - P3 T30 | ecosystem: Environmental > Terrestrial > Plant litter > Unclassified | place: USA: California... | reverse complement strand
ATCGAGACGCTGCTGGTGCTCTGGAGCCTGGTCTTGATCCAGAGGATAACGGACGATAAGGTGAGTTGTTTCGGTCCGCTCGCCGATCTAGGATATGCGGCTAACGCAAGGTGCAGAAGCGCTCTGGCATCCTGGCCTCGTCCATCCTCGGCTTCATGGTCGTCGTAGGCATCTTTAATCGCATCACCTTTCCAGCATTCCTGCTTCTTCCTGCGACGACTTTGCTACCCCACTTCAAGCGCAAGTAAGTCAGCCCCTCTCGTCTTCTGACCTTCACTGACAGCCACAGACCATTCTCTTTGGCCTTCCTTGCAACGTTCGCTCTCTTCACAGCTTTCCTTGCTATCTGCGTAGACACGGCGTTTTATACCCCCGGCGAATTTACCTTTTCCAAACTCATCAGCGGCGCCGTCATCACACCTTTCAATAATTTCCGTTACAACTCGGATTCCGCGAACCTTGCTCAGCATGGCATACATCCACGATACCAACATTTCCTCGTCAATCTCCCTCAACTTCTCGGTCCGGCGGCACCGCTTCTGTTCTTTTTGCGCAGGGCGCACATTTCTATGATTCTCCTTTCAGCTATATCTGGCGTCGCACTTCTCAGCATCTTCCCACACCAAGAAGCACGATTCTTACTTCCCGCCGTACCATTAATACTCTCCTCAATACGCCTACCGACTCCGCGCATTCGAAAGAGCTGGATCGTTACTTGGGTAGTTTTCAACGTTGCCCTGGGTATCCTGATGGGCGTATACCACCAGGGTGGCATCGTCCCAGTTCAGATGAACATTGCCAAGACAAACGAGACAGTTTCTAATGCGTTCTGGTGGAAGACGTACAGCCCGCCAACGTGGCTGCTGAACGGCAAGAACGAGGAGCTGAAGACCGTCGATCTGATGGGCTGTCCAGCCGAACAGATGATCGAAAAGGTTAAGGAAGCACTACCGCCTTGTCGGACACGAAAGCCACCAAAAGCCGACCGTGGCTCTGTGTACGTGGTAGCGCCACGATCAGCACATGCTTTGATACCATATCAAAGCCCAAACAACTCAAAAGACGTCTCATTAGAGGAAGTCTGGAGCTATCGACAGCACCTGAACCTCGATGACATGGACTTTGCCGACGACGGCATCTGGAATACCATCAGCCGTGTCGTCGGCGATCGGGGCTTGGTGGTCTGGCGAGCAACCCGGAATTGCTGGTCTACACCTGAATGAGCTAGAGAGGTCGCATTTAAGAAGACATCTCGTTGGTCTGATATTTTGGAGTCGTGGTACAAGATGCGAAGAATTTGGCAGCGCAAGCTGAATGTCCATTTGTTTCCTTCTTGACTTCTGCATATATACCCATCACACTTCTTCCATAGCTCCTCCTAATGTTAATAAAGTAAAACGTTCAATCACCCAAGTGCTACGTCCTCTGGTCATGCTCTGCACAAAACATCGCAATTTCTGATACATAGTGGTATACACAATCCTTAACCCTCCTCACAAAGCACCACCCAATACCCTAACAGCCCACATCGCCATCCTAACATCCATCCCAACCTTCCTCTCCGGCCTCTCAAACTCCTTCTCACCCACCTCCCTCGCATGTTCCCCCAACCACCTAACCTCCTCCCCCAACCTCTTCCTCAACCCGGGATCCTCCGTCGCAATAACAACATTAGCCTCAAGATCCAACTCATACGCCCTCTTCGTATAATTGCTACTCCCAACAACCGTTAAGCTGGGATCTTCCTTCTCCCCTACTCCATTGGCAGAGGGAAACGTAACCCACAGCCCCTTGGCATGATACGTCCACCCGCCTTCCTGGCCCACCATACCCTTCTTCCACTCTTTGAGCACGATGCTCTCGCTGAGGCCTTCGTGTTTTACTTTGCGCAGGAAGGATTTCGCGAGGTGTGTGTATGCGGCTGGGAGGAGGCCGCTTACGCCTTTGGAGCCGTAGAAGCCGTTGGCGTGGGGGTGGGCGGTTAGCACTGTGCCGGAGGCCGGGCGGGTGGAGAGGAGGAGGCGGCGGAAGGAGGGCGTCATGTTGAAGTAGCCGGCTGTGAAGGTCCAGGACGAGTTTTGTAAGGGGGGTGTGGTGAGGTGGGTTAGGATTTTTGTTAGAGCGGGGAGTTCGGTTGAGGAGGGGAGGAGGGGGACGAGGGAGAGGATGGGGTAGATTGTTGTTTTTGAGGTGGAGGGTGAGGGAGATGTGGTGGTTGGGGAGTTGGATGGTAGGAGGAGGTGGGCGAGGTGCTTCTCCGCGGCGGATTTGTAGTTCGAGGGGGAGTCTAGTGGTGAGGGCGCGGCGTTGGTTGTTGGCCAGGCCATGGTGTAGCCTCCGCTTCCTTCTTGGGTGCTTGGCTGTATGTCGAAGCTTAACTTTGCGACGCCGTCGTGTATCCTCTTAAAGTAGTCTGTCAGGTCTTTTGACTTGAACAAGTGGTACCGATCCTGTCGATTCGTGAAGTAATCTTCACTCAGGTTTGCTCCGGACATGATGATCTCATCATCAACGCCGTACAACTTCATATGCTGGAGACCCCAGCCTTCGTTGATGCGTTTTGGGATGTACTTCTTTCGCAGACCGGTTAGGTTGGGCGTATGGTACATGCGTACTTCTACGCGATCTGATCCGAATTCTGAGATGAGAGGTGTCATAAGAGAGGCAGTTGAAGCGTTTGGTGTTTCTCTGGTTCCGCGAAGAGCGTCGGTGAGGAAAGAGACCTTGAGATTGGGGTTACGTTGGAGAGCATCTCGAATAGTTGAGATGAGTTCATGTTCGGTCTTGCCGATGTAGAGTGTAGATAGATAGACCCGGTATTGAGCTTTGGATATTTTGTCCTGACTCCGTTAGTACGAGGTTTCATCCCCACGAATAAGCTTGCTCACAGCATCTCTGCCCCTCTAGCCGTTCATTGGGGATGGAGTGTTGACATGAAGTTCGCAGATACGGTACAAGGGCAGAAGTAAATAGGCATGGGAGAGTAGTGTGGCTCTTGACAGAATGACAGATAGTACAGAAGCACGCTGATTGAAACATGAGATGAATGTTGTCTTGTAAGAGTTGAACATTCCAATAGAGAAACAGAACAGAAGAGTGAGTAGGAAAATGACAACAACAAAGACCGACCTACCTTCAATGTTTGATAGAACTCAGCAGGCGTCTGAAGAATCTCAATCTGATCTGGCTGAATCTCAAATCGCGGCGCAATCTTATCCAAATCTGTCGTTATCGTGGCAAGCATAGACGCTTGGCTCTGAGGCACAGGTGAAGCCATCTCAGCACTCGAGGTCGAATATCTTCGCGTTGTCCTGAATGTCCGAGGTGGGATGCGAAAAGTTCTCCTCCCCGCGATCTTCGGTGCTTGGGCGCGTAGTAAGCTTCTTATTATCATGTTGGCCACTCGCTATCACGCCGGATGCTGGTATGTGCTTCGACTCCTTAAGTTTTGATGCACTTTGGGGTTGGGCGACAAGGATCACGCTCGCGCTAGCATGCCTTGGGAAAGGCGTGAGAGCGGTGCTTGGCATCGTCAATCGCGAAGCAGCAACATCCGACAAGCATCACGAACGCTGAATTGACCAAACGCCGCCATGTCGACGCTCATGAGAACGCTGCGCAACCTGCGCCGAGTTGGACTTAAGGTGAGCTTCAATGCCTGCAGTAATTGACATGGCAATGCTAACACGTCCGCAGGAATATGGCCACCAAATGGCGGTACGCTCGCATCCCCGCGCCCTCACCTTACATCGCAGATAGACTGATCGAGTCGCCCGCACGCTTAGAACATCGGTACGCTTGGACACAAATAAATCGCCATGTTAAGGGAGGGGCTAATGGGGAACAGGTGACACTAAAGCCGGAACCTTGATCGGCCAGGACAAGTACGGCAATAAGTACTTCGAGAACTTGGAGGAGGAGCTTCCTCGTAAGATTCGCGGATCTCAACGATGAAGTCATATATCTGACTGGCATAGTCCGAACCCGCTGGGTCGACTACAAGGACCATGAGTTCGATCCGTATGTTGCAACGAACGTGGAGACAAGGAGCAAAACTAACGTTTGTAACAGCTCTCAGATCGAACCCGGATGGTATGCTACAGCACCAAAAATCGCGAAACACGACTTTGGGAAGAACATACATCTGACTTTCTACACAGGCACGCCTGGATGTCATACATGGTCGACAAGTCACCAGCCGCAGACCCGCTTCTGCAGCGCCAGGTCCGCGTCTGGGAGCCAAAGGAGCACAGGCCGACTCTCACGTGGACCCGCTCGGGATACAAGCCTTACAACACGTACGTTCCAGACTGCGACATGGGCAGGTCAGGTACTAACAGACGATAGTGTCAAGCCCAAGTACTCTCCCTGGACACCCGTCGCCAAGGCTCGACAGTAGACGCGTTTTCCATACCAAGCATTGTATATATCCAGAGAAGAAATCGATGTTTCAGATGCTATCACTTCTATCCACTCCCGATATTCAGAGTCCCTCCATCAACATAGGAAGCACAATCTCCTTGTTGAACTTCCAGAGCGCGCTGCTATCTTGCGCTCGGAACGTCGCACCGCTCCAATACGTGCTCCTCACCCCCTGTAGCGCGTTCATCTCGTCATAAATGCCAGCATATATATCCTCAGGACCGGCTTGCGTGTAGAACGGCGCATGTGATGTAAACACCACGAACTCTGGCTCTGTTGCTTCGAATTTGTCAGCATTTGCCGTTTGCAATCGCTTGATACCCGCGATCATCTCCCCTTTAACAAAGTCATCAGAAAGTGGGTATGTCGCATTCGACCGTTGAGAACCATAATAAATCGCTTTGACACCAGGAATAGCGGTTGGCCCCATGGTATAGACACCCGGCAGGGCAGCGAGGTTGTACGGGGTGTCCGGCGCGCGATTGTAAATGACCAAGTCGTCAGGTGTACCCGTATTTTTGACCAGAGCAGCATAATACCCAACATCGATAAGTTTCCCAAAGACTTCACGTTCCTGCCTCCGCAAATCGAAACGCGCAAGCAGATCCACACGCGGTGGAATGGTGACAAGGAGTTTCTTCGCGCGTACCAACTTGACGCCATCGGGTGTCTTGACAACGAGTTCCACACCACTCTCCCTCCGTACCGAGCGCACGACCTCAGAAGACAGCAACAAGCTATCCGCATCAAGGAGCTCAGCCTGCGCTTTCCCGTACAACTCGCTATTGTTGCGGCGAGCTGTGGCAACAAGACTATTCGCAGCGAGTTGCTGGACCAAACCCAACCCATTAACACGCGCATTCTCCACCACGGGCACGCTGAGTATATCCCCGATACCCTGGTTCGTACTGAACATCATCTGTACCAGAGCTTCGAGACCGACTTTGGCAACGAGGTCGCCGAACGGCATGGTTAGGTCTTCAGGGACGGGGTCAGGGAGGAACATGCCGCTTTCTAGCTTGGGGAATTGGGCTAGGAACGCTGCGTACTTCTGAAGTCCGGCGCCGAGGTCTTGTACACTCGGTGCACTGACGTTGACGGCGAGACCGGTGCTGAAGTCGTAGTTTGCGTCGTTGCCGGCATATTGTGGTTGTCCGAGGGGAATGTCGAAGCGGGCGAAGTAGTCGAGGACAGTGCTTTCGTTGTGGTAGACTTGTACGCCGTAGTCTTGAGCGAGGCCGGTTGCGGGGTCTGTGTAGGTTTCTGTGTGGCCGCCTAGCCGGTTCTTGATCTCGACGACGATGACGCTTTTGTTGGCGTCTTTGAGGGTGATTGCGGCGTGGGTGCCGGAGGAGCCACCGCCGATGATGGCGACGTCTCGGGTTATGATGGCGCTGGGATGGAAGGAGGAGGGGTGGTGTTTGGGGGTTGTTGAGAAGGCGGGGGATGGGAGGAGGGATGCTAGAAGCACTGCTGCTGAGAGTGTGGGATGCATGTTCGATGGTGAGGATGTTCCTTTCTGAACAACAGTATCATTGAGAACTATGTGAGATTATATACTGCGGCGTACTGTCTGTATGATCGCTTAAAGGTGCCGTTTGTAGACGACGTAGACTCTCGCCGCGGTGGAACAAATGCAGCATCCCGTGTCGAAGTACACAAAAGCGTTCGCATACAAATCATGTTCCAACACTCAAGCCCAGCGTCAGTGCAACAAAGCCTCCAAGTCATGTAACCCAATGCCCTTTTCAGGAAAAAGAGACCATGAAGCATGTCAGCGTCGGGACCCAAGTAGGCGTATGCGCGCCCTCTCATGTATGGCTTGCAGTTCGGCAGCCAACTCGCATTTGAGATGGAGTTGTGGAGTTGTAAGCTTTCTGACAGGTTGGCAAAGGCTTGAGGTGTAACGTGTGGCGTCCAGTGATAGCAGTCTGTGAGTTGATGGCCATGCATTGACTATCTCCAGCGACTCCACGTGTTTCTTGATAGATGGCGTACTGTGGGCTGTGATTGACCGGTGTCTAGAAGCTCGAAGGCGTCCAGGCGAATGGAGCGGGTAGTCGACTGTCGCATCGTTAACGTAGGGAAATAAGTAACATGTATGCGTTCCATGTCCCAGAAAATGACAGACTATACGCAGGCTTGCGAGAAGGTAACGACTGTTTGTATAGGTCACGGGGATGTGGAGAGGCAGCACGTGGGCGGGCTGTGTTGTCTGACTGCCTCATCGTACCTGCCTGTTCGACGTTTGAGGATTGCCATCTCTTGGGTAGGAATTTGTCCATGTCGCCATCAACATGACTTCTGAACTACGTCGCTCAACACGGTTTGTGGTTCTAACCCAGATTAATTTGTCGCGCATGCGAACTTGTTACATTGTGCGATTGTAGGCAGTAGACAGACACCTGTGTCACAGTGGCGGCCCAAAGCTTTGCGCTTCAATTGCAGACGCTTCAAGGACGTCCCTGGTATAACCAGAGCGAAGAATGCGGAATCAGGCCGTTTTCACATGTCGCAGGACTCGAGCGTTGCGCGGCGTTCAACGCTGTGTTCTCCGGCCAAGGCGTTGGGCGCGCCAGGGGAACCGGCACCTGCGCAGATGGCGCCAGCAGGTAACTTGGGGCGGCATGTGTGTGCGAGTCTCTCACCGACTTTGAGGCTGCGCCTAACGACGGGCCTATTGGCAATGTCAGCAGCGTTACAGGTGGTGTGCACGGCAGCCGAATTGGTAAGCTGTGGGGAAGCTAACGCCTGGTCCCACTTACCCTTAGCCGCGGAGGTGCTTGCAGCCATCACAGTACCCCGGACATCTGGACTTTGCCATGTCCGGCAGCCCGCGATAGAGCTGTCGTCGGTATAGGAAGGTCCATTGTGGCTCTTTACGACTCGTTATGACTCTTCTCGACTCTTTTACGCGTTTGGTGTAATTCCTTGGTGCTTATCGGCCTCTACACTAGGGCGAACGTGAGGCTCTCTGGCATGCGCCAGCTACCACGGCCTGCCTGGTAGTGAAGAGAAGCATCAGGCAAGACATGGCGCGAAGACGGACGCAGTTAGCAACGTGCCCAATACTGGGTTGCACCGACAACACGACCGATACCTCCAATCTGGAAGCGGGAGGCGTACAGCACGGCACGTATCAGCGCGCCCTCGACCGGCCCTTTCGCCCTCGGAACTGTTGTCACGAACCCATCGGATTATGACTCTGCGAAAGTTAATGGAGGCGGTCAATATGTGAGCGTACGGTAGTGTGAAGCTGCAGAGCGGCAGAGCGCGACAAAAGCCGTGAGACGGATGCATGGCCTGCTCTGTGACACATGCGCATCTGCTGCACAACCATGTCACCTTGAGTCAAGCGGAGACGAACCCTGTCAAACAATATGTCGTGACGATCTAGCTCTCTTTGTGAGACTGCTTGCTATATCCACACCAGCAGCCACGGTGACGGTTCGATAGAGTAGTTTGCGACCGCTCAGCGTGTGGCTCGTTGCACCCGTCCTTACATTGGGCCGGTTATCTGATCTGCAGCTATCTTATCAGATCCCAGCATCTCGGTTGCACATCGGCATCAAAATCTAATTACATCATTTGTTAGTTCGGGCACGCGCGCGTGAACGTCAGTGCGGATCTGGAAAAGCTCTTGCGGCAAGTGGAAGCGCAAACCGAAGAAGCAGTTCCCTTCCTCGCAAACCACCCTATCCTGGACACAATCGCTGGAGGCCCCCTGCTGCCGTTTGTTTACTTCGGCGCAATCGAGCAGAAGGCGCGAATACACCCTCCGGTCCTTCCTTTAGTCCCAATGCGCCTCAACAGCCGTCAATAGCGAGTGCGAGTGCTGGAGGTTTGAACACCACCACAGGTCACAACAGGTCTCGTACAACTGCGGCAGACACCATGTTCGCCCACTGTAGAGGCCCGTTCTGGGGCAGAGACGACTTCTCGAGGTGTTTCGAGCAAGAGTAGGTGCTTCTTTTTGCTTTGCGCCACGACGCGATGTCTCAGATGCCACTGCAGCCATCCGATAGGCGATGCGCCACCACCAACGACCACTCAGCTAACACGTCGCAGCTATCTTCAAACACTATTCCCTCTCATCGTATGCGGAATATCCGTCGTTTATCTACTGGTCCAACTCTATTTCGCCGCCACCGCGTCCCGATACTACCACGCCTACAGTGTCCTCGAAGACCCCGCCAATGTTTGGTCCTTCCGCAGTCCTCGCTATGATGGCGACGAACCCTACGAAGATGCCGAAGACGACCTTGACCGGAACGAAGATCTCGCGCTTCACGCCGTCAACACGGTCTCCACCATGGCCGTAGACAAACCCCGCGGAGAGCTCACGGTCGTCATACTCGAGGAAGCGGCGGTACTAGCCCAGCTGGCACTCCACGTCGCTGTGCTGGTGACCAATGTTTGGGGCAAGCACGGCAAGCTTGCGGCCATTGCCAACGTTGCTGTCTGGGCTTACATCGCCACCCTGGCTTCGCTGCGATTGCTGTTCTCCAGCACCAGCAGATTCTCGTTTCCCAAGCTGTGGTACCACACTGCCTTCATTTACGGGTTCCAATGGGTCTTCAGCGTCCTTCTATTCCGGTCGGCCATCATCCACCCACGATCGCCTCTACACCGGAAGCTGATGATTGGCGATTTCGTCCTCGTCTCGCTACTATTCCTAATCTCTTTGTGCTCCAGGAAAGGCAACAAGGCGGTGGAGCTAGAGTATGAAGGCGACATCGCGCCAGCCCGGGAACCTATCGCCAGTGTTTTCTCGCTTGCCACTTTCAGCTGGGTCGATCCAATCGTCTGGACAGGATATAAGAAGACATACGAGCTTACCGATGTCTGGAACTTGCCCTCCAAGGACAAGGCTGCAGCTGTCATCGCGAACTACCGTCAGGTCAAGAAGACATCCGGCTTAGCTTACCACCTTTTGAAGCACTTCAAGCGTGGTCTGCTCATCCAAGCAGGCTGGGCTGCCATTTCTGGTTTCCTTACTTTCGCCCCGACACTACTTCTCAAGGTCATTCTGGAGTACGTTGAGAAGCCCGAGCAGACGCCCGCCAACGCCGCCTGGTTCTACGTCATTTTGCTGTTCGTTTCTGGCAGTTTGTCTGCACTTGCTGACGGCCAAGCGCTGTGGCTCGGTCGAAAAATCTGCATCCGCCTCCGCGCTGTCATCATTGGAGAAATCTACGCAAAAGCGCTCAAGAGACGAGCAGCAGCTACCACCGAGAAGGCCTTGGGCGAGGAGAAGAAGAAGCAGGAGAATGATGAAGAACCCAAGGGACTGAAGCGCATGTTCACCTTTGGCAAGAAGAAGAAGGCGACTGGAGCCTCGAAAGAAGACGAAACATCGAAACCCGAATCCGACGCTCAGGTCACCACCGGTGCTATCATCAACCTTATGGCTGTCGACGCTTTCAAAGTCAGCGAGATCTGCGCTTATCTACACTTCCTCTGGGCCAACACCCCAGTCCAAGTTGTCGTGGCTGTCTTCTTGCTCTACCGCATCCTGGGTTACAGCTCGATTGCTGGTATTGGTATGATGGTTTTCTTGCTCCCGATCAACATGTATGTTGCGCGACAATTCTCCAAGATCCAGAAACTCATTCTCGCGGCCACCGATGCCCGCATCCACACGACCAACGAAGTCCTCACCAACATCCGGATTATCAAGTTCTTTGCTTGGGAGCAACGCTTCATTGGTCTGGTCAACGAAAAGCGGTACATTGAGCTCAAGCATCTGCGACGGAGATACATTCTGTGGGCGGTGGCAGCTACGATATGGTCGGGCTCGCCAGTCTTAATCACGTTCTTGTCCTTCCTCGTGTACACGAACGTTGAACATAAGGCGCTCATTCCATCTGTCGCATTCACCGCCCTCTCGCTTTTCCAAATTCTGAGGATCCCGCTGGATCAGCTCGCAGATATGGTTGCCCACGTCCAAGAATCCAAGGTTTCAGTTGATCGTATCGAGGAGTATCTGTCCGAGCCTGAGACGGACAAGTACTCGCAACTCGTGACCCAGAAGAAGGACGAAGATGGCCAAGCCATCATTGGATTCGAGAACGGTACATTCAGCTGGGGAGGAACAGACATGGCAGACCAGGCTTCGGCGGATGCCTTCAAGCTGATGGACCTCAACCTGACGTTCCGTGTCGGCAAGCTCAACGTTGTTGTTGGACCCACTGGCTCTGGAAAGACTTCATTGCTCATGGGCCTGCTTGGTGAAATGACAAAGCTCAAGGGTAGTGTTTACTTGCCTGGTGGACTAAGCCGAGAGGACCTGACTCCCGACCCCGACACTGGACTCACTGACAGTATAGCTTACTGCGCTCAGCAAGCTTGGCTTGTCAACGGTACGGTCAAGGACAATATCGTATTCGCAAGTCCTTTCGACCAGAAGCGCTACGACGAGGTTATCGAAGCCTGCTCTCTGAAGCGAGATCTTGAGATCCTTGATGCTGGCGACGAGACGATAGTGGGAGAGAAGGGTGTCACACTGTCCGGAGGCCAGAAACAGCGTATCTCATTGGCCCGTGCGTTGTACAGCAAGGCTCGTCACGTTCTTCTTGACGATGTTCTGAGCGCTGTCGACGCCCATACTGCCAAATGGATCTTCCATTACGCACTTCACGGACGACTTATGGCCAACCGAACTTGCATCCTCGTCACACACAACGTCAGCCTCTGTTTGCCACACGCAGAGTTTGCTGTTGCACTTGAGAACGGCCGAGTGGTCGCACAAGGCACAGCAGATGAGGTCATCAACTCAGGAAAGCTTACCGAGGATCTTACTAAATCACGGCCCGCATCAAGAGGAGCGTCCAAGCCTCCTTCTCAAGAGCCCTCGGATGCTGGTGAAGAAGCAAACGGCGATGCCAATCACGCCAACGGGTCTGCTAATGGCACCGCAAATGGCAAACCGGACGCTAAGAAGAAGAAGCCAGCCAGCAACAGTCAGGACGAGAAGAAAGCAGAGGGGGGCGTGAAGCTGAGCATCATCACCATGTATCTTCGAGCTATGGGCCCCTGGTACTACTGGCTTGGTGCTACCATTGCTTTTGTAGCTGCGCAAATCTCTTCGGTATCTACCAACCTCTGGATCCGCACATGGGCGAACGCGTACGCAGAAAAGGGCTATGCTGTAGCGAGCAGCCACCACCAATCTCCGGTAACGCATGCTCCGACAATAAGTGGCATGGGAACATGCATGAACAGTGGTACTTGCAGCTGGAACATTCCCTTCTTTACACAACCGGAGCAGCAGTCGTATGCCTACAACACCATGCAGACTACTTTCAGTGACCCGAACCCGGACGTCAACTCTGCATACTTCCTCAGCGTTTACGCCGTTCTTGGACTCATCTTCATGTTCATCACCTTCTTACGAGAAGGTTTCCTCTTTGGAGGGTCTCTCGCTGCATCCAAACGCATACACGAACGTCTCATTCAAAAGGTCACCCATGCCAAGTTCCGCTTCTTCGATCAGACACCACTCGGTCAGCTCATGAACAGGTTCTCCAAGGACATTGAATCCGTCGACCAAGAGGTAGCGCCAGTCGCCATTGGTGTTGTCCATTGCTTCGCTTCAATCATCACGATCGTCATTCTTATCTCGATCATTACTCCTGGTTTCCTAATAGCGGCCTTCTTCATCTCCATCCTCTACTTCCTCATCGGTCGCTTCTACATCAATTCGTCCCGCGACCTGAAGCGATTGGAATCCGTACATCGAAGTCCGCTGTATCAACAGTTTGGTGAGACACTATCCGGCATGACGACTATCAGAGCCTACGGTGACGAACGCCGCTTCATCCGCGAGAACTTGGCGAAGATTAACACTCAACATCGTCCGTTCATCTATCTCTGGGCAGCCAACAGGTGGCTTGCGTTCCGAGTGGACGTCGTCGGTGCCATGGTCGCCTTCTTCTCCGGAGCTTTCGTGGTGCTCAGCGTTGGACACATTGATGCAGGTGCAGCGGGTCTCGCGCTTACCTATGCTGTTACCTTCACCGAGAACGTCTTGTGGTTCGTTCGTCTCTACTCTGCTAATGAACAGAACATGAACTCGGTCGAGCGTGTCAAGGAGTATCTCGATGTTGACCAGGAAGCTCCATCTGTCATTTCAGAGAACCGTCCACCATCCAACTGGCCGAGCAAGGGATCCGTAGAGTTCATCCACTACAGCACGCGATACAGAACTGACTTTGACCTTGTCCTGAAGGACTTGACCTTCAAAATCCTTCCAGGTGAGAAGGTCGGTGTCGTAGGCCGAACAGGTGCCGGCAAGAGTTCGATGGCACTTGCCTTGTTCCGGGCGTTGGAGGCTGAGAAGGGCAAGATCTTGATCGATGACATCGATGTTGGTACGATAGGCCTGCACGATCTGCGGGAGAACGTCGTCATGGTACCGCAAGGTAGGCACATCTTTATATCTTATTAGAGTGGAACAGATGCTGACACTACACAGATCCGACACTTTTCACAGGCACTATCCGAAGCAATCTCGACCCCTTCTCCATCTTCACTGATGAAGAGATCTACACCGCCCTTCGCGAAGTCAACCTGATCTCTACTCTATCACGCCCCGCGTCCGGCTCTGTCACTCCTACTGGAGCGACCACCCCACCTCGCGCTGTCCAGATTCCCGTTCCAACAACAAACGCTGTAACAGCGGATGTCAACGGCAGCTACTCAGCCGCTACCACAAATCCCGGGTCCATTCTGGCGAACCGCGACTGGGAACGTGGCGAGACACAGGAAGACACTATCGTGGTCATGCCTGATGGGCGTACCGTGGACCGCGACGATGTAGCGGCACAGGCTGCTATGGAGGCCGACAACAAGAACCCATTCAAGAACCTCAACTCATTGGTGTCGGAATCCGGGTCCAACCTGTCGCAAGGTCAACGACAACTTTTGTGCTTAGCGCGAGCGCTACTGAAAGCACCCAAGGTTCTGCTGATGGACGAAGCCACAGCGTCCATCGACTATGCCACCGATGCGAAGATCCAAGAAACCATTCGTCAGATCAAGAACACCACCATCACGATAGCGCATCGTCTTCAAACAATCATTGACTATGACAAGGTCCTTGTTCTGGACAAGGGTGAGGTCATCGAGTACGGCCATCCCTACGATCTTGTCCGAAAAGATGGCGGTTCCTTCCGATCCATGTGTGAAACCAGTGGCGAGTTAGAAACCTTGACCACTACAGCAAAGACAGCGTACGAATCGAAAGCTACATCAGCTGCCGAATAGAAGATCGCAGCTCCGCCGCACGGTCGAAGGGTCTTGGGATGAGAGGGGAGAGTCAAATTTAGACGGAGTTGGAGAACAAACAGCATGTGATCAAGACGATTTTGCATGAGCGAGGGCATTATTTCCTTTCTGTTTCATTGTCGGCGTATACCAGACAGGGCCTATGGGTGGTTACCTGCTCTTAGTGTAATTATGTCTAATCGACTCCGTATGGACCGTATAATGGATACATTGACGTACGCACCTCATACAAGAAAAAACCTAAACAGGTGTAGAGCCTACATTAACGCTAGGCTACCTATCTTGTAGGTTTTTGTATTAATGTAGGCTGCAGGCCTGTCTAGGTTTTTCTTAGTTAACGTGTACTACTAATTAGCCTAGAGCCTACATCAAGATAAAAACACATAGAGCAGACGGTCTAAGGTTAACGTAGGCTCTAGGGTGTTCGGTTTTTCCATTGTATGAAATGACTTGGGTAAGCGGTGCTCGTCAGCACATCCATGTCAGCCATGTGAGATGAAGAAGTATCGGATCTTGGCGGATCTGACAAAACGCACCACGCCCGTCGACGACCACCGATCAGTAAACAGAAGCAAAGGGCTGAACGCGTGCTATCGAGCCAGTCCTGCTACTGCATTCCATCAATAATATTCTGATCGGTCAGCAAAAAGTGCAAATTACGCCGTTGGGCTTTGTGGCTTTCGCTGCAGTACCAATCACGTGGCTGTCTACCCGCCGCTTTCGGGTCTTACTTGCCATGTCCGGCGTCTTATCAGCCTTGCGTCATGCAATTTGCTCTGGTGTATGAATATTCGCTCTGTGGTTTCTGATGGCTTTTGCTGACTGTAACGTTGATTTGTCGTTGGGGAGGAGGCGGGAAGGGGTGGCTTTCCAGTGCGTTGGCTGGATGGGAGGAGGGGAGCAGAGCCGCTTATGGGGATGTTTTGGTGATTAGAATAGGTGGTAAGATGTGTAGGTATAAGAAGGGTGTTATACCGGAAAAGCTTGGGCAGCTTTCTTGACAGTATCGAATTTTGCGAGATCTCGTTCGCGTATCTGGAAATCATGGACACCATCAAGGAGATCGTTCGCGACGCGCCTTTTGGCCAAATCGTCCGTTACGCAACACGTAACCAGTTCTTCAAGTATCCAGAAGAGCTACCCGATTTCGAAATCCCATGTGCATACACCGACGTCGAGAAACTTCCTTCCCATACCGCAGGAGCTGAAGGGACTTCGACACGCAACTCAATCTCAACCACCCCGCTCCCGTCACACGCCCTGCCCTTCAGCCCCTCACGCCTCGAAGCCGACCTAGCCCTCCACACCACACACTCACCCGTCCACTCCATCGCTCCCGTCAAGACGGCCGACGGCCTCATACTAGCCGAATGGTACACCACGACCGACACTGCGAACCCACAGAACTGGTCGCAGGGCAAGAAAGCATGGACGGCTTTCTTGATCTGTCTGTATACGTTCATTGTGTATGCGGGTAGCTCGATCTATGTTAGTAGTACGCTGTTGGTTATGAGTGAGTTTGGGGTGGGGGCGTTTAAGGCGAGTTTGGGGTTGGCGCTTTATGTGCTAGGTATGTTGCTGGCCTGCGATGAGAGAGATGATGGGATGGGATGGATAGCTGACGGTGTGTAGGATATGGGATCGGTCCGTTGTTGTTTGCGCCTCTGAGCGAGGGTATGTGATGTCCTCTCCTGTCCCTCTTCATCGGATGCTCGTCCCGTGTGAGGAAGTTGTCGCGGACGTAGGCCTTGCTAACAGCTCATCACAGTACCCCAACTCGGCAGAAACATACCGTACATCACGACCTTCGCGCTCTTCACCATCCTCACTTTACCTACCGCACTGGTAGACAATCTTGGCGGCTTCTTGTTCCTTCGCTTCCTACTCGGCTTTTTCGGAAGCCCCTGCCTAGCGAACGGCGGAGCTACGATGCAGGATTTGTACTCTCTGCTCCACATACCATATGGTCTAGCTTTCTGGACAGCAGCTGCATTTGCGGGGCCAGCTCTCGGGCCTCTCCTATCTGGTTTTTCCGTCTATGCTGAGAATTGGCGATGGTACGTCTTGTTGCTCTATCAACCTAGCCTTCTTCTTTCGTCGATGCTGATTAGTCGTATGTGTTTAGGTCTCAATGGGAACTCCTCTGGATGGCCGCCCCAGTATTCCTCCTCTTTTTCTTCTTCCTGCCAGAAACGCAGCCTACCACCATCCTTCTTTACCGATCTGCCCGTCTGCGTGCACTGACTGGCAATCCGAATATCCATACGCAAACCGAGATCGATCGCAAAGGCACCAAGTTCTCCGCAGAACTCCTAGATACTCTCATCAAACCTCTGGAGATCTGCGTAAAAGACCCTGCTCTCTTCTTCATCAACGTCTACTCCGCGCTGACATACGGTATCTACTACTCCTTCTTCGAGGTTTTCCCTCTCGTGTATTTGGAGATATATGGGTTCAGCGTCGGCGAGATGACGATCGTGTTTCTTTCGATCATCGTGGGATGCGTCATTGCTATGACGATCTACTTTTCTTATCTGAGGTTCTACCTCATACCGGATATCCTCAAGCAAGGACTGAGACCCCAAGAGCATAGACTCGTGCCGGCCATTTTTGCGAGTTTTGGGGTACCGATCGGTTTATTCATCTTTGGTGAGTCTGACCGGACGACTAGAGCTGAGAATTCAGGCACTAACAGCGATTTTGCGTAGGCTGGACGGCTCGCCAATCTGTACATTGGCTTGCTTCAGCTATCGGTATCGTTATATATTCGACTAGCGTGTATATCATCTTCCAGGCTGTCTTTTGTAAGTCGTCGTCTCTGCCTCTACGGTGCTTACTGTTCGTTTCGCTAACATTTTTGAAGCCTACGTGCCCATGTCTTACCCGCAATACGCCGCGTCCCTCTTCGCGGGCAATGACTTCTGTCGCTCTGCCTTCGCTTTCGGATCCGTACTCTTCTCCCGCCCAATGTATCTCAAATTGGGAATAGGAAAGGGAATTAGTCTTTTGGGTGGCCTGAGTGTTATGGGCATTGTGAGTTTGACCAGATCAAGCAAGTCTGTGATTGTGCGCTAACTCTAAGTAGATTGGTATGTATCTGATCTGGGTTTATGGTGCCAGGCTGAGAGCGAGGTCGAAGTTCGCTGTATGAGATGCGAGCGGCGACGATGATGATGGAGGTGGTGTCGTGTGGAAGGCTGGGTGGCTGGCGTCATCTTGCCTGCCTCCAGCTTGAGATGCGAGAGCTGCGTATTTGGTCTAGACGCAATTGGGAATGGACCCACCACGCCCGGACTCCGCGGCTCATCATTACATCCATGGATGCATCGCTGGAGACGTGTCATACGCGTCGTTTTTGATAGCATCTAAGATGCGTTTTCAATGCCACATAATGCATAGCATCCAAGAGTTTGTGATTTACGATCTGGTAGCGTTCCCATGAAACTACCACTATAATGCCGTGTTCGTCGCCCGGAAGTATCAAGCAGTAAGGCCCACACAGCGGAGGGGGCGAAGGGTACGTCTACGCGCATTATCAGCGCAGAGCGCAATTGTTACTGACGCGCGATATAGTGCCACGGTACGAGAAAACGACGATACGCGCTGCTACGACGCGTCAACCCCGCATCCTCCCCACACGAGCTTACGCCGACGTTGCGCACAGTTTCCGTTGAAGCCACATGCATGTCCTCGAACTGAAGATTCTAGAAATAGGTGCATTGCATACCTACTGGCGTATGGGCTGATGCGCTGGTCGTCAGGAGCTCCCCGTGTTAGCGAGACTGCTATTTGCCATGGCTGTGACGCCTACCGAGCGACAGGACATGGCACGAGTACGCCTGCCGCCACTGATACCGCCAATGAGATTGACTGCACCTGCCCTGCCTTGCGATGACTTTCCGGTGAGTGCTGCTGCATGTTAGGCCTTATCGCACCACATAAACATATCTCTCGTCAGCTTTACACGGCGCTGTGCACTCTATGGCGCTCTCAACACGGGCTATGTTTTGACACTGTAGCGCTGAACGCTTTCTACTTACATTCCACATCAACCCCACGCTAGCACTGGCCATGTCAAGCTCCGTGTCTTCCAACACAGCAGGTAAGTACTTCCTGTTTAACAAGCGCACCTTTTTGCTTATGTAGTCTTAGAGCACCCATACGTATCTTATTGTTGAAAGTACCTCGAAGATGCCCGTCAGGATCCCTTGTTCAACGCACCGCATCTGAAAGATTTCCGTGATTACCTATCCGAATCTTCATCGCAATGGCGCCTTGAAAGTTACACAAACGGCGCTCGCTTTGCTTGGTTGTACACACATACCATGGCTTATAGCCTCCAACTTTCTTCGGAATTTCATCCTAACGATCTTGATCCGATCAAGACAGGTACCAAAAACGTGAAGATCCGAAGTTACTCTTCCTTAGTGGTTAACCCTTGGCTGGTTGTGCGATTCGTTGACCCATGGTGTGATGTTGGTGGTCACGTCACGTCGTGGAGCGAATCGGGCGTAGCGCCTTCCATACGGCGGGTGCGACTACCTAGGTAAGCTTCATCCCAGCACACCTCACCATCTCAACTACACCATGGCGAATCCGAATGCCTTTACGGATAGGTTGCGTGGAGCAACAAGGCAGACAAGACAGATGGACGATGATGAGGATGCGTGAGTACTTTCGCTCCTTCCTGTTTCTTGCTAACAATATGTAGGGATTCGGTGGCAGATGCAGGTGCGGATGAGGATGGGGAGAGAGCAGATGATGGAGAAGTTGCGACGCCGATCCCGCCGCCTGGAGCACGCCGGCAAGACTTCAGCTCGATCATGAGGGCCGAATTCAACCCCGAAATGACGACCCCATTCGGTGATGATGGGCGGCAGCAGCACACCACACCCCCTCGCGCCAAGATGGAAGGCGCCCAACTGCGGGTGTGGAATGAGCCGGCAGCAGAGCTAAAGGGAGAGAGGGAGAAGTA
>Ga0265798_10004711_pt1 | contig 18686 bp, 16 predicted proteins | sample P3T30metagenome_FD_192430 | JGI IMG/M metagenome (GOLD analysis project Ga0265798, IMG submission 192430) | Plant litter microbial communities from East Loma Ridge, Irvine, California - P3 T30 | ecosystem: Environmental > Terrestrial > Plant litter > Unclassified | place: USA: California... | reverse complement strand
CGCGTACCAAAAGCCCATGCCAGCGACCATCCAAAATATCATCATCACCGGGATGAAGCTGTAAGCGGCATCTGCTGCGGCCAAAACCATGTAAAGAAGCATTCCCTGCTGACATGCAGCGGCGCGTGATACGGATAACAGTCGAACGCCTTCAAGCCGCAGCAAGAATGGCGGCAGCGATAAATGAGCAATGAAGAGCAGCAGGCCTGGAATACCGAACTGCTCAAGAATGCCAGCATAGACAATCTCAGGCAACTCGCCGACAGCATCTTGCGGGATGAACCGGATATGATCGAGCACTGTCAGCTGGTTTGTACGACCGCCCAGGTTCGAGTCGAAGACGAACGACAAGTCGGTTCCCAGTAGGTTCAACAGAAATGCGATCATTCCAGCGATGAGCATCAAGCCAGCGCTCAGGTAAAGTAGAGTCAGCGGCCGGATGCCCTGCGAAGTAGCTCGCAACAATAGAATCAGTATTGCACCAATCCACACCGTGCGCGACAATGTAAGGAACAACGCAGCATACAAGGCAATCCGCAGCAGCTTGCTTGGCTCTAACCGAAGATAAATCGGTGCCATAATCGCAACTGCGACGCCAAAAATATTACCGTTGTTGTAGGTCGAAATAAGCTTAAAGATGCCACCCCGGTTAATATGCTTGTCGTCAAGCTGACCAATATCAGCGGCGTTAACTGTGACATAAGGGACCTCAATCCAGTGGCCCGTCACCTGCCGAAATATAAATAAAAATATGCCGTAGACGACGATAAAGCGTACCGCCCAGAGGAGGGTGCGTTCGATCCGATTGTGGTGTTCGTCAAGGATCAATGACGAAAAGAACGTCAACCCAAAGATCGGCAGATAAAGCGCCGAAATAAAATAGGATATGGTGAAACCGATCGATTGCGTGCCATTCACCGTCACGACAAACGCGCTCCACAGCCCGAGGAACAGGCAGGGGAGGATCGCGAGTAATCTGTCAAAGGGTAGTGATAATCGGCTGCCGCGTAATAGCGACAGTATGAGCAGGGCACCTGTCAGCGCATAACCTATGGTAAGCGGAACGTCGCCGACCTTGATCCCGCCCTTAGGGAAGGCGATGGTATAGAAGAGCAGGATAGACAGAATTGGTCCCATTAACGAGACTGCCTGGCGTTCCCGGAAAGCCGAAGCCCCCGGCATAATCGTCGTACCCATCATTTTTCCGGATTCCGCGTTCGTCGTCAATGCGACGGTTGCCGTCTGCGCATGTTGCAAATTATGCTGCGGTCGGCAAGCTTTCGCGACATCATGTCTGGACTGGGGCCCAAACCCGTCTATCAGCGCTCTCGCGATGCACACTATTATGCTAAACACCGGGCGGACGTTTGCAGCCGATCCCGAAATATCAATCCTGGATGCGGCACGTGGTCAAGGGGTGGCACTAGAATATAGCTGTCGGACCGGGCGCTGCGGGGTGTGTAAGGCAATGGTGCAGTCCGGAACGACCCGTCTGCTACGCCCAGAGAGCGAGAGCTTAACCCCAGATGAAGCATCTGAGGGAGTTATTCTGACCTGTTGCCGTGCGGCGGACAGCGACGTATCACTCGATGTCGAGCCGCTCGAACGGCTGTCCGGTTTAGAAGTCAGGACAATACCGAGCCGTATTGTGTCGATCGGGCATCTGGCACCCACAATCGTACATGTCATCCTTAAGACGCCGCCCGCCTCGCAGATGCGCTTTTTGCCTGGGCAGTATATTGATGTGTTAGTAAACGGAATACGGCGCAGCTATTCGCTTGCAAATGCGTTGCGTGACGACGGGCTTCTCGAGTTGATCGTCAAACGCTACCCGGGTGGAAAGATGAGTGAATATTGGTTCGAGCAAGCTAAACCAAACGACTTGCTTCGTATCGAAGGGCCGCTTGGCACCTTCTTCATGCGCGATGAGGCGCCAACTAACATCGTCTTCTTGGCAACGGGAACCGGTATTGCACCGGTCAAGGCACTGCTGGAAGAGCTGGCGCGTGATCCGCAACGTGCGACGCGTCATCGGATAAGCGTGTTCTGGGGTAATCGTGAAGCCGAGAACTTCTGCTGGGATCCGGTAAGCCTCGGACTCGATATGGCGTTTCACCATTTTCTGTCTGGCGACAGTTTGGATTGGAGTGGCGCACGGGGATATGTGCAGGATGCTGCACTGCGACACGGGATTGATTTGCAAGATGCCGTCGTTTACGCGTGTGGCTCTACCGCTATGATCGCCTCCGCGCGCGAAAAGTTTCAGGCTGCCGGGCTTCCTGCCAAGCGGTTCTTTTCAGACGCATTCGTGAGCTCGAACTAAGGTGAAATGATGAAGGCAGTAATCTTGGCCGGGGGCCTCGGCACGCGTTTTGCTGAAGAAACTAGCCTCCGTCCCAAACCGATGATCGAGATCGGCGGACGTCCGATCTTGTGGCACATCCTAAAAATATATGCCGCGCACGGCGTAAACGATTTTGTCATCTGCTGCGGGTACAAGGGATATGTTATTAAGGAGTATTTCGCCAATTATTTCCTTCACATGTCCGACGTCACCTTCGATATGCGCGAGAATGAGATGATTGTTCATGAAAAACGCGCGGAGCCGTGGAAGGTCACGTTGATCGACACCGGCGACGAGTCGATGACTGGTGGTCGCCTCAAGCGGGTCGCAGACTACGTCAAAGAGGATGAGTTCTTCTTCTTTACGTACGGCGACGGTGTTGCCGACATCGACATTACCAAGTCGATCGAATTCCACCGCAGCCACGGCAAGGCGGCGACGCTGACCGCGACCTATCCGCCCGGGCGGTTCGGCGCGTTGCAGATCGAGGACGGCCAGATCACCGAGTTTCTCGAAAAGCCGCAGGGTGACGGCGGCATGATCAATGGCGGCTATTTTGTGCTGTCGCCCAAGGTGCTCGACTATCTCGAAGACGATTCGACGGTCTGGGAACAGCAACCGCTGCGCACGCTGGCGACCGACGGCGAGCTGATGGCGTACGAGCATCATGGCTTCTGGCAGCCGATGGACACGCTGCGCGACAAGCAATATCTTGAAAGCCTGTGGCAGAGCGGTAAGGCCCCGTGGCGGATATGGTGACGGCCCTGATAGCGACCAAGGGCGCCGTCGACCCCACCTTCTGGGCGGGCAAGCGGGTCTTCCTGACCGGGCATACCGGGTTTAAGGGCAGCTGGATGTCGCTCTGGCTTCAGCAGATGGGTGCAAAGCTTACCGGCTTCGCGCTTGCCCCTCCGACTAGCCCGGCGCTGTTCGAGGTTGCTGGCGTGGCGGCCGGCATGACGTCGATCATCGGCGACATCCGTAACCGCGAAGCACTGGAGGCAGCAATGGTTGCGGCCGATCCGGAAATCGTCATCCACATGGCGGCACAGCCGCTGGTGCGCGCCTCGTACGACGATCCGGTCGGCACCTATGCCATCAACGTCATGGGCACCGTCCACCTCCTCGAGGCGGTCCGCAAGGTTGCGTCGGTCCGCGCGGTCTGCGTGGTGACGACCGACAAATGCTATGAAAACCGCGAATGGGTCTGGGGCTACCGTGAAGACGAGGCGATGGGCGGTTATGATCCGTACAGCAACTCGAAGGGCTGCTCCGAACTGGTGACGTCAGCCTATCGCCGGTCGTTCTTCACCCACGATGGCCAGCCCGCGCTGGCCTCCGGCCGTGCCGGCAACGTCATCGGCGGGGGCGACTGGGCAGCCGATCGCCTGATCCCGGACATCCTGCAAGCGGTCGCCAACGGCGACCCGGTGCTGATACGCAATCCGCTTGCGACCCGACCGTGGCAGCACGTGCTGGAGCCGGTGTCGGGCTATCTCGTGTTGTGTCAGGCGCTATGGGCTGATCCTACCGCCGCGCAAGCGTGGAACTTCGGTCCGCGTGACGAAGATGCGCGGCCGGTGCAGTGGATCGTCGAACGGATGTGCGCTCGCTGGGGCGGCGGTGCCGACTGGACACGTGACGAATCTGTCCAGCCGCATGAGGCAAACTACCTTAAGCTTGACATCTCAAAGGCGCGTTTTGGATTAGGCTGGCAGCCACGCTGGTCGCTGTCCGAAGCGCTTGACCGGATAGTTGCCTGGCATCGCGCTTGGCTGTTGGGCGTCGATATGCACGCCTACTCCCTTAAAGAGCTAGAGCGCTTCGCCAGCGCCGGCCACAATTTTTCCGCATAGGACTTATTTTAGAATGACCGCTGACGAGCTCCGCAAGCAGATTCGTACCCTGGTCGGCCAATATGCCGAACAGCAATTCGCACCCAAGCCGTTCGTGCCAGGTGAATCCGTAATCCCGCCCGCGGGCAAGGTGATCGGCGCGCCCGAGATCGAAATGATGGTCGAGGCCTCGCTCGATGGTTGGCTGACCACCGGTCGCTTCAATACCGAATTTGAGGCGAAGCTTGCCAAGATGGTCGGCGCGCCGTTCCTGCTGACCACCACCTCGGGCTCGTCCGCGAACCTATTGGCACTGTCATGCTTGACCTCGCACAAGCTCGGCGATCGTCGCCTGAAGCCTGGGGACGAAGTTATCACCGTGGCGGCCGGCTTCCCGACTACGGTCAACCCGTCGATTCAGCATGGCCTGATCCCGGTGTTCGTCGACGTCGAAGTGCCGACCTACAACATCGATACCAGCCTGATTGAAGCCGCAATCACCGAGAAGACTGGCGCGATCATGATCGCACACACGCTGGGAAACCCGTTCAACCTGGCCGAAGTACGTCGCATCTGCGACGAACACGACCTGTGGTTGGTTGAGGACTGTTGTGATGCACTCGGCGCAACCTATGACGGCAAGCTAGTCGGTACCTGGGGCGACGTCGCGACGCTTAGCTTCTACCCGGCGCATCACATGACGATGGGCGAAGGAGGAGCGGTTTTTACTAAGTCAGCCGAACTACGCCCGATCATTGAGTCGATCCGCGACTGGGGTCGCGACTGTTATTGCGCGCCGGGTTGCGACAACACCTGCGGCTCGCGCTTCGGGCAGCAGCACGGCACGCTCCCGTTCGGCTACGACCACAAGTATGTTTATTCGCATCTCGGCTATAATCTAAAGATCACCGACATGCAGGCGGCCTGCGGGCTGGCGCAGCTCGACCGCGCGGAAGGCTTCATAGCTGCTCGTCGGCGCAATTTTGGGTTGCTCATCGAGCGGTTAAAGAGCCTCGAAGAAATCTTTATTATGCCAGAGGCGACGCCAAACTCGGATCCGTCGTGGTTCGGCTTCCCGCTGATGCTGCGCGACGGCGTAGATGCCAAGCGTGTCGATGTGACCCGTTTCCTTGACCAGAACAAGATCGGCACGCGGCTGTTGTTCGCCGGCAACCTGACCCGCCAACCCTATTTTGAGCATGTGAACTACCGTGTTGTCGGCGACCTGACGCAGACCGATCGGGTAATGAACAATACTTTCTGGCTCGGCCTCTACCCTGCGCTCGGGGCGGAGCATTTCGACTATGTAGGCGAAAAGCTGGAAGAATTTTTCGGGCTTAATTTCTAAGTCTATGACTGTAGCGTTGATCACGGGGGCGTCGGGGTTTCTCGGCGCCCATGTTGCAGCTGGCGCGTTGGCACGGGGGTTCACCGTTCGTGCAGGCGTACGAGCGTCGAGTGACCGCAGCCGTCTTGATCGACTTGCCCCGGGCGCAACCGTGACGCGATTTGATCTCGACGCATCGTCTGCCGAAATGACAGACGCGCTTGAAGGAGTTGACGCAGTCATCCATTGCGCTGCTTACGGCGTAGATTACCGCCAATCGGATTTTGCAAAGGCATTGGCGCTCAATGTCGCCGGATCAATGAGGTTGGCCGTGTCTACCGCCGCGCGTGGTTGTCGCCTCGTTCATGTCGGCACCTCATATGAATATGGAACGGAGGATGGAGTACTTGCCGAGAGTCGACGCCTCGCTCCTACCGGGATTTATGGTGTAACCAAGGCAGCAGCGAGTCTAGCCATGCAAGACTTCTCGCAGCGTACGAAGTCACCTATTGCAGTAGTCCGGCCATTCAGCATGTATGGCCCGCTTGAGGGCTCGCACAAGTTCGTGCCACTTGTCATGGAAGCAAGTCGAACCGGCCGCCCGGTCGAGCTTAGTCCGGGCAACCAAGAACGTGATTATCTTTACGTTGGTGATGTGGTCGACGCCTGTCTCACGCTCGCGACTAGCGATATTTTTCCTTCTGGCGAGATTTTCAACGTTTGCTCGGGCAATAGCGTGACGTTGCGCGCGCTGGCTACGGCTGCGGTAGAGGCCGCAGGTGGCGACATTTCAGTCCTGCGATGGGGTGCAAAGCCCTATCGCCCCGCAGAGAGCATGCGAGTCGTCGGCGACGCATCGAAGTTGACATCGGCAATTGGATGGCGGGCGACAACGTTGCTCGCTGAAGGCATGAAGCACACTGTGACCGCTGACATCTCGACGTCAGACAGGGAGAGTAACGAATGAAGATTCTAATTACTGGTGGCTGTGGATTCTTAGGTAGCAATCTCGCCGCTTCCGCCTTGGAAAGAGGCGCGGAGTTGATGGTGTTTGATAATTTGTCGCGTCTTGGTTCACCGCAAAATCTCGAATGGCTCCGCGGTCAAGGTGATTTCACTCATGTTCATGGTGACATTCGTAACATCAACGATGTCACACGTACGATTCGCGATTTCAAACCCGACGCGATTTTCCATGTGGCGGGGCAGGTGGCGATGACTACCTCGATCGCAAATCCGCGTATGGATTTTGAGATCAATACGATGGGTTCCCTCAACGTGCTGGAAGCTGTACGCGACCACACACCCGAGGCCGCCGTACTCTACAGTTCATCGAACAAGGTCTATGGTGACCTGGAATATATTGATTACCAGGAAACCGACACGCGTTACATCGATCCTGCGCATCCGCATGGTCTCGATGAGAACACGCAGTTGGAGTTCCAATCGCCTTATGGATGCTCCAAGGGCGCAGCCGACCAATACATGCAGGACTTCGCTCGGGTATATGGGCTTAAGACACTCGTGTTCCGCCATTCCTCGATGTACGGCTCGCGTCAGTTTGGTACGTTTGACCAGGGATGGATCGCTTGGTTCTGCAGTCAGGCAGTAAAAACTAGTCAAGGTTTACTTGACACGCCGTTCACGATCGCTGGAAATGGTAAGCAGGTGCGCGACGTGCTAGAAGCCCGCGATATGTCACGGCTGTATTTCTCGGGACTGGAACATATCGAACGCGATAAGGGGCAGGTGCTCAACGTAGGCGGCGGGATGGACAACAGCCTGTCGCTGCTCGAGCTGTTTACGATGCTCCAGGAACTCACAGGTACCGAACTACACTACGAGAAACTCCCGGCGCGGTTCAGCGACCAGCGGGTTTTTGTGGCCGACTTGACCAAGGCAAAGGCACTTCTTGACTGGGAACCGGAAGTGAGCGCGCTGCAGGGCATTAGCAATGCCGTTCGTTGGGCAGAATCCCAACTTCAACGTTAAAGCGTTGCTTGGCCGTGTTAATGCAACAGACGATGCTCAGAATCCGCGAACTAGCGACCCGACCAGCCAGCTGGACGGTAGCGTCCGGTTGGTTGTTGCGGATTCTTACGGCCGCCGCCCAGTTTTATGCTGTCCGCATACTAACACAATCGGTGGGCATCAGTGGCTATGCTGGGTTCGCGATCCTGACAGGCCTGCTCGGTTGGTTCATGCTGGCCGATTTTGGGTTTGGCTCAAGCTTGCAGAACTACATTTCGCAAAAGCGGGTTGAGGGTGGTGATACGGTTGGATCGATTGCGTCGGTCTTCGTACTGCTACTAATTTCAACTATCTTGCTGTCGATCCTGTGGTATGCAATCGCGCCCTGGGCCGGAGCAACCTTGCTTGGCAACATCACGGGGCTTAACCCCGACGCTGCACAAACCAGCTTCTTTTTGTATGCAGCCTTTTCCACCGGGGCCGGGGCAAGTGCGATAGCACTTAAAATTATGTTTGCAGAGCACCGCGGCTATCTTGCGCACCTGTTGTCGGCCACAACAGTCTACGTCGGCGTCGGGGCGCTGGCGCTTTGCCACGCGTTGAAGGTCTCAATCGACCTGCCGACCGCAGTGATCCTTTATGGAGCGCCAGCATGGTTCATACCCACATTGTACTTGGCGTGGTATATTACCCGCATACAGCAGTCGGCGCGATGGATAGGTCGCTTCGATTTTGCCCCGATCATACGACTCTGGCCGCGGGCAAGGATCTTTCTCCTGTATACAACGTTCGCCGCACTCGTCCTCAACGTGGATTATCTAGTGCTATCGCAAACAGCTTCAGCGGATCAGATAGCAGTCTACGCGGTCTACACTCGGATTTACGCACTGGGGTTCTTTATATTTAGCAGCGTTCTGTCTGCATATTGGCCGTTGCTGGCGGAAATGCTTCATCGCGCTGACAGCTCCGCGGTTCGACCGATGCTTCATAATTGTATTCTATTTGGCGGTGCCGTCATGATTGCGGGGGCATTGTTTCTGTACCTGTTCGGTCAGGCTGTTGCAGACATTCTTTCGCCATCGCAACATTTAATCTTACCGGTTTATTTAATACCTTTTTTCACAGCCTATTGGCTTGTGCGCATATGGACTGATTCCTATGCAATGCTGTTGCATAGTGCCAATCGAACTATGGTCTTATGTATAGTTGCTCCGGTGCAGGCAATTCTAAATCTGGGACTTGGCTATTTAGGTGTGACGAACTTCGGTATTGCCGGTCTGTTGGCGGGCATGACGGCGTCCTTTGTTATCACCACGGGTTGGATTTTACCGGTGTATGTGAAACGGCGCGTCCTTTCAGTAGGCGGAGTTATCAAGCAGTGAACACGCATGCTAACATCGCGCCTCGACTGACCATCGCCATCCCAGCATATAATCGTGCCGATTTCCTGCCTACGTTGCTCATCAGTATCGCAGAACAGCTTGTTAGCCTTCGTCCGCCTTTTGACGCGCGATCCGTTGAGGTATGTATCAGCGACAATGCGTCTGTAGATGCTACGAAGGCTGTTGTAGAGAAGTTCAGTGGGCGAATCCCGCGATTGGTGTATCATCGCAACAATCACAATATTGGTCCGGATCGCAATTATCTGAAGGCCGTCGAAATCTCTTCAGGAGACTTTTGCTGGCTGATGGGCAGCGACGACAGAGTCGAGGAGGGTGCCTTGCAAGCGGTGCTCGACGCCACCGTCCGGTGGCATGATACAGCTGGGTTCTCGGTCAACATGGCAGGGTACGACATAGGTTTTCTCCAAAGGCGCGACATACTCGATCCCTTCACCTTCAAGAGCGATAAGACCTTCTGCGGATCCCATGAGGTGTTCGCAAACTTTGGCGCATATTATGGCTATCTGTCCGGTCAGGTCATCCGTCGCGATCTTTGGATAGACGCCATTTCGTCGGGGGAGCATCTTAAGTATCTAAACGCCTATGTTCACGTCTTTGTGATTGGCAGGATGATCCAAGCGGTTCCGAAATGGGCTTTCCTTCATCAGCGGTGTGTCGGTTGGCGGAGCGGAAACGACTCCTTCCTTTCCGGCGGATGGTATCAACGGATGGCGATCGACGTCATAGGGTACCATGACGTAACCGTTGGGCTTTTTGGGAAAAAGAGTAAAACAACACGCGTCATGCGCGACAACATAGCACGCGTTCACGCCTATCTTAGCTTTCGTGGTGGAAAGCAGCATGGTCAGTCGGCTGCCAATATCTATATGGGCGCAAAGTTGCTGACAGCATATTACTGGAAGTCCCCAGTGTTCTGGAGAAAGCTGTTTCCACTTATCGTGGCGCCCGGTCCGCTATGCCGGGCGATCTATCTTTCATACGTTCGGATCGTCAGACCGACCCTACGCGCTCATGCAGAGCGCAAAATGGCGTCGGAGCGATGATTCGCCTATCTATTTGTATTCCCACCTACAACCGGGGGGCGTATTTATCCGATTTGCTAGACAGTATTCTGAAACAGTGGATAGATGGCTTGCAAGTCGTTATTAGCGACAATGGATCTACGGACGACACGCGGGCAGTCATCGCTCGATGGGAAAAGTTAGTACCTTCGTTGAAGGTCATCTGGCATCCCGTAAACATAGGCCCCGACCGCAACTTCTTGTCGGTCGTCGAGGCTGCTAGAGGCGAGTTCTGCTGGCTTATGGGCAGCGACGACCGTATCGAGCCGGGCGGTATTGCCCGGGTCATGTCGGCGATCGACCAATGGCTGGGCATCGCCGGTTTCTCAGTAAACATGGCCGCCTATGACGCGCAATTCCTTACGCCGCTACCGGTAGGTAAGGCGGTCGACCTGGATCAGGACGATGTCATTACGCAATCCGATGCAGCCATTCTGACCTTCATGCGGCATTTCGGCTATCTTTCTGCTCATGTTGTCCGGCGTTCGCTATGGAATGAGGTTTGTGCCACTGGAGAGCCCCGGCAGTTCCTCAACGCCTATGTCCATGTTCTTATCATGGGCAGAATGATCCAGAAAGTCCCGTGCTGGGGCTATGTGCATCAACGCTGTGTCGGATGGCGCTCGGGCAACGATTCCTTCATGGCCGATGGTTGGTTCAACCGAATGCGCATCGATGTTGTCGGATATTCGCAGATCGCAGACGCATTCTGGGGCCATGGCAGCTCCGGTTCGCGGAGGATGCGCAGTCAGATCGCCCAAACCCATGTCGTTCGTCATTTTAGCTACGCCAAGACTCACGGTGCGTCGCCACAGTCGTTGCGCGATTCTAAGCGCTTGTTCGGCACCTATTTGCGGGACACTCCGGCGTACTGGACGCATCTGACACCGTGGATGCTGGTGCCGCAGCGTGCGAGTTTGATAGGCCGCTGGATATACCGCACGATTATCAAGCCACATCGCAAATAATCTGCGAACCTCTACTCTCGGATATTCGATACATGCACATTGCAATCGACGCTCGTGCCATCAAGTCGTCGACAGGAACAGTCCTTCAGATGCTATTGCCGCATCTGCAACGGCTCGACACCCGGCGTCGCTACACGGTTATAATGAAGGAGCGGGACCGCGGCTTCTGGACGCCGGACGCACCCAATTTCAACACCGCGTTCGTCGATGTCGAGGATTATTCGGTGGGTGTGCAGACGCGATATCTGGCGCTGTTGCGCGCGTTGAAACCCGATCTCACCTGGTTTTTCATGCCCGAACAGCCGTTACTGTACCGCGGTCGGTCCGTGACAATGTTCCATGACTTTACCATGCAGAAGACGCCGGCAGCGGGAACCGGGCGGCGCTGGCGATCTTATTTGAAAATACCTATGGGGCGCTTCGTCTTCTGGGCGGCTGTGCGCAAGAGTGTGCTGATTACCTGTCCTTCCCAATATACCCGTCGTGAACTGCTGCAACGTTACGGTACCGATCCTGCCAAGGTGCGAACTATTTATAATGGTGCCGAAATGGCAATGCCTGATCCTAAGCCATATCCGCATCTCTTCGGAAAGTTCTTACTGTACGTAGGTCAGCATGGTTGGCACAAAAACATACCGCGGCTGTGCGAGGCGCATCAGAAGCTATTGAATAAGCATCCGGACCTTGGTCTGATCTTAGTTGGTAAAATCGATCTTTGGGCACAGCGTAATAAGGATTGGTGTAAGGCGCAGGGCATGCGCAACATTCACTTCGCTGGATTTCTTCCTAACTCGCAGCGCGACTGGCTGTATGGCCAAGCCGAGGCCTATGTCTTTCCATCACTTGCCGAGGGCTTCGGGTTGCCAGGTATTGAGGCAATGATGCACGGAACGCCGGTAGTTAGCAGCAATGCAACCTGCTTGCCCGAAGTGTATGGAGATGCCGTGCGCTATTTTGACCCAGAAAGCGTTGATAATATGGCACAGGCCATTGACGCCGTGCTATCGGACGAGATGCTGCGCGATGAATTGATTGAGCGCGGCTTTGTACAGGCTAAACGCTACTCCTATGAGCGCATGGCTATGGAAATCCTGAGCTTGTTCGATGAGGCGACTGAGCGGCGTCAGTAAGCGCGGACAACGGCACGGGTGCTAGTACCTAGAATCACGATATCCCCAAATTTGACAGCTGGAAAAGTGTTTTGTGAAGATAGCGATAGTCCATGAATGGTTTACTGTACGAGCTGGCGGCGAAATGTGTGTGGAGCAGTTCCTCAAAATATTTCCGCAAGCTGACGTCTTTGCTGTGGTTGATTTCATGCCAGAGGAAGACCGGGCTCTTTTAGGAGGACGTCCGGTAAAAACTAGCTTTATTCAGCGTCTACCCGGCGCGCGCAACCATTACCGTTCCTACTTACCCTTGATGCCTATTGCGATCGAACAATTTGACCTGACCGGGTATGATCTAATTATCAGCACTTCGCATGCGGTATCGAAGGGCGTTATCACCGGGCCAGATCAACTGCATATATCCTATGTTTTCAGTCCGATCCGCTATGCGTGGGACTTGCAACATACCTATTTGGCCGAAAGCGGGTTGACACGAGGTATTAAGAGTTGGCTCGCGCGATTGATCCTTCATTATATTAGGATGTGGGACGTCCGTACGGCCCATGGCGTAGACCACTTTATCGGCATTTCGCACTTCATCGCGCGCCGTATCCGAAAGGTGTATGGCCGCGATGCGGCGGTAATATATCCGCCAGTCGCCATCGACCGTTTCAAACTGTCCGAACAGCCGCGAGAGTCTTACTACGTTACTATGTCACGGATGGTACCGTACAAACGTATTCCGCTGATCGTAGAAGCGTTCGCTGCTATGCCCGATCGTCACCTTCTTGTAATAGGTGATGGTCCGGATATGGACAAAGTACGTCAATGCGCCACGCCAAACGTCACCATCATGGGTAGGCAACCTGATGAAGTGCTAATCGAAAAGCTTCAGCGTGCGAAGGCATTCGTCTTTGCTGCGGAAGAGGATTTCGGTATCGCGCCATTGGAAGCGCAGGCTTGCGGTACCCCAGTCATCGCGTTTGGCAAGGGGGGGGCGCTGGAAACGATTTCCGACGGCAGTAAGACGCCTAGAACGGGAGTCTTTTTTAGCGAGCAGAGCACACAGTCCATTTGTGCTGCGGTAGATACGCTAGATCGCGTACTTCATGAGATCACGCCTAGGCAATGTCGCACCAACGCCGAGCGCTTCTCGGCGGAGCGCTTTCAACACGAAGTACAGGCTCTGGTGGTAGATGCGATGGCACGCCATGTCGAACAGATTGCCCCCTGACCGGCGCCCGCCTGCTCACATGATGCAGGCGGCTTTAACGAGCGGGCTATGCCGTACGGCACATTTCCAAGTACGAGCGAAACGGTTAGTTGCGAACAGCCTTTGATCCGATCTTGGACTACGGGATCGCATAGGACGAACGGGACATAATCGCGATGAGTATTGAATTTCCGTCAGTTGCGGCAAAAAAGTGGCACGTTTCGCAATCAAAGCATGGCATGCGGGCGAGATTGCTAGTGCTGCTTACGGTGCTTGACGGGCTGGCAATCTCAGTTGGCCTTATGGCCGTCGCATGGCTGTATCTAGGAAGTATGTTACATGAACGTCTCCTGACGTTTTTGCCGATACTATTGCTTTTTTATTATATAATAGCAATCCGCCAGCGTGCATATCAGCTAAATGTCGTCATCAGCGCTACGCGCAGTACCCGACGCGCATTTCTGTCGTTAGCAATGTCGGTACTGGTTGTTATCAGTGTGGTATTTTTGGTTAAGACATCCGACGAATTTTCCCGGTTACTTGCAACACTCGGTAGTGCAACAAGTGGTATTCTGATTATTACAGGGCGTTTCTTCTTTGCTCGCATCGCATTTCTAGCATTGAACGGAAGTCCTGAAAGTGAAATTGTACTTGTTGACGGGCTTACCCCCCCTGAGCCCTGCACCGCTTATAAAATTGATCTTCAGGCCGCTGGGATTAAACCGGACATTAATGATCCAGTCATGCTAGATAGAATCGGTAGTCTAATTCACGAGGCAGATCGGGTGATAGTCTGCTGTCCTCTAGAACGACGGGCAGCATGGTCTCTTGCCTTGAAAGGAGCAGGGGTAAATGTGGAGGTTCTTGCGCCTGAATTGGATGCCATCGGCGCTATCAACGCTACTAGTTATCACGGAACCGCAACAGCACTGATTGCCTCAGGGCCCCTGAATGCCGTTGACCGCTTGATCAAAAGGATATTCGACTTAGCTATCGCGATTCCAGCGCTGATCCTTTTACTACCATTCTTCGTATTGATAGGTATTTTGATTAAGACTGAATCCCCGGGTTCCGCTTTCTTTATCCAGCGGCGGATCGGTAGAGGAAACCGGATGTTTTCCATGTACAAGTTTCGTAGCATGCGAACTGATCTTCTTGATCATGATGCAAGCAAGCTAACAACACGTAACGACTCACGCGTTACGCAAATAGGCAGGCTTATACGAAAAACAAGCATAGACGAGTTGCCGCAGCTTATTAATGTACTTAGGGGTGATATGAGTATAGTTGGACCTAGACCTCATGCAACCGGTGCATTAGCAGGAGAGGCGTTGTACTGGGAGGTAAGTTCGCAATACTGGAGTCGTCATGCTGTAAAGCCTGGGCTAACTGGATTGGCACAGGTTCGCGGGTTTCGTGGAAATACCGAAACTGGGGACGATCTTCTTAATCGCCTTCAATCAGACCTTACCTATCTGAATGCCTGGACCATATGGCGAGACGTCACACTAGTAGCCAAAACGTTTGGCGTATTGACCCACCGAAATGCGTTCTGAGCACGGCTTAACTATCTCTACCGTCCTTTTTCAAAATCCTGTTTAATGCCTATATGCATGGCTCTAACACACATAATCTGCGATTATGTTTTCGTTAAACAGTGTAAACCTCGACATGACAATATTATAGGACTTAGATCTAATCAATAGAAACCGGATCCGTCACTATAGCAACAATATCATGATATAAGACAGTATAAATTTTAAGGCGTCATATACTCTGTGGCATTTAATATGGCCCTACCATAATTCGTGTTAATAAAACGCTGACCGGCTTCGCGCGCTTGTTCTAAGGTAATGAACCCTTGATAAAGCGCAATTTCTTCTAAGCACGCAACCTGAATGCCTTGGCGGTGCTGGATTGTGCGGACAAACTCAGCGGCTTCGAGTAAGGAGTCGTGCGTGCCCGTGTCGAGCCAGGCGTACCCGCGGCCCATCTGTTCGACAAACAGGTCGCCAGCGTCCATGTAGAGGCGGTTGAGATCTGTGATCTCAAGCTCACCGCGGGCTGAGGGTTTTAGTTCGCGGGCGAGCTGGACGACGCGGTTGTCATAGAAATATAGCCCGGTGACCGCATGGTGTGACTTAGGGTTTGCCGGTTTTTCCTCCAGGCTAATCGCCTTGCCGCCTGCGCCGAACTCGACCACGCCGTAGCGTTTAGGATCCTCGACACGGTAGGAGAACACCGTCGCGCCGCCCTTGCGCGCTACCGCGCTTGCCAGCAGGTCGGTCAGATGCGCGCCGAAGAAGATATTGTCGCCGAGCACAAGCGCGACATCGTCGTCGCCGATGAAGTCCGCGCCAATCGTGAACGCCTGGGCGAGGCCCTCAGGTTTGGGCTGTTCGGCATAGGAGATTGCCAGGCCAAACGCCAATCCGTCCTCGAAGAGGCGACGGTAGTTGTCGAGATATTCAGGGCTCGAGATGATGAGGATGTCGCGGATGCCGGCAAGCATCAGCACCGACAGCGGGTAGTAGATCATTGGCTTGTCGTAAACCGGCAGCAGCTGTTTGTTCACGGCGAGCGTCGCCGGGTGCAACCGCGTGCCAGAACCACCGGCGAGAATGATGCCCTTCACTGGGAGATATCCTTTTTTGTGGCCCCGAGCAGTTCGTCGAGGATGTTGCCGAGCGCGGTCTGCCACGCCGGCGGATGGATGCCATAGTCGCGCGTGATCGCGTCGTGGCTGAGCAACGAGTTTGCTGGGCGCGTCGCGGGCGTCAGATATTCGCTGGTCGGTATGCCTTCGACTTCGGCGTTGGATCCGCCGCGTGCGGCGCTCTGTGCGAAGATCTCGCGCGCGAAGCCGGCCCAGGTGACTGCGCCGGCGTTGCTGAAATGATAGATGCCAGTGGGGGCGGCGGGATCCTCGACGAGACGCATCGCAATCGTCGCGATCGCAGCGGCGAGATCGGTCGCGGAGGTGGGGCTGCCATGCTGGTCATCGACAACGCGCAGGCGCGGGTTGGTCGCGCCGACGCGCAGCATCGTCTTCACGAAATTGTTGCCGTGTGCGCTAACCATCCAGGCGGTCCGGACGATCGCGTGGCGCGCGCCCGAGGTCCGGACCGCGAGCTCGCCACCAAGCTTGGAGGCGCCGTAGACGCCGAGCGGCGCGACCGGATCAGTCACCTCCCACCCGCCGTCGCGCACGCCGTCGAAGACGTAATCGGTCGAGACCTGGATGATCGGGATGCCGGCCTTGGCGCAGCTTTCCGCGAATGCTGCGGGCGCCATTGCGTTGACCGCCCAGGCGGTGACAATGTCGCTCTCCGCTTTATCGACCGCGGTATAGGCACCGGCCGAGATCACTGCGGCCCAGGGCTCGCCCTCATGACCCCCGGCGACCATCGCGGCGATCGCCGCGGTATCGTGCAGGTCAAGCTCGTCGATGTCGATCGCGGTGACCGCCCAGCTCTCGGGCCAGGGGTAGCGCTTGAGCTCGGTGCCGAGCTGGCCGTTCCCGCCAGTGACGAGGATCTGCTTCATGCCGACAGCCCGCGACGGTGATCCGCCTTGTGCTCTGCGACGATTGCCTGCCACCAGTCCTGATTGTCGAGATACCAGGCGACGGTCTTCTCGATGCCGGTCTCGAACGTTTCTGCGGGCTCCCAGCCGAGCTCGTCCTTGATCCGGGTCGCGTCGATCGCATAGCGCTTGTCGTGGCCGGGGCGGTCGGCGACGTACGTGATCTGCGTTGCGTAGGACTGGCCATCGGCGCGCGGGCGGAGGCGATCGAGGATTGTGCAGACAGTCTTCACGACCTCGAGGTTCTGCTTCTCGTTATTGCCACCGACATTATATGTCCGGCCGGGCTCGCCCTTTTTGAACACCGCATGCAGCGCGCGGACGTGATCCTCAACATACAGCCAGTCGCGGACCTGGTCGCCTTTGTCGTAGACCGGCAGATCGGCGCCGGTGAGCGCCTTAACGATCATCAGCGGGATGAGCTTTTCGGGGAAGTGATACGGACCGTAATTGTTCGAGCAGTTGGTGATCAGTACTGGCAGCCCGAACGTGTGGCCCCATGCGCTGACGAGATGGTCAGACCCCGCCTTCGACGCCGAATAGGGGGAGCGCGGATCATAGGGCGTGTCCTCGGTGAACAGCCCGGTATCGCCGAGCGAACCATAGACCTCATCGGTCGAGATATGATGGAAGCGGAACGCTGCCTTCGCGTCGTCGCTCAGCGACAGCCAATAGGCGCGGGCCTCGCTCAGCATCGTGAAGGTGCCGACGACGTTGGTCTGAACGAACGCGCCGGGGCCGTCGATCGAGCGATCGACATGGCTTTCGGCCGCGAGATGCGTGATCACGTCGGGCTTGAACTCCGCGATCGCCGCGCGAACTGCCTCGGCGTCACAAATGTCACCCTGAACGAAGCGGTAGCGGTTCGAACTCGCAACGCGCTCAACCGTCGTTAGCGTGCCGGCATAGGCCAGCTTGTCGAAGTTCAACACTTCATGGTCGGTGTTCTCGATCAGGTGACGGACGAGAGCCGAACCGATGAAGCCGGCCCCGCCGGTGACGAAAATACGCATGAGTCTGTCCTTCAGGCGAGCGGCGCGAGCGGGCGGCCGTCATAAGGAAATGGGCTGTCGAAATCGGCGAGTAGCGGCTGGGCGGCATCCTTGGCGCTCAGCTCGGGAATAGTAGTAGCCGGCATAGGCCAGTTGATGCCAATTTCTGGGTCATTCCAGCGAATGCCGCTATCGCTTTCGGGGGCGTAGGTATTTGAGCACTTGTAGATGACTTCGCAATTATCCTCGAGCGTTACGAAGCCGTGAGCAAAGCCGATTGGAATAAAGAGTTGTCGGCCATTCTCGGCAGAAAGTTCGGCGCCGACCCACCGCCCATAGGTAGGAGACCCCTTACGGATGTCGACTGCAACATCAAAGATACGTCCTCGGATGCATCGCATCAACTTGTCCTGTCCGCGTGGTGGTGTCTGGAAATGTAAGCCGCGTAAGGTAAATGCTGGTACAGACAGCGAGTGGTTGTCTTGAATGAAGCTGCAATCAATGCCGAACTTAGCGAATGTAGGCTTGGCATAGACCTCCGTGAACCACCCGCGATCGTCACTGAAACGCTTGGGCACAATTAACCTGACTGGAGAATACGTATTAGCCATAGTGCAAGCTAACTTGCCTTACCTAGTTGAACAACGTTGAGTTTACTCGCTTCGGCAGGATCGGCATCGGCAGCCGTGACCGATCGGTTGGGCTATCTCGACAGCCGCCAGCGGATTAGTGCCCTTGACGATACGACCAGCACCCATGGTGTCATGGCAGGGATTCACGGCCGCTATGCGGCAGGCAATGTTCGGATCGACGCGTTGATCCTTCATAATGGCGATGATGATGCAAACGGACGTTCGAGGAGAAGATCTCAGCGCGAA